>ERZ651776.3789-NODE-3789-length-14580-cov-4.581190_pt1 | contig 14580 bp, 17 predicted proteins | sample MGYA00514761_ERZ651776 | MGnify/ENA metagenome assembly ERZ651776 | reverse complement strand
AAATATTTCCAAAAAATAAATACAGCATGACTGCAAAAACCAAAGCAACGGCGGAACCAAATACAACAAGATCTGATTTTATATAATCCATCATATCTGATGTAATCATTGCAGGGCCACCAAGATATAAAGTAGCTTCGTTTTTGTAGAAACCTAATATATTTCTTATTTCTTGAACAAGATTAGAATTAAATTTAGATTCATTGTCGTTTAAGCTACTAATCCTTTGATTGATTGATTGAAGCTCTTTGACTAAAGACAATCTAACTTCTTTGGTTATGGGCTCTTTAGTACTTAAAGTATCAAGTATCTCATACCGTTTGTTTACAAGAAGATCATATTCATCATTTCCTCTTAATACGACTTGCATTGCCGTTATGCTACCGTCAGCACTAATAATTAAATCTTTATATATTGGATTATTAATAATCTCATCTTTGGCAAGTTTTAAATCAATCCCCTCTGTAGTTAAATCCTTAAGGTTGTCTGATACTTCTGTAAGACTAACTTTTGGTTGGAAGAATATAGGCGCATCAAGTAATGATAAAACAGAATCTACTCCGTCAATATTTGATAATTTTTGTTCAATTTCCTCAAGAGTTGATAATGCTTCTTTGGTGAATAATTCATTATTGGGCTCATAGGTAACAATCAGAAAGCTTGAATCACCAAACTCTTCCTCATTTTCTCTATATTTTTTTAATGCCAAATCGCCCTCTAAAACTAGGGCATCTGACGATGCGTCTAATTTAAAGTTAGATATACCCTGAGAGGCAAGAAAAATAATTAAAAACACCCAAGCTAAGATGATAAGTGGTTTTGTTATTACAAAATTCGAATACTTGTATATAAGATCTTTCATGCTATCTATTTGCACATTCTGGTGAATCTAGAATAATTGGATTTAATTTAAACTCATTTTCATCAAATGCATGAATAGAAAGTGCATGAATTTCAGTCATTAAATTATCTAGTTTTTTGTATACTAATTTATGTCTTTCAATCATTGTTAGATTCAAGAAATCTTGACTTACTATAACTATTTTAAAATGGCTTTCTGACCCTTCTGGAACATTATGCATAAAACTTTCATTGATAATTTTAAGAGAAGATAAGTCCATTGAGGTTTTAAGAGTATTAACTATTTGAGATTCAATTGGGCCATTGCTCATATAAGTGTCATTATAGATGAATATAACCTATAAGATTTATTTTTAATTAAGGATAATCTCTTTTAAGTAATTTATTATAAAAAAGAGCGAAAGCAATTATAAATAAAGCGCCTAGTGCTACTGGCATCAATACAAAAGATAAACTCTTACCTCCCAGTATTGCAATAATAGGATTGGCTCCTGCTGGAGGATGAATGGAATTAAATAAAGTCATTACAAAAACAGATAAGCCTACAGCAATTCCAATTGATATAAATGAAGAACCCATTAGCATATAAATAACTACCCCACTCAAGGCAGATAAAGTGTGACCAAAAAAAATATTCTTAGGTTCCGCAAGAGGACTTTTGTGCACTGCCATAACTAGCACCATGGTTGCGCCAAAAGGAGGTATTAGCCATATTTCGCCATAATCTGAAAAGTGTAAGAGAGAAAGCATGCTTATACATATACATGCTCCAATGGATGAAAGTAAATTATCAATTAACTTTTTCTTTTCTAGCATTTAACAAGGTTAACTTATTTTATGTTTATTGGATATGCAATATCCTGCTCAGCCATCGAGTGGAAGTTGATCAATATTTTCAATTAATATAGAAATTTCCTCCCATCTTGCCCATTCAACAGAATTTAGAGAAGCGGCATATTCAGCTGCTCTTAACATAGCAATAGTCTGAGCTTCCTCGCCGTATTGAGAAATAAGAGATATAGCTATTGTACGAAGATCGTCTTTCAACTTTATTTAAAAGGTTTTTTATAATGTTATAAAACTGTATCCCATGTAAAATCCTTTGTATAGTTGTGAAATGAAGAATAAATCAATAGAAAAAATAACTGCATAAAAGATATGAATATTTTATGGATAAAAGATGGTAAGCAAGGCCATGAAAAACAGGTTAAAGTATTAATAGATGAACTATCTAAATCCGTAGATATTAATCTTATAGAAGAAAACTATAAGATTAATAATTTATCAAGGCTAAAAAATTATTATCACTACCTAACTAATAACTTTTTTAATAAAGCTGTTGAATTTATTAAGTTAATGAATAAGTGCAATCAAAATAATATAGATTGTGTAATTGGGGCTGGGAGCTCAGTTCATATGCGCATGCTATTAATTAAAAGCTATTTTAAAAATAAATATCAGAAAGATATTAGTTTGGTCAGTGTCCTTGTACCGAGTTTATTTCATAAAAATTTTAGTGTTATATGCGCCCCACTTCATGATGATAAAAAATTAACTGATAATGAAAATATTATTTACTTTGAGGGTTCTTTAGCAAAAGTATCTATAAAAGACATAGATGAGAATATTGGATTGATTGCACTTGGTGGTCTTAATAAACATTATGACTTTGATGAAGAAGATCTTTTAAAGCAGATCCAATATATATTAACTTTATATCCTCAAAAAAAATGGTTTCTATTTATCTCAAGGAGAACACCAAGTTATATAACTGAAGAAATATCTAAGTTAAAAAATGAATTTAGTAACCTAATAATTACTGACAAAGACTTTGATGAAGTCATAGAGAAAGCATCCATAAAATTTATTACCCAGGATAGCGTAAATATGGTTTATGAGGCTCTATCTACGAAAGGTAAAACATATCTGTTTAATATGAATTATAAAAAAGAAAATAAAATAACAAGGCAAATGAATCTTCTCATTACTAATAAACAAATTGGTTATATTGAAAAAATAAATATTGCTGAAGGTTTAGAAAAAATTAAAATTCAGTCACAAAACCCATATCATGAAGTTTTTTCTGAAGTTGAGAAAGTGGCCTATCAGTTAATTAAAAAATTAAATTTAAACTCTGCTAAATGAAAATTATTCATCTAATACTAAGCGATGTTTATGCTGGTATGGAGCAATATGTAAATGAATTAATTATTGAGCAAGAAAATGAATGTGACGTTGTTTTGATTTGCACTAAAAACATTACCAAAAAATTTAAAAATAAAAATACAGTCTCGATTAAAGACTTTAGTAGGAATTCGCCTATTGGCCTATTAAGTATGTATTTTCTTATAAAAAAACAAAATGCTGATTTGATTCATACACATGGATCAAAAACTGCAAGCATAGTGAATATTCTTAAAAGATTCTTAAATATTAAACATGTTGCATCTGCTCATGGAATAAAAAAGAAAGATAAACCATTTCTTAAAGCTGATAAACTTATTTGTGCAAGTGTAAATGTGCAAAAATCTATAAAAAGAAATTCCATTGTTGTTAATAATTGGTACTCACCCATACTTCCTAAAAAAATCGATAGAACTCCTGAATATGTGATTGCCGTTGGCAGATTAGAAAAAGTAAAAGGGTTTGATTTGTTAATTCAGTCATGGGTAAGGGTACAAGCTAAATTAATGATAATTGGGAGTGGTAATGAGTTTAAAAAATTAAATGATTTAATCTACAATCTAAAACTTGAAAATAAAATTAAAATTATTGATGCGGTAACTCAAGAAGAATTAATTAAATATTATCAAAAAGCATCAATGATGGTTATCTCATCTAGAAATGAAGGTGGTCCAAGAGTTGCTCTTGAGGCATTGAAGCTAGAAATACCTGTAATTTCTACTTCAGTTGGGCACATGCCTGAAATTCTTCCACAAGAACTTCTTGCTATTCCTGATAATTTAGATTCATTAAGAAATTTAGTTGAAAAATATGTAAATAATTTATCTTATAAACAAGATTCTATTTTTGAATATATTCAAGAAGAGTTTTCATTGGAAGAAAAAACTCAACAAATAATGGATATTTATAAAGAATTACTCATATCTTAGTGAAATAGCTGGATCAAGTTTGGCAGCTTTTCTTGCTGGCCATATACCAAAGAATAAACCAACCATAGCCGAGAATGTTATTGATCCAATTATGGCAGTAAATGGCATTGCAAAAGGCCAATCATTAAGGGAGGCAAAAAGATATAAAATACTTGTTCCTAAGAATACTCCAATACAACCACCAATCAGACAAAGTAGAATTGCCTCAACAATAAATTGCAACATGATAGCTTTATGAGTGGCGCCCAAGGCCTTTCTTAGTCCTATTTCTCTTGTTCTTTCAGTTACAGAAACAAGCATTATATTCATAACACCAATGCCACCAACTATTAAGCTAATTCCAGCAATACCTGCTATCAAAGCTGTAAAGATTCCTGTTGCTTGTCTTCTAAGATCAGAAAACTGACTATAATCAGATATTCTAAAGTCGTTATCCTCTCCAGGACCAATATCATGCTGTGCTCTAAGTATTCTTTCAATTGTCATCATAACCTCATCAACATTAGTATCTTTAGAAATACCAACACTTAATGAATCTAAATTTTCTGTTCCAAAAAGTCTTTGAGCTCCAGTTAATAATGGAATATACAATTCTTCATCAGGATTTTGCCAACCGGTACTACCTTCCTCTTTAAGAACTCCAATAACTTTATATGAGGTTCCAGCTATAAGTATTTCTTTATTTAGGATTGCTTGAGCAGAAGTTTTTAATTCTTTTGGAACAGCAGAACCTAGAACAATAACTCTTTTTCTGCCTAGGTTTTCTTCTTCAGAAAAAATCCTTCCATACTCGATATCAAAACCACTTACCTTAAAATGAATAGGTAAATTAGCCCTTATTCTTTCGTTTATATTTGCATTGTTATATTTTACTTGTCTATTTCTTGTTATGTATGGAGATACCATCCATTCATGATCATTATTTTTTGCTAAAGCATATGCATCTTTTATATCTAGGGGAATCAATCCTTTAGTAACGGCCCCTCTTCTATTTTGACCTGGACTGACATATAGAGTTCTTGGTCCAAAATCATCGATTTCTGCCTCTAGTGCTTTATTGGCACTTGAGCCAATCCCTATAACAGCTATTACAGCTGCAGTTCCAATAATAATTGCTAGAGTGGTGAGAAATGATCTGACTAAATTAGATCTAATTGACGAAATTGCTGAGATTAAAGATTCTTGAAAAAGCATTATCCGAAACTAAATGAGGCTGAAACTCTTTCTTTAAATCTTTTTTGATAATCAAATAAACTTTTGCTTGGCAGAATAAATACGGTATCTTCTGATTTAAGGCCAGTTAAGACCTCTACGTATGTTAAGTCAGATTCTCCAATTTTAACCCAAGCAAGTTGTGGTCCGCTTTTTGAATCTTTAATAACTATAAACTTATTAAAATTTTCACCATCCACTTTCTCAGATAGGAAAGTATTAACTGTTTCTTCTGATATATTTAAAATCGAAGCTGCGCTGTAAATATCTTTTCTTGTTCTTAAAGACATTGTTGGCGTGCTTAGAGAGACACTTTTATTAAGAACCTCTATGACAACATCAGTATTCATACCTAAAAGTAATAGATTCTCATTATTATCTATATCTATTAATACAGGGAAAGTAGTAACATTTTGTTCAATTTTTGCTAATGGCTCAATTTTTGAAACCGTACCAAAAAACTCCTTATCTCTATAAGCAGCAACTTTTATAGATACTGTTTGTCCTATGGACACTTTGCCAACATCAATCTCATCAACTAAAGCTCTAACTCTGACTTTTGCAAGATCTGCCATGGTCATTAATACAGTACCCCCACCTACAGCAGACGTTGGTGATGAAATTACTTGCCCAACCTCGACAGGTCTTGAAATAACAGTACCCTGAACAGGAGATCTAACTATAGTGTCATCTAATGCAATTTTTGCATTTTCATATGATACCTCTGTTCTTACTACACTAGATTTAGCTTGAGCATAACTTTCTTGAATATCTTCATAGTCCTTATCTGAAATACTCCCATTTTCATGCAGCTCTTTGCCCCTGTCATATTGAGATTTTGCATTTTCAAGTCTGACTCTCGAAGCCTCAAGATCAGACCTAGCTTGATCTAAAGTATTTTTTGGGGTTCTTTGATCAATTTGTCCTAAGATTGATCCTTTTTTAACTAGGTCACCAACCTCTGCTCCAAGAAATAATATTTCACCAGAAGCTTTTGATTTAATTTCAACAGAAGAAATAGCTTCAATTATTCCTGAAGCCTCTATAGATAATTCTAGTTTTTTTTGGTTGACAGTTTCTTTTTTATAAAAAGTTGTTTCTTTATTAGCATCCTCATTTGAGCCACAAGACGATAAGAATAAAGCTAGACAGGTGATAGTTAAAAATTTTTTATTCATAATAGTTTTCATATTTATATTCTAACATCCGATTCAATAAGCCCGTCTTTAATATTTATTATGCGATTAGTCTGCTTGGCTATCTCTTCTTCGTGAGTTATTAGTATTATAGTCTGGCCTTGGTTATTAAGCTCTTTAAATAATTTCATTACATCATCTCCTGTTTGAGAGTCTAGATTTCCAGTAGGCTCATCTGCAAAGACTATGCTAGGATTATTTACAAGGGCTCTTGCTATTGCAACTCTTTGTTGTTGACCACCAGACAGTTCTGATGGAGCGTGATTAATCCTATCACTTAGACCAACCTTGTCTAAAACATTTCTTGCAAGTCTATTAGCCTCATCTTGTTTAATGCCAGCATATTTAAGCGGCAAAATTACATTATTTAATGCAGAATTTTTTGCCAATAGATGAAACGATTGGAATACAAACCCGATCTCTCTATTTCTAATTAATGCTAAATTATCTTCATCAAGATCATTTACTAGTTTATTGTTTAAAAAATAGCTTCCACTGGTCGGAGTATCTAAACAACCAATGATATTCATCAAAGTAGTTTTTCCTGAACCTGATGGCCCCATAATCGATAAAAATTCACCCTTTTCAACTGACAAATTAATACCTTTTAAAGCCTCAACTTTTTCAGAGCCAACTTGGAATGACCTTTTTAGACTTTCTGTTTTTATAATCATAATTTTTAGACAATAAGTAACATCGAAAAGTTCGAAATTATCCTTCTACTGCACGTCTGAGGTTTTCTGTTGAATCCATATAATTTATCCATGGCTCAACCTCGTCCTCTTTACCAAAATTGAATGCTTTAGCCAGCTCAACTCTAGCATTATCAAAATCATCTAGCTCTATGTAACATATGCCTATTAACATCTCTAGCGTTCCAGGTTTAGAACTCCAGCCTTTATTTCTAGCAATATTTAAAAACTTAATTGAGTTGTCCCAATCAGAATTTTGAAGATAAATTTGTCCTATTCTATAGTCATATTTAGAATCGTCAGAAAGCTGTGTCACTTTGATAAGCGCCCTAATTGCATTATCAAAATCTTTTGCAATGATATAAGCGTTGCTTAATAGTTCATTATTTTTTATGTTATTTTTAAGAACGCCAAGTTTCAAACCTTTTTCAATTACTTTTGCAGAATCAATAGGTAATTTCTTATATAAATAAAAGTTTGCAAGATTTACATATTCAGATGGTTTTTTTAATAAATCTTGCTGAAGTTTAAATTCAAGAGAAGCTAATGACTCCTCTTCAAATTTAATTATATTATAGACGCCAGCCATTTGTTCAATATACGACTTATTTTTAGGTTTCACTCTTACCAAGTCTTGTGCAACTTCTAAAGCAAGCATGTATTGCTTCTTTTCTGTATGGATTGCAAATTTTAATTGGGCCCAATTCTCAACAAAAATTGAGGAATTGTCTAATGCTAAAGTTATGTACTTTAATGCATCATCCCACTCTTGATCTTGAGCATATATAGTCGCAAGTGTGGCGTAACCCTCAGGCCTTAAATCAAACTCATTCTCTGTACCAATCCTGACCCATTCCAGAAAAGCTTCTTTAGCTGCATCTCTTTGACCCTCAACATAAAAAACTTGACCCAAAGTAAACTTAAGCATGAAAACATCATATGGAGGCATACGTTTTTTCATATCAGCTTTCTTCAGATAAGCTAAGGCTTCAGTATTTCTATCTTGAGACAGAAGAAAATATGCATATGTTCTTAATACAACAAAATGGTCATACGAATTACTGGAATATGACCTATCAGCATAATCTTTGTAAGTTTTTTCAGCTTGCTCAGTATTTCCATTATCAATATTCATTTGAGCTCTTTCAAGCATATTGTATACCCACTGCTGAATAGCCTCTTGTGAAGCTATTTGCGTGCTCATAATAAAAACAAATACTAATAATAAATTTTTCATCATAAATTGAACTCTATCGTTGTTGAGCCTACTTGCTGAACAGGAACACCGTTAACAACACGTGGTTTAAATTTCCATCTCAGAACAGCAGCTAGTGCAGCTCTATCAAATATCCTGGGTGGTCTTGAGTCACTAATAACAGCATCGATTACCTTACCCTCTTCATCTACTGTTAATTTTATTGTTACAAAGCCTGTTTTACCAGACATTAATGCTTCTCTTGGATATCTTGGTGCAATTCTAACAAGAGGAATAAGTGCACTATTGGAGGCAACTGAATTTGATCCTTGTAGCATAGCACCCTTTAAATCAACAGGAGTTTTGATATCAGGAAATTTGATATCCAAATTTGGAGTTACTGGCTCAACCACGTCAGGTGTTTCTAGTTTAGGTGGTGGTGGTTTCTTGGGTGGAGGCGGTTTATCAGGCAAGGCCCTTTGTCTCTCATTAAGAAAATCATTTTTCTTTAGTCTTACAAAATCTACCATACTTGATTCTTTAATCGAATCAAAACCTTTTCCGCTTGGCAATATAATTATATAAATTACTAAAAAAATAAAAAAAGTGGTGAGGATTCCTCCCGCAATTGAGAAAGAATTCTTATTTTTAAAATCAATCTTTTTGAGCAGCGATTGAAACATTCTGAACTCCTGCAAGCCTAACCTGATCCATGGTTTCAACAAGAAAGCCTGTTTTTGAAGACTTATCAGCTTGAATAATTACAGAACCTTCTGGATTTTCAGCTTTTAATCTTTCAACATTTGCTCTGACAGATCTTAAATCAACTCTTCTTTTGTCAATCCATATTTCATCATTAGCCGTGATAGCTATTAATATATTTCCTCTTTCATCTCTTACTGCTGTTGCAGCATTAGGCCTGTTAACCTCAACACCTGTCTCTTTGACAAATGATGTGGTTACAATAAAAAAGATAAGCATGATAAATACGATATCTAACATTGGTGTTATATCAATCGTGGACTCATCTCTTTCTTTATTTCTTCTTTTAATCATATTTTAACTTGTTCGATTTCATATTTAATATCAAGTGAGGTTTTGTCAATAGCGGATTTGATAGCTGTCAACATAAACAATCCGACTATTGAAATAAATAATCCTGTCATTGTTGGAAGAGTTGCTCTAGCTATACCAGAAGCCATTGCTCTTGCATTACCAGTACCAGTAATAGCCATAATATCAAAAACCTCAATCATACCAGTAACAGTTCCAAGCAGACCTAAAAGTGGACATAATGCTATAAGACCTTGAATTAAAAGGATGTTTTTGTTAGCTTTTAAATTAATTATTGAAATATTTTTAAGCTTAATCTTATTTATTAACCATTCATTAGAAGTGTTAGTATTTTTAATATCAGAATATGCCTCAGTTGTTAATTCATTCATTTCAGATATATAAAATATAACTCTTTCTATTAAAAGAGTTGTCATAATTATTGCTAAAACAAACAAGACTACTATCACAGGCCCGCCTCTATCAAAAAAATCTAAAATAGATGTAAATGGTAGGCCTAAATAATAAAACATTACTTGACTGATGATGAGGCTACATAACCAATAGCCTGCTCTTCATAAATTTGTGTTATAGCCCTGCTTCTAGAATCTAAAATATTATGAATAAATAAAAGAGGTACTGCTGCTATCAGACCAAGCATGGTAGTCACTAGGGCTTGTGATATCCCTCCAGCCATTAATTTAGGATCGCCTGTCCCGAACAGTGTAATAGCTTGGAAAGTCTCAATCATACCTATAACAGTTCCAAGAAGTCCAAGCAAAGGTGCAACTGCAGCTAATAATTTTATAATGCTTAAATTCTTTTCAAGTGCCGGAGCAGCTCTTGCTAACACATCTTCTAATTGTGCCTCTAACTCCTCTGGATTATCACCTTTGTATTTAGAATAGATAGTATTTAATTTCCCAAGAGTTGATGATTCTGAATAGTTTCCAGTATTAAGTTCGTTATCAACTGTTTGTGATTCTTTTCTTAAGAATAAAAATTGAAGAACGCCCATGGCAATTCCTAAGGCAAGGATAATAAGTATTATATAACCCACAAAACCACCCTGATTTATTCTTTCAAAAAATCCAGCTCTATCTATTAACTTAGTCAATAAAGATCCTCTAGTTGGATCAATAAATACTTCTCTATATTCAATATCATTGTTTTGAAGCTTTCTTGCTGATCTTCTTATAGAACCTTCAGGTTGTTTAGCTAGATACTCAAGTACGTTTTGCTCACTTACCAGATTTAAATAATCACCATCAGATACAGAATTAAATACACCAATACGAATAATATCTCTATTAACTAATTCACCTGACTTAGAAAGAATATCAGTATTATAATTTTTAACTTTTCCGCTTTGGTTGAGTTCATTTAAAATTTCATACCATAGTCTTTCAAGCTCAGCACTTGTAGGAAGATCTAAACTTTTTCTTTCAGCAAGATCACCTAAAAATTCAATCCTTTCAGGATATTCGATATTAGTTAGTGAAAGAGCAAACTGTCCTTTTGACTCTCCGGCTGTCTGTCTAACGATTCCAAACAACTCTCCAAAAGAACCTAGCTTTAAAGTTAATTGCTCTTCAAGATCTGATAAAGTTGCATCATTATCTTCATATTGTTTTGTAAGTATTTCACTTCTATTTTCTTCATTAGTAAGCCTTACCTTCATTTGATTTAGGAGGCTCTGTTGTTTGTTTTTATCAGATAAAAATCTATTTAATCTCGCTCTATCTTCTTTAGCTCTAATTGAAGCGGTAGTTTTTACGGACTCAACAAGTAAATCTAAATCAGTAATAACTGGTGTAGATATTTCATTAGATTCTTCTTGGGCTAATAGACCCAAAACTAAAAAAGGTAATATAAAAAATTTTTTATTCATTAGTATCTCTGTAAACTGGTATTTTTATTAATGCAGGTGGAGCTTGCTTGCTAGCAACCTTTAAAGCATCTGCTGTTGATCTTTTAATAGATGACGTAGATTTCTCCCAAGATGAAGAATTGGTATCCCAATAACCACCCTTACTTCCATCAACAGTTAAGTAAGTTAAAGCAACTCTTCCAATTCTAAGAAAATCAGCACTTGTTTCCACGTTATTGATTGTTATGTTGTCTCTATATGATTCTATAGTTCTTCCATACTCTAGTTCTGTTTTGTATGCTTCTATAATAAGTCTAAATTTTTCAGAAGTGGAGACATCCCCTCTATCCATAGTAACTTTAAGATTATCAACTCTCGATGTTCTTTCGTTTAGCAAGAATGGTAAATCTAACTGTATGAAGTTTTCAAGACCGTCTATCATTCTCAACATAAAGGGAACAATCCTTTGATTAGTTTTGTCCAGTTCATCTATTTTTAAAATAATATTTTCTATCTCATTAATTTGAGAATTAATAATTTTTTGAACTTGATCATTGTATAGCTTCAATGACTCGTATTCTTTAGTTGTTGACTGATAATCAGCTAATAAAATTCTAGTCTGCTCATCAAGCCTAACTATCTGTTCTTGGGTAAGACCTGACTTTTCTATACTTGATGTTGATAAATTAATTGAATCTAAAACTAGATTAGAATCTTTCGTATTTTCTTGAGCGAAAATAGGCAGGCAGATAACTGCCATAATATATATATATTTCATAGCGATATTTTAAAGTAAAAAGGAGGCAAAAGCCTCCTTTTTAATTAATTTAATTTTCTAGAATCTTAACTGATAGGTTAAGAAGGCTTGTGGGCCAAATCTAGGATATCTAAATGAGTTAAATCCATATGGGTAGAATGAGCTACCTGTATCATATGCAAGATCAGTATCAGGAATTGCATCAAACACGTTCGTTATTGTTAAGGATACAAATGACTCTGGTGTTATGTCATACCCAACAGCAATATTGGTATCAAAGTATGGACTCATAGTTTTTCCATAATAACCTTCCATGTGACCCACTCTAAGTACTGATGTGCTAGCTGACCAGTCACCTCTAGTCCAACCCAATCTCATTGATTGTCTTGATCTAGGTGTATAAAGGCTGTTCATGTAACTTACTAATGGATCTCCAATATCTTCAGCATATTTCAGATCAATCTGATTAGTATTTACTATTGAGAATGAGAAATCACCTAATGCATCAGTTACCCAGCTATAGCTTATAGATGTATCAACACCTATAAACTCTTGTCCAGCGATGTTAACAGGAGTTTCATATAGTGCAGTGATAGACCCTTCTGCAAGAACGTTATCATACGCCTCAGGAGCAAAGTTTTTACCCCCTCTTACAATAGATGCGTAAACTTGCTGACAATATGAATCTGGATAAACAACAGGACCAGCGCTAGTGTCGCCAGCTGCTTGAGCTCTACAAATAGCTTCATCTCTAACAATAGTTGTTAAAGACTTAGTAGATACGATATCACCTAATTTAATATGGAAAGCGTCTAATGTTACAACCAATCTATCAGCTGGTTCCCATACAAAACCTACGGAGTATGAATCACCTTCTTCTTCTTTAAGATTTAAGTTACCTGTTGTAACACCATCAATATTTATAATTCCATAACCAGGAGATGCTAAACCACAACCTTCACCAGAAACACCCCAATCACCAGATGCATAACACTGGTAGTAGTCTGTTTGAGATGTATAGAATCTTCTTTCGCCAACAAATGAATACGGTAAATCTGGAGCTTTAAATGACTCAGACCATGATCCTCTCATTAGGAAATTATCACGAGGTCTCCATTCAAATGAAGCACCCATAGTTCTTCTATCAACATTAACTTTAGAGCTATCATATTCATCTATTCTGGTTGAAAGGTTTACTAAGAAAGTTTCAGTAACAGGGATGGAGAATTCAACACCAAAAGCTGTTCTATCTCTTTCTCCGCCACCATCAACACCACCAATACCCCAAAGCTTTCCTTCTTTGTTTAATGGACTTAGTTGAACGTCATAACCTTTTGTTTGATGCTCATAAACAGCAGCAAAACCTAAAGGGCCATAAGGTAATTGCATTAAATCACCAGTAACAACGAATTTACTACCATTTCCAATACGAGTTAGAAATGTTTTTAACTGGCTTGGTTGAGCGTTCTGTGATTCATCTAAAATTACAATCTTATCTGTTAGTGTTATACCTCTCATATATGCTAATGGAATAACTTTGATTACACCAGATTGACAAAGGACTTCCATCCTATTCTTTCCAATAATCTGTTCCATGTTGTAATAGAAACTTTGCATAAATGGTGCTGTTTTTTCATCCACATCACCAGGTAGGTGTCCGAGTTTCTCTCCACCAACTTCTACTAATGGTTTTGTAATAATAATACCATCAATTGAATTACTTTTTTCTGCTAATTTCTGTAGTGCATAATATACTGCAATATATGTTTTTCCACAACCCGCTGGACCAGCACAAAATGTCACATCACTTTTATGAATCGTTTCCCAAAATATTTTTTGGTTTTCGTTTCTAAACTCAATGTTCCATTTGATTCTTTTCAATTGAGATAACGCTTGTCTTTGATTTTCACAAGGTTGGTCTTTTTTTACTTGTGTGATTGTAACTACTTTTTTAGATTGTCTTGGCATAACACTCTCCATTGTTGTTGTGAAGAGTGAAATCTCAACTAACTAAAACTTAAATCACTTCTATGATTCGTGATTCTCTAACTTGTTTAACTTGAAATGGCCATGCTGAATCTTTACAAAATTCGTTGACCTTAGTTTCAACGAAAGTTACTGAATCACCTTGGACAAGATAAACCTCTTTGTTTTTCTTAACCCTTGTTGCGTTTTTTGTTTGAACTTCAATCTCAAACTCCACTATTGCTTCAAAATACTTCATCCTATAACCCTTTACTTATTTATAATTAGTTAAATATTCGTATATAACGAGTGTTTATCTTCTACCAAATGGAAGATTTTTCTTGTTATCTTTGTTTTTCTTTTTCCACTTCTTGTATTGTTTAGCGGTTCTTCTACCTTCAAGTTCTTTGTTGAGTTTTAACTTCCGTTGTTTTCTTTGTTTTGCTGCTTTATTCGGCATCTCATACTTTCCTCATTCAGATTTCATCATCATGATTTTCTTTTTGGTTTCTTCTGGATGATTTTTACCAAATAAAAAATGTTTTTCCCCTGAATGAGCTTCAGAAGATTTTCTGATATTGTCTAAGATTATAAAAGATTCTTGACCTGGTTTTTTTAGTTGAGTTTTTGAAGGAATATCATAGTAATAAGTCGCTCCATCCTTAA
>ERZ651776.3788-NODE-3788-length-14583-cov-4.587412_pt1 | contig 14583 bp, 13 predicted proteins | sample MGYA00514761_ERZ651776 | MGnify/ENA metagenome assembly ERZ651776 | reverse complement strand
GGAACTCTTGGCGTTCTCAGAGATACCATTAAACCTCAAAAACTCGCTCACAGCATCATCGCTGGTCTGACCGGGGATACCAAGCTCGACGTCTCCATCGACATCTCCAGCATCGGTATCTCCATCGAAAGAGGTAGACATGTCTTCATCGTCCGAGATGAGCCCATTCACCCCTTGGGAACGGCTGCTGTCACTCCCATCGCGAGAACCATTATCAGAATAAGATTCAGATACCGATAGAAATGAACAAGAACATTCCCTTGACGAGAGTGAGAGCACTTCAATTTCACTCTGCACAGAGAAAGAAGGCTCGCGAGGAGACGACGGAGAAGGAGATGGAAACATCCGAAAAATTAATAAAACAACCAAAAATTAGCTTACTAACATAGTTTTCGCGAGCAAAATCCGAACGTCACGAATAAAACAAACATTTCTGAACAATCCTCTTTATCCTCTGGTGCACTGCACTTCCCTGCTTTTGTCATTGTCAGCGATGAATTACCACACATCTACGCAAAAGTCTTCCTGGACATTCACACTGGCTGAAATCACGGCCTTGGCTGCCGTCGCTAACGTTGCTGACCTGCGTCCTGAAGAGGTAGGATGTGATAACGATGGTGGGTGGGTGAATAGCAATGATCGAACAGTCGGCGTCCCTTTGCATGGTCGTTGTGTGACGGACGAGACATTTGTTGCGAGCAGCCCCTCCCCCGTGTCCTCTCTCGACAGTAAAAACCAGAACCGCGTATTTTCCTTTGCGATGGACTATCAAGGCGGTATAAAATCTGAAGATGTACCGAAACCCACACCAGCCACAATTGTGGCTGCATCCCCCGGAAGACTGACCTCTGACGAGGAGTCTATTCTCATTCGATTCTGGTCGAGGATGCTACTTCTTTGTAGTCCAGCAATCAAGCACAGTCACAGGTGTGTAGGGTGTTCGTTTTTTTGCCTCCTCATGTCCACAATGTCGACACTGTTGACACCACCGTTGACACTATTGACACTCACTCCCTTAACACTCCGCTCCGTTACATACCTCCAGTACCCACCTCCAACGACCATCGTCCGTCCTCTCGACCGCTTACGTTTACTTCCGTCGCTTTTACCTCTCCAACACGGTTCACACTCATCCTCCTCAACTTATTGCATTGTCAAGTCTATTTTTGGCCAGCAAGGTCCTCGATTGCCAGTTGGGATTGAAGGAGGTGAGCATGTCGGGCTCTTGGCGTGTGTCCCATGTTCGTTGACAAACGCTTAGGTAAAATCCCAGCAACATAGGTACACACTGACAAAACTCACTTGCTTTCACAGCTTACTCTTGCCGCGAAGGAAGCCTTCAGCTCGAGCCTAGAAATTTCAGACGTACTCTTGGGCGAGAAGAAATTGATGGAGGGGATTGGCTTCACCTTCATGGTTCACCTTCCTCTCCGTCCTTTGAAGGGCGTCGTCGGCGACGTGATTGAATACCTCGGGGCCGAGGAAGACGAAGAAGGGGTTAGGATGATTATCGAGAAAGCATATGTGAGGGCTGTGGAGGTGCTGGAAGAGGGGGTATTCAGTGACATTGTACTTGTTACTAGCCCCTCAGAAATTGCAATAGGGGCATTTTTACTCGGATTAGAGGAACAGGGTGTGGATTTAGAAGACACAGCTGCTGTGAAAGTGAAAAGAGAGAAGGGGAACGATGGTGGAAGAATCGTCACTCCCATAGACACTGCTGCCTCCTCAACCACAGAAACAGCAGCAATCTCATCCGCTTTTCCCTTCGACTGGAGGTCTTACCTCCGTTCCCGCCTTAGCTCGAACGACTTCACTAAAGACGTGAAGACTGATATTGTCATTGAGAACATCGAAGTAGTAGTCCTGAGGCTGAAAGCCGTCCTCACTTCCACCCTCTCTGACTCTTACAACGCGGCTCGCGGCGCCTTTCTTCTCGGAAATGCGGGAGATTTTCAGAAGAAGGCGAAGGACGCCAACAAGAAACTGAAGGCATGGGTCAATAGGGGCTGCGAGGATGTTAGCGTTGGTGTTGACTCAGGAGGATCAGGCGGGGGAAAGGGGAAGAAAAGGGGCTTGGACGACGAAGGCGTCAATGCCAATGGTGCTTCTGACGATGCTTGTAGTGATCAAGCACCCGCCAAGAAGGCACGCCGATAGGTGGTGGTGGTGGTGGTGGTGGTAAAAGTCTTTGTCGAAAATTGATGATACATAATTGTTTATTTAGTGTGCTAAAAGCTACGCTAAATTTTTGCCTTGCTACTTATTTTCACAACTCGAACCTTTGGTTTTTCTTGCTTTGGCTTGGCGGGGTTCTGCGGTCTTTATCAGCTTCTAGAACGTTTCTAATATGGGTTGTGCGGTAAGGCGGCGGCGGTTAGGCGCATGCCAAGTGCGCAAAGGTTTGCAACGTTGATTGTCCGTCGGGTCAGGTTTGTTCTCACCTTTGATAAATCCCCTCTCTCCCAACTCTCAACAGCTCTTCAAACCTGGCCCTCAAATCCTCAAAATCCGCCTCCCTTAGAGCATCCATCAGTCGAGTCAACTCCAGTTCTGTCTCTCCAAACTCTGGGTCGCCCCGGTCCAGGCTCACGTGAATCTTGAGCATCGCGAATTGCAGGTGCTTCTCATTGGCGGCTTCAAAAGGGAGCCTTAGGAACGTGTTATCGGGGGATTGCGAACGCTTCAATTCGAAGAGATTCGTAATCACGGCGGACTCGCCGAAACCGTGTTCGCGAATGATCCAAGCGACGAAGCCGCCAACAGTTCCCTCGATGACAACCGATGGGCGGGAGGAGGTTAAATCCGAGCTGTCGGCATGTCCCCCAAAGTCCCTTCCGTTTCGCTCGATTCCGAATGTCATGTGCAACGACGGTTGAAACACTTCACCTTCATTCCTCGCCTCGTGTATGTACCCCCTTGGCAGAAACAACACATCCCCGGGTTCCAATATATACTCATTTTTCCCGCCTTCCATCTGGCTTGGTACAGGCTTGGTCTTCTCCCCCTCCCACACGGGAAGTTGGTACCCGGGTTCATCGTACACTGTCCAAATTTTCTTCCCCTCAATCTGGAACACCACCACGTCCATCCAATCGTAGTGGGCCTCAAACCCCTGCCTCCTATCCCCCTCCCCCCCCCCCCCGGGAGTGAAGTACAAATTCGCGCTCACGTCTGTACTTCCGTAAAACACGGAGGAAAGCGTGTGGGCCAGGTGACTTATAAACGGGTGGCGGCGTTGGACTTTGTTTATCAACAAGGTGAAGCCCTTGGAGAAGAGGAGGCGACAGGATTGGCTGTAGGTTAGTTTTGGGAGGGGAAAACTTGGAGGGTACCCTGTCCAGAGGGTTCCGTCATCTTTTGTCACTAGTTTTACCATGGAGAAATCCTTTCCCACACCGTGGACCATCTTCATCTTCGGAGGATTCTCATCGCCATTGGGTTCATCTTCAATTGGTTCATCTTTACTATTGTTAGGGTCAGGTTTAGGTGTAATACTAGATACATCCAGACTCACACCGTCATCTAAGATAGGGTCTATGTCATCTTGGCTAAAGTAGAGGTGCAGCTGGTGGACCGATTTCAGATGAATTGGGTCGGGGGATGAAGGCAGGGAAGAGGGGAGTTGGTGCCAGTCTGAGGACGCAGTTATGAAGAGGTACGAAGGAAGGAGGATACCGCCAAAAAAGAGGCACTTCAAAAATAACATCAATGGCGGATATAATGATGATTCGATCGACATTGTTTGATTGAATGTTGGGCGGGCAGCGTAAGACAGGCGTGGACTCAAATGATTGCACCTTTGTCACAAGTCATTTCTGATTATTGCGGAAACATGTATTAATTGTTGAAATGAGGTACGGTAGGTGAGAAACAAGCCCGAGAGTGTATTTCCCTGAAAACACCTCATTCAACGAACAAACTTTTTCTCAATTTTACTGCCTTACCCCCCCGACCTTCCTGTCCTCAGCATCAATTTAGTTCATAATCATTCACCCTTGGGAAAAGAACACACCCCTTTGGAAAAAAAACCCACAAAATGGGGAACTGTGCCTGTGGTGCCTGTGGTTGTCGTCCCTACCTCGATGACTCGGTAATCGGCGCATACTCATACAACAAATGTGGCATGTGCTGTTTTACTCCTCTCTGGACCTGTCCCGGCTGCGACGGTAAGGAGTTCGAAGATCCCTCCTGGGATACCAGTACCATGCTGAGAAGAGGCTTTGACGATTTTATTAACGGGCCAGAGCTTGAGGAGGTTATGATGGATGCGCCGAAGGCTTGCCAATGGTTCTGCGGGGGCTGTAGGGATGTCACCCAGCAGGCTCCCGCGATTAATGATAAGTGGTGCCCGATGGTTAATGAGAAGTTACTTCATCCGGCTGGGTATCGTTGCGAGGCTTATTTTTGGATTACATACGGGGGTAAAGGTGAAAGGCATGAGCACATGGTTATTATGGTGAAAAAAAAGTAGATTTTTATGTGCACTTAAAATCCGTTTCGTAACAACGGGTTGGTTAAGGCTTCCAGAAAAAAAAGAACTCCTTATCGTTCATAAAAAACATTCAAAAATGCTATAACACACAATCAAATCACCAAATCAAATCAAATCAAAAAATTAGTCCTACTTGTCCCGTCCTCATTCTCCACAGGATACAAAGTATCCTTCCCATTCAACCTCCAAATATCCCACGTCAATACCGAGGCAACGCTAATCCAAACAGCGGTCAATCCAAGCAACTTCCCCGCCCTCGGCACGACTCCCCCGTACACCACCGCCGCCCTCACCGCCGTCGCCAGAACTACCAGCACCCCCATCGCCGCCGCTCCGTACCGCCGCTCCGAGTTGTTCACCGTGTTCCAAACGTCCCCCACGCACAGATGCAGGACCAAGGCCATGACGGCGGGGGAGGAGAACTTTCCGCCGGAGGCGTTGTAGATCATGAGGGAGGAGAGGGAGCGGAGGGGCGTTATTATCAATACCCACATTATCGGGAAGAATATGCCGGGGGGGGTCCAGGAAGGGAGGACCCTATCATTGAATCCTTTCACCACAGCCGGGTCGCCGTTGTCGCCTTCGTCCAGGTTTCCCACCTTCCCACCTCTAATGTCCGGGCGGCCGTTGTCGAGTATGTTGAACGCCCGGCTCCTCAGCGATAGGAATGCAAACACCAGGAAGGCAAGGACCGGGTGGAAGGGACGCCGCAAACGGAGACTCAACAGATCGAAGAAACTGAAGAGACCCGAGATCAGCGTAAGTTGGACGTTTAGGGAAATCAGATACTTGGCCACGGCGCGGTAGTCGAAGGAGGTGGGGGAGAGGGAGGAGGAGGAGGAGGAGGAGGAGGAGGAGGAGGAAGAGAACAGGGAGGAGGAGGAGGAGGAAGAGAACAGGGAGGAGGAGGAGAGAAAAGACGACACTTGTCGTCTTCCCTTCAGTACAGCACCTGTCCTCGATAATAGGGAGGAGGAGAGAACAGACGCTTCTCGTCTTCCCATCAGTACATCATCTGTCCTCGATGACCCTGACAACTCGAAACAAAAAGGAACCCTACATTTGCCACCACCACCACCGCCGCCAACGACGACGAAACCGGAGATGGATTGCAGGGTCGACAGGAGGATGAGGATAGCGAATAATATCATGGCAAAAGAGGAGTTAAATTTTTTCTTATTGGAGGGGGGGGTCGTTTTCTTCAGAACGAAGAAATGAAAAAAAAATCTTCTAAAAGAAGAACCCTAAAAATTCCACCCTAACCCTACCTCGAGAATAATAAAGATTTCTCGCAGACAAAAAGCTTCTTTTTTTGCATGTTGTTTGGTAATTTAATCATGCATTCTGCGGAGTCCTTTGGGTGACGACTGTAGTTGTCTTCCCTTATCAACGAAAGTCATGCCAAATCGATTCGTGTAACCAAAGCACCACTCGAAGTTGTACGTCCAATATGCTCCAGGAGAAGTAGCATAACAGCAAGGCCCCAAAGGCATCGATGGCAGGATCTCTTTGCTCGAACCTTCCCGCGCGGGCCTTCCTGCTCACCGAGAATCCTGAGAAGCCTGTGGCCTTGCCTGCTGGATCAGAGACGCGAGGCTTGGTTATATCCCAGAGTTCCCGCTGCCCGCTCTCGCTCAAGCAGCCTTTCAGGAAGACCATGCGGTACTCGCGAATCAGCATGGCCTCGGAAGTCGAGCCACTCCTGCCGTTGCCGACGATGTCGCAGTCCATGGGGGGGCCAAACGGAGGGAGGGAGGAACTTGGAAAATAGGGAAATGGGGCTTATTTTTAGGACAAAAGATTTTAAACAAAATGTGTCACAGTATAATAGTCCACGGCCGCGTCAGTGTAAGCTGGGCGAATGAGTTTAAGACGTGTCTAAAGTTAAGTTTAGGAGATGTAATAGAATAACAACGGTACAAATCGGGTCTGGTTTGTTGTGTTGTTGTTGTTGGTCGTTGTTGCAACTACACCCTACACGTTAAACAACTTTATTTGTTGGCCCTGGTGTAACCAAATGCTGCAAGGCCCACCCAGCTCAAGCCCCCCCCTTCTAAATTTTCTACTTCTGTGCCTTGAATGACGCGCATCTCCGACTCATATCTTCTGTTGCCGTGGGCGGCCCCCTCAGGGTTTTCAAATATATCTTGAATTTTGTTTTTTAACAATTCCAGGCTGTTGGCGACACATTCCCTGCAGCGAAGATTAGACTCGGCCTCTAGAATCGAGTGAATTACGCCCACGTTTGCTGCCAAGTCGCGGCGATAATCAATCGGTGCTCGGCTAATGACTTTCTTGGTCATGGCAACGATTTCATGTGCGAGGGAGGTGAGGAAGTCGAGCTCAACGCCCCCCCCCCCCTCCTCCTCCTCCTCCTCCACCACCTCCTGCTCCCGCCAAACGCACCTGCAAGGCGCAAACGGTCTTCGAAGATTCTCTAAATTACTCAACACGCTACCCCCAGCAGTAGTGACAAGCGATTTTTCTGCGATGGCTACAACGCTGACGGCTTTCTCACTTATCTCAACGAGGATGGCAGACTTGGAGTTTGCAGTCAGAGGGAGGGCATACAGAGCTGTGAGGGCTCCGGAGAGAAATCGTAGCGGGGTGGCGCGCAAAAATTTGAATTTTTCCGTGCACACATTTGCAGCTGCTTTTCTGAAGATTTCCGCGTACTTTGAGGATCCACAAGCGAAAACTGTAGAATGGGGGGAAGTATCCACATCAATTATGATATCTGTAGGGGTAGTAGAGATGTCATTGTAAGGTCCGCTCCTCCCTAGAAGGCGAATAAAGAGCGGCGAGAGAGTTTTAAAAATTCTCCCTTCGAGTTGTAGTATTACTCTTCCATCGGATGATGCTTTACTGGACTCTGTTGTTGTTGTACCAAAGCCAGGATGATCAAGATGGACAGAAAACCCAGTCTGTAATTTGCTCACAACTGCGGGTTCGGGATTGTTTGATAGTCCCAGGAATACGTGAGAGATCGTAAATCGGAGAAGGACTGCGACGTTTGTAGAAAAGGTGGGTTGATTGTTTGATGAAGAGGTCAAAGACAGAATTGAAGACATCGATGGGGTAATCCTGCGCTTGGTTCTTCAAATACAGAATTCAAGTCTTGGTGTATATTTCTATGAAATTTCTCTGTTACGCCATCTCTGTTTGAAGGCTCTAGTTAATTACGAAGCTGGAATAAACATATACTTTTTTTTTTGTGCGGCTTTTTCAGGGGAGTTAAATGCAACATACGACTTAATCTCTCTTCTTTTTTTACTGTCCTAAGTTTTCCTGAAGTACTCCTTCCACCTTTGTTGCTATAATTATTGCGCAAAACTCCCTAAACAACAGCAATTCCCACTAAAGAGCTGAAAACACACATTCACCAAACCCGTTTCCAATCCAATGGCCGGTTACACACTCTGCATCCGTCACAGGCAGTATATTAAGACTCGCTCAGTCGCGGAGATGAAACGGAAGACTCCCAGTGAATATTCTGCAAGATGTGACTTGGCATTGGCTTACAGATTACTGGATAAGTACGGGCTGAATGAAGGTATTGACAACCACCTTACAATGAGGATATCGGTTCCGAGACCAGCAGGTTCTAGTGAGGAGTTGAATGAAAACGGAGAAGTCTACCGGTATCTCGTAAATGCTTACGGGATGAAGTGGAGTCAGGTCTCGGCAACCAACCTGCTTTTGTTGGATGAAGGGGGGCTGATCTGCGAAGGCAATGAGGGTCTAGAGCCTGATCCGACTGCTTTTTGCATCCACAGCGCGATTCACAAGGCTAAGGGAGAAGAGGGGAAGGTAGTTTTTCACACTCATCAGACAGCAGTCGCAACTCTTTGTTGCCTGGAAACGGATGAGGGAAGGTTGCAGCCATTGCTGATGTGCCACCAAAACTCGCTGCGTTACTACGGCCAAATATCGTACTTAGAGGAGTTCAATGGGCTTGTTTTAGATGCGAACGAGGGGGAAAAGATCGTATCATCGCTGGGAGACAAGGTGCGTGCGTCGTTGATCTCTTTTTCTTCCCCGCTCCACAAAAAGTTCACCGTCGGCGTTCCTTTTCTTCCCCGCTCCAACAACAAAAATTCTCACTTCTTTCTATAAAAAAACTGCAGAGGTTTCTTTTTCATTCCAACCACGGTCCGATAAGCATCGCCAGTACTGTGGCTCGCGCTGTCGAGGACATTTACTTTTTGGAGCGCGCCGCTGAAGTCCAGCTGAAGGCAATGGCGGCAACTGGGGGCAAGGTGCGGATTATTCACGACGAGGTAGCAGCAGATTATGCGGCCAAGCAGAAGCAATTTGGCAATGAATGGTCAAATCTTTTCTTTGAGGGAGAGAGGCGAATTTTTGAAAGCGAGGCGTTCATTAAAAATAGTGAGGGTGGTGACTACCGGAAATAGGCTAGTATTTCCTTCGCGCCGTTATTGTTTTTGTAGTAGTTAATACCCGAGTAGGTACCTTTTTTTTTTTGTGAAAGTTTTGTGATAATATTGCACTTTGCTGGATGACACACCGCCGATGACCTACTCCTTTATAGCGGGCGATACCGTTTTGATGGATTCAACAACGTGGCACAGGGGAGGGAAGAATAGATCTCCTCGCCGCCTTTTCCTCTTGACTGTTTGTTACCTTTGTTGCTGGCGCGGGGGGAAAAGAAGCAGAAGTAAAGACAGGAGAAGATTGAGAGTAAACCCCTCATAAAAACCTACACTACATGTTTACCATCATTTGTGCCCCCCCCCCCACCCCCCCACCGTCCTGTATAGGGTTAGAGTTCCAGCCGCCTTCCTCTTTCTCGGCATCCGTCACCGGGCTGCATTGCCTCCCCCGCTGTCCCCTCTTGCACTCGCCATCACATCACATCACATCACATCACATCACATCACATTACTCTCAGGCAGGTACTTACTCGACGTCGTCGTCGTGGTCGTCGTCGAGTCTCATGTATACAGGCTTCGGCTTAGCTACAACCCTACCGCCCATGACTATCTCTCCCCCCCTCACAGACCTGAAGTTTCTCTCTTTTTCCCCACAGCTAAGCATGCCCAGTACTTTGCTAGCCCCGTCAGGGATAATGGGCAAGCACATGATGCTAATTCCCCGAATCGCCTCCGCCAACACCGCTAAGGTCACCTGCATTCTTCTGAAGTCCGTCTTCTTGGTGCGGAAAGGCTCCTCCTCCTCGACATAGACATTCGCTTGGCGAACTACTTCAAAAACAGCGTCGACGTACTTATGAATCTGGACATGGCAGAGAAAATCCTCTGTGCTTTCTGGTAGCTCGCGAACCGCTGAAAGAAGTTTTTTGTCGTTCTCGCTCAAATCTTCCGTGCAGATTGGAGGTACTATGCCTCCCTCACAGTTTTTGAACAGCATGGTAAGAGTTCGCTGCACCAGGTTTCCGTAGCTGTTACTCAGCGCAACGTTCGTTTTTTTGACAAGCTTTCTCTCGGAAAAATCTCCGTCACTGCCGAATCCAATCTCACTGCACAAAAAATACCGCAGTCTGTCGCTCCCAAATTTTTCGACAATGTCAAACGGGTCCACAACATTGCCCTCGCTCTTGGACATTTTTTCTCCGTCGACAGTCCACCAACCATGAGCGAAGACAGTTCGTGGAAGCTCCTCTCCTATTGCCATCAACATTGCCGGCCAGTAGACGGCGTGAAACCTCAAAATATCCTTGCCCACCATTTGCACCGTTGGAGGCCAGCATGATTCCCACTGCCCGGAAGATTTGTCCAAGTAATTCGCTCCCGTCAGGTAGTTTGTGAGAGCGTCGATCCAAACATAAATGACGTGGGCAGGATCCTCTGGCACTCTGATTCCCCAATCGAAGCTGGTCCTCGATATCGACAAGTCCTGTAGCCCGCTCTTGACGAAACTCACCACCTCATTCCTTCGCCCCTTGGGCTGAACAAAGTCGGGGTTCTCGTCGTAGAACTTGAGGAGGGGCTCTTCGAACGCCGAAAGACGAAAAAAATAGCTCTCCTCCTTCTCGGTCATTACCACTTCGCTGCCAGAGGGCGCCTTGCCGTCGACTAGCTCTCCCTCATTGTAGAAGCATTCATCCCGGACAGAGTACCAGCCAGAGTAGGTGCCCTTGTAAATGTACCCATTTTCCATCATCTTGTTCCACACTGCGCTCACGGTCTGCGCGTGTTCATCTTCTGTCGTCCGGATGAAGCGGTCCACACTCTCCTCTACATCAATCACACCAAGGAGCGAGCGAAACTGGGCAGATACCTCATCAACAAACGGCTGGGGCGAGTCAAATCCCTTGCCCTCACTTGTCGTTGCAACCTTCTGCCCATACTCGTCGGTCCCAGTCTGGAAGAATACACCGTCATGTTGTGTATTGAGACGGTGGTAGCGAGAAAGAACGTCAGCTGAGATGCTGGTGTAGGCGTGCCCAATGTGAGGAGGACCGTTCACGTAATAAATAGGCGTTGTGATCAGTTTCGTGGCCGGGTTCCGGTTCGGTCGAGTCGACTGCGACTGCCGCTGTGGAATGCTGCTTGAGAACAGCCTTGTTGTCGCAAATCTGGTGGTCAACTTTCTCGGGGAGAGGAAACGACGGTGCACAAAGGTGTTTTGCATGGAAAGGCTCGCTGTGAGCGTTGATCGAGCGAGTAGCAATATCATCGGCAGAAAGATCTGCAGCATGTGTGTCACAGGGTAAGGCTACTTTTATTGTCTGAAGAAGAGGGTTGCGGGCGAGGAGAGGGTGGTCCGTCTGTGTCACCTCTTCACCTCCGAGTGTCACACAAACTTTCCAAAAACAGAAGTCGGTCTCCTCCTCTTTCTCCTATAGGAATAATATTTGTATAGATCGGTTGATGTGATGTATTTCCCAAAAACGAAAAAACGAATGGGATTGAAAACAAGGACGCAGATACTTTCCAAAAACTACACTCGCATACCAAAGTGTTATTTCTTGGTTGAAACCCAACCACAGATAAAAATTTTGCCAGTTCCCGCAGGTTCCTGTTGCTATGATAGTTACGCTCATCACCCTTCTCGCGACGCCCCTAAGACTGCCCACGCTGTATCGGGCCCGTCGGATGTCGTCAGTCTCGTCTGTCTACTCGTCCTCTCTGTCGTTTCAGAGACATGACAGGGTCTTCAGAAATCATCATCGGTTTTTCAGCAATACTAATAATAATATTGATGTGTCTCTTCAGGAGGAGACGCCCCTGCTGAGCCCGGTGATGCTGCTGCCCTTGCCGCCGCCCCTTACTAATGGGATATTAGCGGTAAACAAGCCCCTGAATATGTCATCAACGACTGTGGTGAGGATATTCAAGCGAATTCTGACTAATAGTTACAAGGAAGAGGCCATAACTGCCGGGTATCCTGATAATATGGACCTACGGCGGTACAATGGCAAGCTGCCCAAAGTTCGTGTTGGCCATGGCGGGACCCTCGACCCCCTTGCAACCGGCGTGTTAGTAGTGGGGATCAACAAGGGCACCAAGGCGTTGCATGGTCAGTTGAAAGGCAGCAAGGTTTACTCTGTAACTGGTAGATTTGGGGAAGAGACGACAACAAATGACAATGAGGGGGAGGTATTGAAAAGGGACGACGAGGGAATATGGAAAGAAAGTGTGGATGCCCGCTTTGACTCAGTAATTTCCTCCTTTGTCGGCGATATCATGCAGCGACCACCAATTTTCAGTGCCCTGCACAAAGATGGGCGTCGGATGTACGATCTGGCGCGTAACAATGAAGTAACAGAGGATGATGTTGAGCCCCGCCCCGTGACGATCCATGAGATCGAAATCATCAGCAGGCCATCGGCCACCGATCCAGAGTTTGTGCTCCGAGTGACGAGCGGCTCGGGAGTCTACATTCGCTCTCTGATCCGTGACATTGGTCGCGAACTAGGGTCTTGCGCCAACATGATACGACTTGAGCGCATTGAGCAGGGTGGATTTGCTGTTGATGAAGCCCTTGAAGAGGAAGATTGGACAGTGGAAAAGATTCTCGAGCGTTTGCAAACAGTGTAGGTGAACAGTTGTTTTGTTTTTAGGAGAACAGCAGGATAACAGTGTAGATAAAGATTATGTTTTTTGTGGTGTAAAAAGTTGGTGTTAGTGGATGTTTGCTTCTTGGAGAATATTCGGGGTTGTTGCAAAAGCCCCTCGTGTTTTTTTCTTCGTTATCACTTGTTTTTTTTCGACTCTCTCGTCGCGCACTTTTTTTTCTTTCACTATCATTCAAATCAAATCAACTTCATCTTTTGTTTGGGTTCGTTTCAACGTCATATTGCTGAACAACATAAATATATATTTTGTTGGGGCTGTTGGCGGGAGATTTACCGGCGTGTCCCCGAGACCAGTCGTAACCAGTCGCGTAGGCAAGCATGGACCCCTGAGAGTTGAAATTTGCCGCAGTCACGGGAATGTTGCTCATGGTTTTGAAGTACTTTGGCTGGTTGTTCATCATTTGTTCGTAGTTGTTTACTATGAGGCGCTTGAGCCGTGAGCGCTTGTGGTAGTTCCAGAAAGTTATCTCCCCGTCGCCTCCTGCAGTGATGAAGCTCTGGTTGGGGTGAAACGCAATTTTGTTGATGCTGAAAGCGTGGGTCTTTTTAGAGCTATCGCTTTGACGGTGGCAGCGGAATGCGAAGCGGTTGGACTGGTTCTTCCCGTTCTCATTTTTCGTCTGTTCGTTGAAGGGGAAGATGCTCACCCTCCCCTCAATGCCGCCCACTGCAAAACCGGAGCAATCGGGGAGCACTGAGATGCATCGGGTCTGGAATTTAAGCTCGCTAGTGTAAGTCTGGAAGATTGCGGGCTGGGCACCGCCCATGTTGATCACGGTGATCGTCTGGTTGCTGTTGGCCACAACCAAAACATCGCCTCGCAAATCCATGGCAAATGCCTTGGCATTGAGAGGGATGCTTCCAACGGGTTGGCCATTCGAGTTGGAGCTCCAAAAGTTGACCTTGCCGTCGTACCCAGCAGTCACGACCCAGCTATTCCGAGCGTAGAAAGAGATGGCGCAAACCGGCCGCTCATGGCGCCCCAAAACAGGGGCAGGCGAGCCGTTGAGTGGCTGGCTGAGATTCCACATTCTCACAGTGCCGTCGGCTCCCCCCAGGTACACAACGGATCCGTTGGCGTCAAAGGCGGAGCAAAGAACGGGGTGACTGTTCTCGCTGATGCACTCTGCCTTTGGGTTCGCCTGAGCCTGGTTGTAATTCGCGCCTGTTTTCACTACTTCAAAGACGTGCGACTTGCCATCCCAACACGTGCTGCACAATAAGTCTGCAGTAGGGCTCCAAGACAAGGAACTTATGGTGTCCGTCACTGGTGAGCTGCAGACGTATGAATTGCTCCCTTCGCCGGCTGTGAAGGCGAAGGCGAAGGCAAAGGCAAAGGCAAAATGTAAGTGTGTGTTAGTGCATTGGAAGCGATTAGAAACAGTCAAATATCACACGTGTGCAATGCTGACCAATTCTGACCAATGCTGACCAAGTCCCTCGCTCACTTCCTCTCAAAACCCACTCCCTTTCTTGTTCTCTCATTCTGCAAGAGCTAGAAAAAATGGACACTACGCTGATTCGCGCGATATTGTTACGTGCGCTGTGCACCGTTTCGTTTCCTTTCAAGAACTGCAGCTGCGTCGCAAAAACCAATCATCAGGCGCTTACGCAAGGAAGACAATATCACGAGGGAGTGGTAAAACTTGCCTTGACCGTTGTCAGAACTCATTCTTTGTCGCCGTCAGTGTAGTGAGTCAGTCTATGAAGTCGCCGTCGGTTGGCGGGTTTAAACAGTCTTTAATGCGTGGGGTGTGAAGGAGGGGGAGAACCCCCCCCCTCAGAAGAGACCTCCAAAACATATTTACCCAAGCAGTTCAATTTTTAAGGATTTCTTTTCAAAAACTGGTTATATACTCTTCAACGTATTATCGGCCGGCCCTGAAAACTAGCTGGGGAGAATAAATTTATCCCCTTCCTTGGAACTCATTTGAATTTGTCACTTTTCTGATTCTCTTCTTCTCTTCTCTCGCCTCCCTATTCTTCTCGGTGCTCTACCTTGCCCCCCCCCCCCCCCCCCCCCCCC
>ERZ651776.3787-NODE-3787-length-14584-cov-70.648032_pt1 | contig 14584 bp, 26 predicted proteins | sample MGYA00514761_ERZ651776 | MGnify/ENA metagenome assembly ERZ651776 | reverse complement strand
ATGAAGTTTCATTTTATAGGTATCGTGAAAGGTGGATATACAACAATCACGGACCCAGACGGTAAACCACGTATAATTTGTTTTAGTAAAAAAAAGACTGCTAATGAGTGTATAGACTACATAAGTAAATACCGTTCAAGCTACGGTGTATGGCCAGACATGAATTTAGATCAGCCTATTTCTCGAATAAACCCCGATAAAAAATTTAAGAAAAGAACACCCGAAAACATATCAGAATATATTTTCACTGAAGAAATGGTAAAGAGTCAACTCGACGAAATGTCAACCGGAACGGGTGTTTGTTACTTTTATTGCCACACTTTTACATATAAGGAAGATCTACTACAAATATCATTATCTGGTCAGAAAATAGACGGTGAAATAAACGAGAGATATTATAAATCAAGATTAGACACAAGGTTAAAGAATGTATGAGTATATAATATAAATGTCATTTGTTAAGGAATTCGATCCAAAAAAAGAAGAACACGTTATTTGGTTACAAAAAATAGATGATGTCATGCAACACGTTACAGATTCTACAAAAGCGAGTTTAGATATGATGAAAACTGTAAATGAAAATCCATTTGGTATTAAAATGAAGAACCCAATAGAATGGGCACAAGCACATTTTCAATTATGTATGAAATATTCACAAGCTGTTTTACGAGGAGTAGCTCATATTCCTACTCAAAGGTCTACTAATTAGAGATATAGATGAACGCGTTATTGGGTGGGATTTCTTAGTCATTTCGTGATATTCTTGTAGTGTAAAATCTAGGGGTTCGGAATATTCATTCATTCTTATGAGTAATATTTTACCCATGATAATCATGTTTGTGAAAGGTCTAGGTAATCTATTTTCATTAACTTGTAAATCAAAAGGCGATTCATCACATTTCAATATTACGACATCTTGTTCAGGCCATTGTCCAACGAATGATGCTTTACCTTTTAAAATTTTAAATATTTCGTATTTTTCTGGGGATATATCAAGGTTTATTTCATTAATTTCATTTCGCTTCTCATTTATTAAAACAGAACACGTCATTTATTTTATGTAAATAAAAAAAGTTGCTTTTAATAAATGAATAAAGTTACTAAATTATCTATAGCTGTTATAATTGTTTACCTGATACTAGAATATACTGAATGGTTTTCTTCGGGTGATACACGTGAGACTCACACTTCTGATGTATTTTTTGATTGTTCACCAGAAGATCCTTCTGAATGTAAAAAAAATAAAATGGAAAACCTAAGTAGATATTAAATTATACAATTTAAGTAATAATGTTATCTAGAGAATACGCAAAGGAAAAATATGCCGATGTTATGGGTTTAGATGTAGATCATAACATCGTTAAAAATCTTGAAATACATACATATAATTGGGCTTATATTAGAACAAAAGAATGTGGAGATACACCTGCATCAAATAATAGTAATCATATTGGACGGTATAAACAAAAATTTTTAAGCATGATGTATAATTTAAAAAAATCACCGAATTTGAAATCTCGTATATTAGATGGTGTATTAAAAACTGGTAATGCTGTAAATTTATCACCACAAGGTTTATGGCCCGATGGTCCACACGCTAAAATGTCAGAACAAATAGCAGTAACAGAAATGAAAAAACAACATGCGGCTAATTATATGCATGATAAAGATTACAAGGGTCTATTTAAATGTGGTAAATGTAGGGGGTATAAAACTACTTTTTACCAAATGCAAACTAGAAGTGCTGACGAACCCATGACTGTATTTGTTACTTGTCATGTATGTGATAGAAGATGGAAAACTTAAATCTTAATTCTAATCGAATATTCTGTATGTGTAAGATCCGTTGGTTGATCACCAACCGATAATACATAATTTAAACCTGTATTAACTTTTACGTTTCCTTTATTATGAGCTCCTGTTATATAAAGTGAATCATATGGTATATTATATTGTTTTAATTGCCATATTGTGAATACTTTTGATGCTGTATTTACAGGTCGAGCTGTTATAATAATAATTTTATACCCTAAGTTTTTTGCGTAATATAATAGATTAATAATAGGTGTATTAGCAACTCCATTTGTAAAAATAAGAGTATCATCTATATCAAACATAACTGCATCTTTTTGTGTTATAACTCGATCTCTTAGTATATTATCCATTTAATATACTTTAAGAATTAAAACTTTAAACAATAAAACATGGAAAGACAAATTGTAGATATTGAATACGAAGACGGTTCGCAGCACATTGGGCAAATATACAAAGATTTAGGTAACCATTTTTCTGTAAACTTTTTAGGATATGCAGGTGATGGTTTATGGGATTTTGATGGTGATTATGATCTTGTACCTAGAGAATCTATATCTGGATTTTATGATACTACCCGTTTACAAGATACTGGTTTATATGAAATAACAAAAAATGGATATTATGTGGAAGTTGATTCATCTGATGATGAATATGTATTACCATCTGATTCGGATTCGGATTCGGATTCGGGTTCCGATGTTAGCTTAGAAGATGAATTTTAATATTTATTAATAATAAATGAATAAAATGAACAAAAGAAATGTTATAGCTGCTGCAATAACAATAGTTGTTTTGTATATTTACAGTAAACGTAAACCAGAAGAAAAGGAGAAATACTGTGCTATGTGTATGACTAAGTAAAATATCAGGGTATAATATATATTAATATGGTTAAACAATTTAGACAGGGAGAAAGACAAAGTATAAGATCTGCTATTTTAAAAAGTAAAAAAGAAAAAGAAAAGATAAACGCTGCAAATATACTCATAAACATGAAGAAAGACAATAGAGCGGCTAATACTTTAGCTAATATGAGATTGAACAGAGAAATTAATAATATTGATAGAGATATTGTTAATTTGGAAAAAGATATTATAAAAAAACAAAAAGAATTAAATAAAATATTAAAAAAGGTATACTTTAATAGAATATTTAAAAAAAAGTAATATCAGGGTATAATAGAAATGCCTAAAACAAAAAAGAAAGTACCTGATTGGAATATAGTCACTAAGGCGGGTACTCCTCAGTCTCATAGTACACCAAAAAAGTTAAAAAGTCCTATAGGTATTAATTACAATAAATGGATAAGGGGGTCACCAATGTCACCTAAAAAATTAAATATGAATACACCTAAGAAACCTGTTACAAAAAAAAGTTTATTTTATAGAATAAAAAAATACATCGTAGGTTAAGTAAATCAATAATATAAATACGAGCTTACCATATTTATATTATTTGTAAATAGTATATGACTAACCAAAATAATAGTACACCAGATGGAAAACGTCTCGAAAAAATAACCGCTAATTATTTAAATATGGTAAAGAATATGCAATTGGGTGAAGAAAAACTTAAAAAATATAGAAAAAAAGAGGAATTAGTAAAACGACAACGGATGAGTATTGAAAATAGATTAGAAGAAATAAAACAAGAGAGAGATAAATTGGGGAAAATATTAAAACGTGAAGCCAACGCTTACTCGGTAAAAATAAAGAAGCGAAATACGTATCTACCCACTCATACATCTTCTTCGTCAAAATCAACAAAAACGTTAAATGAAAACAATAACCGTTATAAAAATAACAAAGAGAGAAAAAAAATAAAATTTTAAAATGTTTGTATAAATAAATGCCTTCTACGCGTATACAAGTTCCAAATAATAAGACTGTGAAGAAACAGTTCAGTGATTTGAAAAGTAAAACCAAGCCAAGACAACCAGCATTTAGAAGACCACCATTACCAAAAAAACAAAACAAAACAAATAACTTTATTAAATTCATGGCAAAGTTACAAAGAGGACTTTTTTTAAGACCAAATAGCAGATATAGTGTACCTAAGTCTTCCAATAAAAAATAAAAAAGTAATATATGAAAGATCCTTTTAAGACTCGTGTCACTAAGAACGACAAGAAATCTAAAAAAGGACTTTATACACAAAAATATATAAGGCTTAAACAAGAGACGCTTAATAACAGTAAGACAAACCAAAAAGACCATGGCTCCGTACAACCCACCAAGTACCCATTATAGTCAGTTTGACGTTTCACAATATATTGAGGATGATATTTTCAAGTTTATCGGTAAGAACGGTAAAAAGTTTTATTGGTTAACGCGTTACCTCGAGTTATCGTACATGTGGTATGATAAAAAACGTAAAGTTATTGAATTATGGGGCCCATTTGATTCTCTCCAGAATTTTCAAGCTCATCAAATTTTAGAGTGTGAATTAAACCTAAGTTGTAATAAAATAGAAGTATAAATTAAATAAAAACAATCAAAAAATGATATCCACCAGACCATACTCGCAGACTAAAGACCAAGATCCTCATTACTCTGCTCGTTTTCAACTCACACCCGGATCTTTTCTACATGGAATACTTAACGGTAAAGGTTGTAAATCTCGTGAAAGTAAACCTTTTTATGTTCAAAATCATAAAGATTATTTGACTAATTTGGAGAAAAATTATAAGTATTATGGCGTTCCTTTTAAAAAACCGAACGTTGAAGAATTACCTCCTTATAAATTAAAATCTGAACCTGGTGAAAATCACATCGACTACTTGGATAAAGTTATAGTTAAATTGAACGTTTTAAAAAATGGTAAAGTTCGTGTTAAGATTTTACCTCAAATGGCAATTTTGAATGAAAAATATTATTCAAAGGCAATAATTCCTCCTATTAAAAACGTTTTATTGGCGTTGAAAGGTGTTGGATATTCTAAGGAATATATTGATAATATAAATGAAAAACATAAAAAAAGACTGAAACTTATTGAAAGTAGATGGATAAAATTGGAAAAATATTTTGATACACCCTCTGTAAATTCTAAACAGAGAAAGAAAAAGAAGGAAAGGGTGATTGAAAAGGAAAAGGAAAAGGAAATGGGAGTGATAGAAGATGAGGATCCAGAAGAAGAAAAGAAAGACGATGACGAACCAGAGGAAGATGAGGCGATTGTGGTGGACGAAGAAGGTGACGATGAAGAAGCTGTTGAAGACGATTACGTATCAGATGGAGGAGACGATTAAAACTTAAGTCAAACTTTTTTTTAATAAAAAATAATTTACAAAATGAATATTTTCTTTTTATCTATGAATCCCGAAGAACTTGCTTATATGTATTGTGATCAACATGTAATCAAGATTCTACTCGAAATATGTCAAATGATGTATACTGCATGGTTTTACTCCGATCAAACGGAATACGTGGAATTGAATGCACCTTATACTGTAAATGGAGCACGTCGAGGGTACAAAGCTGCACATAAAAAACACCCAACAACGTTATGGATATCGTCGAACATAAACAATTACAATTTCGCGGGTGAAATTGGAATGTCACTCGCGCTCGAATATACTAAACGGTTTGGTAAAGTCCACGCGTGTTCTAAACATATACTTTGGTTATATAAAAACAAACCTTCACATTTCGAACTTCGTGAGAGTGAAACCGCGTATTATCCAATACACGACTTTAAACACGGATTAACACGAATACCAGCGTGTATGCCCGATAAATATAAAGTACCAAGTATTATTGAATCGTATAAGTTATATTATACAGGTGAAAAAGAGATTTTTGCGAGATATACTAGAGTTTAATTTAAAAATATACTATAAGATGAACTGGAAACGGTTCCGTAAACGTTTAAGAAAAAAACGTAAAAAAATACAAAAAATTATATATAAATACCCTGTTATTGTGATTATATTCTTACAATTAAGTATAATGGGGACCATTTCAATCGTATCAAAATTATTTAGTTCCCCACCCTTAAAAATAGAAAAGAAACCCGAATATGAACACCGAATATATAGTGATTTTATTAAAAGTGTTAAGAAAAACGAAATCGTTAAAGCGGAAATAAACCCTCAAAATGATATCGTATACTTCGAAGAAAAGAATGGAACTATAGGTACTTCGTATTACACACCCTCGGAAGATTTTTGGAAAATAATGTCTGAAAGCCATGTAGATTTTGATTTAGTTAGAACACCGATAAGTGGAACTTTTAATGATTTTGTATCGTTTATGTTCATAACTATAGGTTTCTTTGCTATTTTTAGAATGTTTAGTGGAGGTGGTCAAAGTCCCTTTTCTATGATGAAAAATGATATTGACGTAGAAAGTCAAATAACAACGCGTTTTGAGGATGTCCAGGGTATAGATAGTGCTAAGGATGAACTCGAAGAGATAGTTGATTTTCTTAAACAACCCGAAAAATATTTTGGTACGGGTGCTAAAATACCAAAAGGTGCCTTATTAACGGGTAAACCAGGTACAGGTAAAACACTTCTAGCGAGAGCTATTGCGGGTGAATCGTCTGTCCCTTTTATTCAGTGTTCGGGGTCATCGTTTGTTGAAATGTTTGTCGGTGTGGGTGCAAAAAGGGTCAGAGAAGTGTTTGAAATAGCTAGAGAAAATGAACCATGTATTATTTTTATAGATGAAATTGACGCGATCGGTAAGAAAAGGAGTATAAATGGGTTTGCGTCGAACGACGAACGAGAACAAACAATCAATCAACTCTTAACCGAGATGGATGGGTTTGATAACACTTCACAGATTGTTGTTATTGGTGCAACAAACCGTATCGATATACTTGACGATGCGTTATTACGACCCGGTAGATTCGATCGTAAAATCCAAGTTTCTTTACCCGATGTTCATGGGCGTGAAGAGATACTCAAAGTACACTCCAAAGACAAACTGTTAAGTGTCGATGTAAGTCTTCGCGATCTTGCAAAACAAACGACGGGGTTTTCAGGCGCCGATCTTGCAAATGTTATGAATGAATGTGCGATACGAGCTGTCCGCGATGGAAAATCTGGAATGATAACACCCGATATTGTCGAAGACGTGTACCAAAGAATAGTTGTCGGTGCCAAAGGAAACCGTTCCGTTTCTGGGGCACGTAAGGCGCGAGTTGCGTACCACGAAGCGGGACACGCTATTATTGGTGTACTCATGCGTGAATACGACGAGGTTCGTAAAGTGAGTATATTACCGAGAGGTGATGCGGGTGGTGTTACATATTTCCAACCATCGACGGATGATATAGGTATGTATACGAAAGATTACCTTTTATCACAAATTAAGGTCGCACTCGGTGGTCACGCCGCCGAAGAGATTGTTTATGGACGAGAACACGTTACTACGGGTGCATCCAGTGATTTTCAACAAACGTTTAACATTGCGCGTGAAATGGTGACTACGTACGGTATGAGTGAAACTATAGGTAAAATGAACATTAACCCCGATCTTATATCTCCCATTACAGCAAACCATATCGATATAGAAATACACGATATAGTTGAAAATTGTTATACTGAAGTAAAAGAATTACTTAACACATACCGCGTTAAACTCGAACACCTGAAAGAGATACTTGTCGAAGAAGAGATTGTCGATGGGAGTCTTGTATACGAAATGATCGCGTCATGTGATTTAAGAGACCGATTGAAACCAAAGGATGCTACAATGCAAGTATATATGGATACGTATGATAGCTTCGACACGTGTAGAGATGGTGATGACATTATTTTACCATGATACAGTATAAATGGATACTGAGGATGAAATATTTTTTTTTAGTTTTGCTTGGTTTATTATAGGCCGGAGATTTTTAGAAAATTTTAGAAAATAATCTTTTATAATAAACCTAAGTGTACACGTTATGCTTAAAGAAATCAAACTAAGTTTTTTATAATGAATTATATTGCTTGGGATACAGAGACCATAGGTCTTCCAACAACGCGTTACGGTGAAAAGGCGACGCGTGAAAATATTCAAAAATTTGATAAATGTCGAATGTTAACGTTAGCATTTGTAAAGTATAGTTCGAAAGGACGTGAACTCGGATCGTATCACGGTACAGTGTATCCAGATACATTTGATGTTGCGGCGACGCACGTACACGGTATTACACAGGAGTACGCAAGAGAGAATGGACAACCGTTCGGGTATCTCTACGCATCATTAAAAGAAGCTACGAAAGATACAAAACTACTCGTCGCACACAATTCTGCTTTTGACGAAAACGTATTCTTTTCAGAATGTTACCGTCGAGGTTTTGATACGGAACCTTTCGATGACGTGACATTTGTTGATACTTTGGACATGGCGAGATCGATATATCCGACCTTGAAAAACCATAAATTGATTACCGTATACGATCACATTTTTGGTGAAGAGTTTGACGGTGCTCACGATGCACTGAACGATGCGCGCGCGTGTGGTGATGTTTACCCCGTTATGCGTGATAAGGAATGGAATCTTAAAGATATAGGTGTTAAACGAGTCGTACTCAAAGCGTCTGATATTGCAGCTATTACTGGTAAGAATAGGTTTAAGAAACCCACTGAAATCATTGATAACCTTTGGAGTAAATATAAACCCGAAACGTTTGAAGGTAAGACGAAGGATCAAATGGCGTACGAGGCCATTCAGAAATGCGATCTCGCAAAGAATCTGTTACAGGAAACTGAAACGTACAAATCTATAAATTCATCTGACGTTGAGCAAAAGTATAAAGCGGTATCTAACCAAGTTGATTTATATTCTAAACTACGTGGTGAAGATAAGAAGAATGCAATCGATTATTTACGTAAAAAACTGTATACGAACCACGGGACACGACACGAAGACACGACAGCTGATAATTATCAAGATTTTGACGTCGATGAAAAGTATTACACGTACACTGTGTGTTCACTTGAAGGTACCGATTACGAAATCGTGGGTCGAATAGACCGAATACATACAGATGTCGACGGTGATAAAACGATCGTGGAAATAAAGAATAGGACGCGTGGTTTATTCAAAACGGTACGTGATTACGAGGAGATTCAGTGTCAAACATATATGGAAATGTTGGATATCAATAAATGTCAATTGATCGAACAGTATAACGATTCACGCATGGGGTACCATATTATTCGTGATAAACAGAAATGGTTATCTGAATTGAATCCCAAACTGATAAATTTTTGCCGACACTTCCATAGTTTACTTTCTAAGTAATACTAAGAATGATATACATGTTACCATTTCTATTCGTGCCTAAACTTATTGATAAAAAACTAAACAAACCTAGCAAACCACCTATACAGGACACTAAAAACCGGTATTGTGGGTGTTGGTTATTTAATTAAAATGTAATGTAAATATAAAAGTAATAATGCCTCCTAAACTAAATAAAAAGGAAATAATGAAAATTATGAATAACGAAATGAAAAAAAAATCCCCTATAAAATCTCTGAAAACAACTCCCTGTGGATCGTACGTAGTAAATCGAAAGATAGGAGAAACTGCAAAAAAACCATCACCACCTAAAAAAAATAACAATAAATAAATTAAAGAAACGAGTGTATAAGATGTTATAACAAACATAACATGTCACTCGGTCTCCGAATTACCCCATTTACACCCAGATTACACAGGACTACCCGCTTAAAACGTTCTTCGAATAAAGATGACAATACGTTTATCGATACATCAAGCGACGAACCTAAATATGTAACGCGTGAAGATGTAGAGAGTTACCACGATTCATCCGATGCTAAAATGAAAACCTTATCTGCCGCATGGTTGAATAAGTACGCGACGCGTAACGGGTCACCAACACTTGAAACGTTTGCAAACCCAAAATCCGTCGAAATGATTAACGGCCGCGTTGCACAAATTGGTTGGATCATGGCACTGTATTATGAGTTTACTAAAAACGAAACCGTTTGGAACCAAGTATTTAAAACGAGGACGTTTACACTCTTAGACGGTACTAGCGATACTGTGACTTACCCAACAGTTGGATTTTTCATGTTACAGATTGTAGCCGGTTTGATCGTGACGGGATCCTTATTTTCTAAACTGAAATCTGTCGACGAAAACGAGGAGATTGGACCGTTTAATAAAGAGGCTGAATTAAACAACGGTAGATGGGCTATGATTGGTTTAGTATCTTTGGTCACAGTTGAACACTTTAACGACGGTATAGCCTTATTTGGACCACGATAAAAAATATAAAACATTAATAATAATGAAAAGAATTACATTTACACAGGGGTACCTGTCTTTTCTCGCCATAATAACATCATTTTCTGCTAATATGTATACGACTCGAACGAGTTATAAAGATAACGAAACCGGGTTAAAAACTAGGAATCTTTAAGAATAAAGAATGAAAGATCTATTCTTAAAAATTACTACAATGTCAATAGCATCTTTTTTAGGATCGTATATAGGAACTCAAAAATGGTTCAAGAGTCATGACGAACACGAATAAAAAAAATGAAAAACAATAGTATGTTGAGACCCCCTCTCTCATCTACCATTTTTCCCAGACTAACTACGTCTAGACGTATATGTACAAACGTTGTTTCTATGGAAAATGAGTCTACACGACTCCAAAATATAGAAACAACAATAGAAAGAACACGTGGTCGATGTTCATTAGCATACGGTCGTCAGGAGAAGGCGTACATAAAAGTTCTCAATCAGTTGGAGAAAGAACGTTCTGAAATTTTAAAGGGTACCCAGGAAAAAAGTTACGATAATACAAATGATAGTTGTAGCGAATAATCCGAGGGTAATGGTAGTTACGTGTAAAAAAAATAAAGGGGGTACACAAAAATTACCCAAATACGTGACGTATACTGAAACCAAGAAACTGAAAAAGTCTAGTAACAAAAAGAATATAAACCCTGTAAAGAAATTCTTAATTGGTATATTTGGTGAAGAGATTGATTACGATAAGTTCAATAAAGAGTCTAAATGGTCAATACGGAAAGAAGAAGACGATGACGATCGTGAAACAAAAAAATAGTAAAATCGATTTTTTATATCAGTGTAATATAATAGAAATGGTTGATAACTTTGCAACTCCTACCATTTCAGAATCGAAAAACAATTCAGGGTCGAACAACAATTCAGGGTCGAACAACAATTCAGGGTCGAACAACAATTCAGGGTCGAACAACAATTCAGGGTCGAATAACAATTCGGGATCGAACAACAATTCAGGATCTAAGACCAAATCTGCATCTAAGACCAAATCTTCATCTAAGACCAAATCTTCATCTAAGACCAAATCTGCATCTAAGCCCAAATCCGCATCTAAGACCAAATCTGCGTCTAAGACCAAATCTGCGTCTAAGACCAAATCTGCGTCTAAGACTACTCCTAGTAAAAAAACAAATTCTACGAATCGGTTAGCTAGTATGTTTAAAAACGTTGGTATAAGTCCAGTAAAAAGCAAAAGCAAAAGCAAAAGTGGTAGTTCTAACCATTTTCCATCTTTTATGAATGCCAAATCCGGGTCAACCACCAAAACCGGGTCGACCACCAAAACCGGGTCGACCACCAAAACCGGATCAACCACCAAAACAGGGTCTAAAAAAACTAATACGAGTTCCAGTATAAAGTGGTCACAAAATAACTACCCTTTACCGAATTCATATAATTCAAATACTAATGAAAAACGTAGGAATCAAATTGATAAACTGAAAAAAAATATAAAAAAACTCGAATCGTTAAAAACCAAAATGCCATTATCTGTATACGAACGTGAAATGGCGAAACTACAAACCAGATTAAAACAATTAGAAAATGCCAAAGAAAATGCCAAAGATTTGGAAAATGCCAAACCTAAAAGTCAAAGTCCGTTAAGAAGTTTTACGAGCGAGAATAGATCTGTTGAACAAGGGAGAAATAGACGAACATCAACTTCAACCCCAACCCCTTCACCAGATTCGGGGTCACCACCTTCATATATGAACTATAATACCAGATCTCCATCTACAGGAGGGTCTAGAAGGTCCGGCGCTGTTAACATGAGTCTTAATGGTAGTATGGTTGGTTCTACCAGTGGTTCTCCTTTTGCTACACCAGTTAAGAAACAAAAATTAAGAAACCGAAACGCACAAAGTCAACAACAAAACAATAGAGCAAATAGAGATAGTGTGGGTGCTAGAGAAGGTAACAATAGTAATAGTAATAATAATGTATACTTTTCAAACCAAAAAAAAAATAATGGTACTAAGTAAATATGAAAACGAATACAATTTTACTTACGGGTGCTGCGATACTCACACTATTGATACTTATGAACATTACCAAAGACGAACCAAAAAAGAAAGAAGGCGGGTGCGGATGCGGGTGTGCTAAATAATAATTCATTATAAACTAATCATTTCTATACACGATATCAACACATTGTGAATAAAAATGTACATTTAATGTAAATGGCTCTCATAGCAGGCGCCGGTTTATGTCTATTGAGTACGATGTCGAGTTCACTTGCCGGACTTGTTTATTATTTACAAGACCCCGAACCAGCAACACCCACGTCAGGCGATGATGATATACCACAAACACAAACCAAGACATATAGAAAGAATATGGAAATCATGTATTCGACCGATTGTGATGAAACGAGTAACGTTTCGGCAACCGAAGGTACGATAGATACATCTTTCGGTAAATCGATAAAATGGACGGCCCCTAATATCGAATCTACGGGAACACTTAAATCCGGAACCGGTGAGAAGATTAAAAAGTTACATTTGAGAAACGTTGTAATTTCGTCTGGGAGTTATAAACAACACGACGAAAATACAGATTCTGAACCAGTCACGGTTCAAGTCACGGATGAGAAATATTGTGGTTTAAAATTAATTGATTTATGTGACGATGATAAAAAGTATATTACGGATTTGGATATAACGTATAAACCAATGGAGGACGATGGAACAAAAGCAATAAAACCTGCATATGCTTCGATATGGGCAAACAAATGTACAATAGACGACCCTGAAACTAAGCAAGTACAAGCTAAAGCTTCAAGTGCTTTATGTGGTGCTGACCTCACATTAAAAATGAGTAACGATTCCGAAAACGAACAGCGTGAAGAATTTAAGAAATCTACACTTTTGGAAATTGAAAATGTAAAACTCGTTTCGGGCTCGTATAAACGTGTTAAAAGTGACGGTACGGAAGAAGACGTAACAATGGAATCTAAGACGTACAGTGGTAAACAAACGATCAATTTCTGTGGTGAAGATGGTACAGAATGGGCGAAGGATTTGAAGGTTGACTTTGAAGGTATTCCCGAATCGAGTACGGAAACGTATAAAATTGAAGGGTATAGAATTTAAATATACATGATTGAATTAAAATATACACTATTAATAAATGTCAAAAGGTCTTCTTTTAGGAGGAGGCGCATTAATGTTATGTATTTTATTAATAATTTTTATTGCGATTATATACTTTTTAACTCGCCCCGAAAAAGAAACCGAAAAAGAAACTGATGAATCTCCTACAATTACTGATGCGGGTGTAGATTTGGTTTTAAACCCAGGAAAAGAAACTGATAAAGTTGAAGAATATAGAATATTTAAAACAGAGTATGCATTAGGTGAAGCATCAGCTAAGAATATAGATATTAAACTTAAATGGACAAATGGACCAACTTTTACATCCGTTACATCTCTTATTTTTGTTCACGAATTGGGAACTAAAAAAGTACGCGACAATGTAACAACAACTGATAATATCGAATCGAATGCATCGAATGAATTGTTATTTAAGGGAACTGACTTAACGAGTGAAGAGGTTGTTGGTTCAAATACTATAAAAATATACTGGGATGAAGTAAAAGAAAGCAATATTCTAAAAACAATTTCTTTCACAATTACCCAAGAACATTTAGATACACCTTTTAATTTAACATCGGTTAAGAATATTACCATACCTGTCCAACTTTCATCATCTCAAACAGCCTCAGGCGATGTAGTATCTACATATACAAATTACTATATACTCCCTTATTTTACCGATACCCCTGTATATAATAGGAAAGTTCAAGGAGACAATAATGATGGGTTTAATATAATTAAAAATGGTTCTAAACAGAGTATTGACGGTGTTGATAAATTTTATATAGTACAAGCAATTGGTAAACAATTCTTATCTAAAGATCCAGATGGTAACAGTTTATTACGGTACGATAAAAAGTTTAAAAATCAAAACGAAATATTTGGGAATATGAACGCGGTAGTTAAATCCGCCATTTCTGTACGTGAAGCTAAACCATTTAAATACGAATTTATCGTTAAACACCTTGATTACCTGGCAACTCAACCCCAACACGATATAGCTGCACACATATATAATGTAAAATTATACGATTTTAATTATACTTTAATAAAAACGATTACAAATAACGATATTGAATTCGATGTACAACCTACTCATTCACTTAACCGTGATGACTTTCTGGGTGCGTGGAAAAGTAATACGTATAACGTGGGTGATAAACTGTTTACAATAACATCCGATAAACCTGTGCATATGATGAAGATACAGTATGTTAGACCTAGATACGCCCCTGGATGGACAATAAAAGAAAATGGTATTGTTCGATTCGAAGATACGAGAAATCACGGTACCGAAGAAAACCCAACCCCAGTTGATTATAGATATACACTTTCCAGGTTTGACGATATTGGTGATTTATCGTATTCCGGGTATTACGATATATCGGAAATGGA
>ERZ651776.3780-NODE-3780-length-14600-cov-18.269572_pt1 | contig 14600 bp, 17 predicted proteins | sample MGYA00514761_ERZ651776 | MGnify/ENA metagenome assembly ERZ651776 | reverse complement strand
ATAAAAGTAGCCATGCTATGTAGCATAATGGTTATAGTCTTAAAGAAACTAATATTTGTATGATTTATATATGGATTGAGATTCCATGATAATATAGCAAATGCAAAGTATATTAAAGATACAGCTAATACTGTAAAGTATCGACGAAATTTATGTAAATCCATATTGTAATATGCATAAAAGATAGAATAATATAATGCCAATTGTACAACAACAATGTCAATATACATACGCCATTTTTCTTCTGGTTTAGACCAGAATAATATAGAAGTTATAAAAACGGATATTGCAGGTATACTTGCATAATATTTGCCTAAATATATAGCTGTAAGAAAGCTAAATAAAGCTAGAAAACTAACAGCTATCATATATTTATTCATAATTATATATAAAAAGAATATAATATAATATATAAAAATGAGGTCACAAATTATATATTCGTTACTATTCTTAGTAAATATTGTACATGGATTTACATCTGTAAATAATCTAAGTGGTTTAAATACAATTAAAATCAGGAAAACTATAAGTAGTTATAATAAAATGGCAATTGAGAATGGTGAATATAAGACACCGAGGCGATATGCTTTATTGTATGGAACAACAGCATCATTGTGCTTTTTAAACTTATTTCAAACCATTAAGAATCCACAAAATAATTTGAAAATTCTAGAAAATGTGCAAAATAGATTGTTTAAAGATGCCACGCCATCAATCTGTTATATTAGTACCGAATATGGAAGTATGGCCGATAAATATAATTTAAATAAAGATGATTTGCCGAAAGGAGTAGGTTCGGGATTTGTATGGGATGATTCTGGACATATTATTACAAATTTTCATGTTATTAATAAAGTTGATAGCGCAATTGTAACGATAACAGATAAAGATAATAATAAAAAGGAATATAAAGCTAAATTAACAGGTGTAGATCCAGATACTGATTTGGCTGTTCTCAAAATTGACTTAAAAGATAATGAAAAGCTTAAATCTATTAAATATAATAAAGATGTCAACCCAGTAATAGGACAATTTGCATTTGCAATTGGCAATCCATTTGGTCAAGATCATACATTGACGACGGGTATTGTTTCTGGAACTAATCGTGAAATTACAGCACCGACAGGTAGAAAAATCAATGGAATTATTCAAACAGATGCAGCAATTAATCCTGGAAATAGCGGAGGTCCTCTATTAAATAGCGATGGTGAAATTATTGGAATTAATACAGCATCACTTGGAATGGGCGTATCGGCTGGAATAGGATTTGCCATTCCAATACAAAGAGCCGTAAAATCTATTAAAGATATTATTGATACTGGATTTGTAAAACGCGCTATTTTGGGAATCTCTTATATGGAACGCAACCCAACAATTGTAGAGTCTGAGAAAAGTGGTGTGCCGATTATTGACAAAGGAGTATTAGTATTAGATGTTCCAGAAGATTCTCCTGCTTTTGAAGCGGGTATTCATGGAGTAACAAGAAATGATAAAACAAAAAGGGTAGAACAAGTTGGTGATATTATTATAGAGATTGATAATAAGGCCATAAATAGCCCGAATGATCTAAATAAAATTCTAAAAGATTATAAGCCTGATGATATTGTTGATGTTAAATATATTAGAAATAAAGAAGAAAATACAACAAAACTAAAACTAGGAAGTTATAAAGGAACTACATTTACACAATTAGAAAACGAACGTGGAGATGAATTTGCAAAAAAAGAAGGAAAGGAAGTTAATATTCCTCTTAAAAACTTGGAACCTAAAATAGAGCCTAAATTAAATTGATACAATAATCTAAAATCCCTACTCTCATATACTCAAAGAAATATTTGGGTTTACATCTATCATATCCGTCTTTGTATATAGCTTCGTGGGAATAATACTTTTTAATTGATTCCACGATATTTCCAATACATGAAATATAATACTGCCTTTTTTTCCTATTAAAATCATTTAGTTTTTTAACGACACAATTTATATAATGAACATAAATATATAACATAGTTAATTTGATAAATATTGTTGTATTGTGATAACAATCGATATCGATAGTATGTTTTATTTTTTTAACAATATCATTAATACCAATTCTATATGTATAATTAAATTCTAAATTTTCTAAATTTTGAATAACATCAATATATTTCTTATTGTTCAAGAATATATTTATGGAATATAACTCAAAATGTGATATAATATAATTATAGCGATAATTAACAATATTGCTAGAGTATTTACCAATGTCGTTAAATATTGGTGTATTATACTCTCTAAAAATTGTTAGATTTGAATCATATACTATATATTTATAATAGTCTTTAAAGACATCTATATTTTTTTTTAAATCAAAATAATATTGTTTGCATTTAGATATAAAAGTCCCCTTAGATACTTTATGTCCATATTTCATAAAGAATAATTTATCGTAAAAGTTATAAGTAATTTCGTCGGATTTACTATTGTGTTCGTAAAAGAAATGATTATATATTATTTCCGTATTCTTGATTTTATTATATGTGATATCATTAACATTATTTGGGACGGGAATAATATGTGTATTAAAATAATACTTTAAATTAGAAATTGTATAATAACTATCGCTAATTATGAGTTCAAATGATTTTTTATTTAATTGATTGAATGTTCTCAATAATATTGAGTTTGAAGTTTTTAATAAATAAAGTAATTCATTATAATAATCTTTGCAAGTCAAGGCAAGATTTATAATATTTTCTAAATTATTCAAGTTAATAGTTATATGCGGCAATGCCAAGATATCAAAATCTTTTAAGGAAATATTATGATACATATTTTAATAATTTATAAAAAAAATCAATTTTTATTTTGGTAACAAATAGCAACTATCAATTAGCACTTTTTCATCAATTTTTTTGAACACCCAACGATATATTACATAACACATATTATTATTATTATTATTACTTTCGGGATAATACATATCGTTAAATTGAATACTGTTATAAATCATAGTTTTATAATCTGCCTCTACTTTTACATCAGCACTATAATAAGATATGTTAAAATCTGTATCAAAATAATAATTATCATTGTAATCTAGAATACTATAATCGTGAAATTTAGCTAAAAGAATACCATACTTACTATTATTAAATGTTTCAATTAGTTTATCAGTGCGCTGGGACTTAATGGGATTTGATTGTGCACAATATAATTTTAGATTCTCCATTGAATCAATAGGATTATTATTTTTAAAACTGGTTAAAACATTATCTAAAACTTGCTTAATTTGTTTATCTTCATTTTTATAAATTTCTGATGTATTTTTTGAACCGTTTTCAATTTTGGCCTTTTTTCCTAGTTCGGGTAAATTAAAAGCTTCTTTTTGTGCATCTATAATTTCAATAATACGATTTGCTTCCTCTCTCAATACTTCGATACTTTTCTCCTCAGCGCAAGCAGGACTAATAAATAACGGGCTAATGATAAATGGTATATATTTAAAACAATCTCTTCGTTTCAAGTTAATGGCCGGTTTACATTTTTTATCATTGCTAAATAATTGCATATTTGATGTAAAACCATAAGTACAATTTACTAACAATAAACTAATAATAATATTCTTTAACATTTATATTATAAATAAAAATAAGTTTTATATATATTTACATAATATCATAAGATCGTAATTGCCCAATATCATATTCTTCTTTCACATCTATTTTAAGATTTTTGAGCATACTATTATAATCATCTCCACTAACTTCATTTCCCGATGGAAAAATCACGCCTTTAACAGGATTTTTAAGCATTTTATCAATTGATAAAGGTTCATTATCATTTTTGTAGTCTTCTCCAAAAAAACATTCTTTTACACTCTTGCCCATTTCTTTACATGTTTTGAGCGATTTAAACATATCTACGGGCTGTGCCGTATCCTTATAATAAACTTCGAACGTTTTCTTAGCTCCGTTATTTGTATCAGCCGCAGCAACAAGAACATCAGCTAAATCCATTCGTGAAATTATCCCACTCTTGGATACTCCTTGATTAAATTCTACTTCTTTTACACCTCTGCGCTCACCAGGCGATAACATACCCGGTCTAACAATTGTATAAGTCATATCACTTGGGGTATTTTCATATAATATACGTACGCGCTCTTCCCCCACTTGTTTCTTAAAGCAACTATCACAGCTTGCAAATCCTCTGTCAATTGCTTCCCCATAGTCTTCCTTGCCTTTTTGGCATTTTGCACAAATAGACGAAACAATAACCAATCGTTTGACACCACAACTAATGGCCTCTTTTGCTACATTTACCAATCCAATATCTTCGACATTATAACTTGGCTCAGCAATAACCACATCATCTTCATTTTTTTTCATATCATCATAGCTTTTTGTACCGGGTGTACCTGTTAGTTTTACTTTTGGACGCGATGCAGCACAATAAATAACCGAATCAGCTTTTTTCATAATATTTTTTAAACTATCTTCATTTATTACATCTGCAATAGCTGAAGTAACTTTATTTTTATCTTTAATATTATCAATAACTAATGTGTTAATCTTAGCATGCTCTCTATCAACAATATTAACTTTACGTCGCGTAACAGCTACTACATCAAAACCTTTTTCTAATAGAGCTCTCACGGTATCACCACCAGTATATCCAGAAGCTCCAAAAACAACAGCTCTTTTTGGAATAGCATTGGCCTTAGTGGGATTTGTCAAAATAGTTAACGCAGTATATGAAGCCGGTGGAGCTAATTTAATGAAATTTCGCCTACTAACATCATTTGAAAATCTGGATTTTAATTTGGTAATATCAGGTGTGTATCTTTCTATTTTATTATAATTAATAGTATTAATCTGTGTAAAAGCATATCCGTATACAGAAAGTGACAATAATATAATTTGTTTAAGCATTTTATTTATTATAATAATATATTTTTATATATAAAACTATTAATTAATTATCATATAATTATGATAAATATTGCTTTTTGGTCTAATCAATTGGGGGAAAGAGGAACAGAAATAGCAATGTATGATTATGCATATTATAATCAAACAATATTGAAAAATAAGTCATATATATTTTATGAAAAAAATAACGAAAATAATAATGTGGATGTTATCAATAAGTTTGCTAGAAATTTTCAGATTGTTGGTGTTGATAATTTCAGCAATGTGGACAATTATCTGATTGAAAAGGATATTAAAATAATTTATATTATCAAATCTGGTCATAATGATGGTAGATTAAGTAATGTAGCAAAAAATATTATTCATTGCGTATTTACATGTAATGAACCTCATGGAGATGTATATTGTGCTGTATCGGATTGGGTCAAGAATAATAAAAGGGGTAATATAAATGCCAATAAAATTTTAACATTACCGCATATAGTATCATTGCCAGAACATAATAAAAATATGCGGGAAGAATTGAATATACCTGTTGATGCGAAAGTATTTGGTAGACACGGTGGTTATAATACTTTTAATATCAATGTAGTTAAAAACGCGGTATATGAAATTGCTTTAAATAACAAAGATATATATTTTTTATTTTTAAATACCGAAAAGTTCTGTGAAAAATTGCCTAATATTATACATTTGGATGCAATTATAGATTTAGATAATAAAAGAAAATTTATAAATACGTGCGATGGAATGTTATGGGCGCGGTCAGACGGAGAAACATTTGGGTTATCAATAGCAGAATTTTCAATATGTAATAAACCGATAATAGCTTGTAAAACAGGTGATTTAGCTCATGTTGAAATATTAAAGGATAAAGGTATGTGGTACAAAAATATACAAGAATTAAAAAATTTAATTATAAATTTTAAAATAGATAAAACGGTTGATTATAATTTATATAGTGACTATGCTCCCGAAAGAATAATGAAGATTTTTGAGAACATAATTTCGTATTTAAAATAATATTTATGTTTATAATGTATAGAATATACTATAACATGTATGTCAAAGGTGAAAAAGAAAATGTATGTGGTAAAGATAAAACAATTTATACTTTAAATGGAGAAAAATTTATAAAGCAAATAGGAAAAAAAGGTGACGTTTACGTATCTCTTGAAAAATATATTAAAAAAAAGAAAGATAAAGGAGAATGCTTAAATCCTATTGCAGATAAGAGATTACAAGTTTTAAACAGAATATTTAAGAAAAGCTCATCAGTAAAACCAGTGGTTAGCAGAAGTTCTTCACGACGTAGAGCTAGTTCGTCAAGACGTAGAGCAAGCGCGGCACGTAGAGCTAGTTCGTCAAGACGTAGAGCAAGCGCGGCACGTAGAGCTAGTTCGTCAAGACGTAGAGCAAGCGCAGCACGTAGAGCAAGCGCAGCACGTAGAGCTAGTTCGTCAAGACGTAGAGCAAGCGCAGCACGTAGAACTAGTTCGTCATTTAAATTATCAAATGGTCTCGTTAGGTCACCTTTAATAGTGCGACCCGTGAGAAGATTTACATTATCTAATTCAAAAAAATCAAAGAATAGTGCTAGCTTAGGTAAAAAACCATGCAAAAAGGACTGTGTAAAGGATGATAAAATATGTAATTTTACGAGTGGAAGATGCGTTAAACCCAAAAAGGAAAAAAATGTAATTGTGAAAAAAGTACCACTTGATAAAATAGGCGTAAGACCTTGTAAACAAGATTGTACAGCTATAAATAAGATATGCAAAATAAGTTCAAGAAGATGTGTTAACCCTCCTAAACAAAAACCTATTATAACTGGAAAAAATATAAAACCTTGTAAAAAAGATTGTGTAGAGGATAAAAAAATATGTAATTTTGCAAGTGGGAGATGTATTAAACAAAAAAATTGATATATATATATTACAAATAAATATAATAATGAAATTGAATACTCTTTACGATGAACTAAAAGATATTATTGTTAATAAAAATAATGATTATATTAAAATGATGAATTTTGAATCATCAACTCCTAGATCATTAGTAGCGGCATTTGATGGGATATATAATACATTATCAATAATCAATTGTAATAATAAATACAATATTACAATTGAAGAATATGTTAATAAGCCAACTGTTAAAAAAATCATTTTAAAGAAAAATAATAATAATATTATAATTAACAATACATTGGATTATGATAAAAAGAGATTTACAATAACTGCCATATATAGTGATAATATTATATCTACTTATTAGATAATAAATATATAAATATATAAATATATATAATGGATCAAATTATAGAAGTTCAATCTGATACAATGGATATATGTAATAGCGGGGATGAAGATGATAATAATGAAGGTATAAATGTAAAAATCAATAGTAATCATGAATATCCGCCAAACATAGGAGTTAAAGAACTTGAAGATAAAGTGAGAGGCGCTATGTCTAAAATGCATGAAATTATTGCTAAAAAAGAAAAAGAAGAAGAGTCATTGAACTTATTAAAACAAGAAGTTGATATTATAAAAAGAGATGAGTTAGAATCCCTAAAAAATTCTAAAAAGATATTGGATAATAGATTAATGAAATGTCTTGATGAGCAAACTAAAAATATAATAATCGCTCGTAGATCATACCATAGTATAAATAATCAATATTGGTGGTCATCTATTTTTATTTTGATATTTTCTTCAACAATTACATTTATCGAAGCAGTAAGATTGATAATTGAAAATACTGAGAGCAAAAAGATAAAGGTGCTAACATATGCAATAAGTATATCTTCTATGTTTATTGGGATATTGATAACAATAATAACAGGTTATATAAAATTCAATGATTATCAAAATAAATTAGAAATAATTAGCAGTCGCCTATCATTATTATTGCAATATCAAAAGAAATTTGAAGTAATTAAGTTTCAATTATCAACATATTCCCTGCCAAAAAACAAGGATAATAACGAATTGGTTCAATGCAGAAAACATAATTGTATAACAAAAGAAATTCTAAAAGATTTCAGTAATAATCTCAATAAGTTAGAAGAAGATATACAAAATAACGAATTATTAAAGTACATTACTGATAAAAACGAAATTAGATATTATAGAGAATATGTTGATACATACATTAAAGACATTATGTATAATAATTACATAAAAACATTGACATCATATGTAGATAATGACGATAATGATGGTGTAGATACTGACGATGAAGTAGAAAAGAAAAAGCAAATATTGGAAAGAATAACAAGCATAGCTAATAATAAAAATAATAAAAATATAAAACATATAATTGATTATAACATTTTCAAAGATATAAAGGATTTAAATGAATTAAAAGAGAGAAAAGAATTAAGCGAAAAAGAGAAAAGATATAGCGTATAAATATTTGATTATTGACATTTATAATATATAATTTTTATATATAATAATTATATAGAAATGTCTGGTAATACAGAAGAGCTTGATTTACTTAAAGAATTAGGTAAAATATTAGATGATATACATGATTTTGCTGATAATAATATCGCAAAACCAGTAAATAAATTTACAGATGATAATATTAAAAAACCATTGAAAAACAACTTAAATATAAATTTATAGCGAATAGTTGAGGATTTTATCATCATACATTTTTTTTATTACAGCATGCATATTTATTACATCGTATTTAGAATTGTGTGCATTTTCTAGTTCCTTATCAAATGCGAATTTATATATTTCTTTTAAAGAAGGGTTTTTATGCCTACCGTATTGATTAATAATTTTTAGAATACCCTTACAATGCTTCATTGTACACAATAGCTCTTTTTTATTAATTTCTTCAATAATATGCATTTTATCGCGTCTATATAATTCTGATTTAATTACATTAATATCAAAAGCTATATTATGTGCTACAATATGTGTTACTGATTTTAGATTTTCATAGAATATATCAAAAGCTTTATCAAAATCAATGCCTTTATTAATAGATATTTCATTAGTAATACCATGAAATTGCGAATTAGCAATATCAAATTTATCTTTTTTAATTATATAATCGTGTATTTCTAATTCATTAAATTTATTATCTGTTATCATATATGATAATTGGACTATACGAGCTGAATCATAACGATTAAGAAGCGTATAACACGGATATTCACCCCATTTTAAATTTAAATTTTTAGTAACAGGTAGTCCAATTGTTTCAGTATCAATAAATAAAGCCATTTTTATAATTATAATTATAAATATCTTATATCAATTTTTAATAATTTTTGATAGTACTTTATTATAAAAGTAATCAACGAGAGTTTCCCATCTATAATTTTTAAGGATATTTTCTCTGCCATTTTCTCCGTGTATTTTTGCTAATTCGGGATCGCTGAAATAAGTCCAAAAACCATTTGCAAAATCATGCGGGTCTGTTAATTCAGCCTTGCCACCAATGCCATTGGATTTATTGTCTAAATAATAATAAAATTTAGGTTCGACGGGTATAGAATTATCTTTTGATAAATATTCTCTAATGCCACCGACATAAGAGGATACCTGTGGTTTCCCGAGACCCAAACACTCAAATACAGTTAATTCGTAACCTCCGCCATTACAATTGTTGCAACCAACGTCACAAGAATTATATAATATATTTATTTCTCTATCTGATAGTTGTTGTGGAGTTTGTACTTCTACAATAGTTGATTTTACATATTCGAGAGGTACATTTCTAAATTTGACTTCGTTTTCCAAGACATCCCATAAATTCCAATAAGCATCTATTGATGTCCCTACTATAAGTTTTACAGGACGTTTTGTGTATTCGTTAGTAATTAAATCCTTACAATTTTCAATATTAGCTTTATAATGCATTTCAACAAATTCAACCCATGCAATTATTGTATGATCCCAGCATTTTCTAGGTTGATTTCTATTTAAATTTAATACCATAAAATCATCATCATTATATTTAAAATATGTCCTAGCAATACTTTTTGGTATAGGGTAATAAGAGTTTGTATCAAATCCATGTGGAAAAGTATAAATTGGTAAGTCATTTTTAATTCCCAATTTTCTGGCAATATCCTGCCAATAGGGTGTAAAAGCAATTATAGCATCAAAATGTTTATTTAATAATTCAATATACCCTTTTTTTTGGTAAGGGTATACTTGGTCCATGTATGAAACAAGTTTAAAGTTTTTTCTTTCGCTGTTACATTCATTTATAATAGTACTTGTTAATGCTGTTGTAATCATATTGTCGTTGAATATTATGATTACGTCTTGTGGATTTTTTTTGATGTAATCGCCAATTTCTTTTTCTCCAAATCCACTTCGTTTAGGATTTTCAGTTGCCATTGCATCATGTATCTTGACATTTTTTGGAATATTATCACGTAGACCTTTACCATTTGTATTAGCAACATTTTGAAAACCATAAATAGTTAAATCAATATCTTTATATTCTCCTAAATATTTTGAAATATAATATACGACTTTTGAATATCCATTACTTGTACCGATAGGATAAGTCCCGCATAACATAACACGTGTTTTATTTTTTTCAGGTGGAGTCCACCAGTTAATAGATTTTTTTTCTGTTTCTTCGCCAACAATTATAGTATTATTAATAAGATCTGATAAATTAACTGTCATTATTACATGATAATTATACTATAAATCTTATATATCATTTAAAAAAATTAGTTTAAATATTTTGCTGCGAAACATGTTGAGGAATATGACTTTGCATATGATTATAATTAAATGGACTCATTTGTTGATGTGGTTGAGGTAAATTCATAGAATACATCTTATTATTATTGATATATGGTTCCAACATATGTGTAGTTTTTTTCATGCCAATTTGAATAGATAATTCAACTAAATAATCACACAATAATATAATTATTCCTCCTATAAATAGTATTATAAAAACATTGATTATCAAATTAATATTATTCTGCGCTTTTTTATTTTCTTCAATACTTTTTGATAATATAACCTCTCTTTTTTTAAGTTCTTCGATTTCTTTTTCTAATATACTTGTTTTATTATCAGCTTTTTGTGGTTCATTATATCCGCCAGACCCCATTGTGTTAGAAAACTTCATTTGATTAAAAAAAGCATTTTTTTCATCTCCGTCAATTTTAAGTTCTAATGCTTTCAAATATTGGAGTGCATCAGAAGCTTTTTTCCTTTCTTCCGGGCTAAGATTAAAATCGGACGAATTTAATAAATTATTACCATTTTTTAGCACTGTACTCGTATATTCATTTGTATTATTATTTGTATAAGATACGCTATTATTATTTGGCATATAATTAGATAATTTATTATTAGGATTATATTTAACCTCGTCGTTTAAATTGTTAATATCAAAATATTGTTCTAAATCTTCATCATAATAAGGCATAATTTTGTTATTTGAAGCCATATTCGACATATCGATATCTTTTGGTGAATTAAAATTTTCTTCGGTATAAACTTTCATGGCGTCATTGAATTCTTTTTTACAATTACCTGATGGAGGAATTGTATATATTGGGGATTGTAAGGGTGCGCAATTTTTACTAGCATTTTGAATATATTCTTCATAATCATGTATTTTTTCACTAGATGCAGATAATTTACTCATTTCAATATTTGAGGGCCCCTTGCTTAAATTACTTTCTTGAACATTTAATGATCTATCTTTTTTCTTTTTCTTCATTTTATCAAAACCATCTAAATTATATGCCTCTTGTAATGTAGAATACTGCATACTCTTTTTTTAAGATATTCTCTATTATACAAAAAGGAAAGAAAAACACAAAAAAAATATTTATATAATATAATTGTAAAGGAGGAATATGAATGACTTTGAATTCGATGATATTCTTTACACTATATTAAAAGGGATTATATCGGGTTTTTTAATAGCGTACTTAATAATATTAGGTTTGAGACCATCAGCAGAATATCCAGATAATATTATAGAAATAATAGATAATCCGTGGATATTCGTAGTATTGATCTTAATAAATTTCTATGCAATGCAATGGGATTTAACAATAGGTCTTCTATTATTATTATCAATAATAGCTTTATTGCTTGATGTAATTATATTTACAGAAGGCGAGGTGTTTAATAGTGATATCAATATTGAACAATTCAAGGAAGAAAAAGAAAAAGAAGAAGAAAAAGAAGAAGAAAAAGAAGAAGAAAAAGAAGAAGAAAAAGAAGAAGAAAAAGAAGAAGAAAAAGAAGATAAAAAGGTAGAGAAAAAGGTAGAGAAAAAGGTAGAGAAAAAGGTAGAGAAAAAGGTAGATAAATTTTTAAATGATGAAAAATTTACAAATGAAGTTGTAAGTCGTGTATTATTATCAATACAAAAGAATTTTAAGAATTTAACTACTAATGAATAAATTTACTTATAATAAGTAGAATATGTTAGCAAATATCGAAGGCATCGAACCATTATCTATATTTTTTTTAATATTAGTACAATTTGGAGGAAGATATCTTAAAATAGAGCTCACACAAGCACAGCAAAAAATAATAAACAATGCTATATTTCAAACAATATTGTTGTTTTCAATAGTTTTTATGGCAACTAAAAGCTTCGCAAAAAGTGTTATTATAGTTTCATTATTATATATATTTATAAATGTATTATTCAATGAAAATCATAAATATAATGTCTTATCGAAAAAATGGTTAATTAGGGAAAAGATTCTTAAAAATAGTAAGATAAAACCATTAAAAGACATTTATAAGAAAAATATCGAACATCTTAGATAATTTTCTGATATCTATCAATTATTTTATCAAATTCTAGAATATTACTATTATTTATATCGATTACATTTTTTAATGCTTCTTCTTTTTTTTGAATTTCATTATTTAGTTCTGCTTTATTTTTTTCTAATACTTCGATGTAATTTTTATAATTTTCATTATTATGTTTTATCTTAATGTATTCTTTTACTAAATCTATAAAAAAAGCGGTTCCTTCCTTTTTATTAAATAGTTTTAAATTTTTATTATTATATTCCCGGCAATACGGGCATTTATACTTTATGAATATCTCATTTCTATCATCAAAATAGATATACGATTTATTATCAAAATTATTGCAACATGATATACATATATTCTTATCACAAGTATAACAATTTAAATTATCAGAAATTGTATTATCGCAACATATATAACATTCTTTATCTGACATTTATTTAATATATATAAAAATATATAAGGAATATAACTATATATACTTATAAGCTGCTATAGCTCAGTTGGTTAGAGCACTCGGCTGTTAACCGGGTGGTCGCAGGTTCGAGCCCTGCTAGCAGCGACTATATTTTTTATATTAATATTAAAAAACTATTTAATATTAATTTCTGATTTACAATATTATAATGAAGTATGAAAAATTGCAATGGATTTTGTTTACAATAAATGAAAAGCCAAAAAGAAAATTTATAATAACCGATCAAGAAAGGCCTAGAAGAAAATTTATAATAACCGATCAAGAAAGGCCTAGAAGAAAGTTTATAATAACCGACCAAGAAAGGCCTAGAAGAAAATTTATAATAACCGACCAAGAAAGGCCTAGAAGAAAATTTATAATAACCGATCAAGAAAGGCCTAAAAGAAAATTTATAATAACCGATCAAGAAAGGCCTAAAAGAAAATTTATAATAACCGACTAAAAAAAAATATTATATATTTAATAGATTTGTACTATGAATATTATAGAATATAATGATATAGATAATAAAGGATTAGAACAAAGTATTATTGATAAATTGGTATCTAAAAGGGAAAAATTAATAGTTGATGGAAAAAAATTTTATTTTTCTCTTTCTTTACCATTGATTGATTACAATAATGATAAAAATATAAAGGGTAAAAATACTCAATATGAAACCGGATTAGACTATTCTAGTCTTCTGACAGAGAAAATAAGTGGTCTATATATATATAAACTAATTTTTTATTTAGAAAAAGATAAATATATAATTACTGATGACATAGATAAACTTAATTTCATTGATAAAAATGCAAAGATATTAAAATTATTTATAAATATAATTGATAAATGCGAGCGTGATTATCGTAGACTAAATGAAATTTTATATATTATTAAAAAGCACGTAACATGGTTAGATTTTTTTAATAGTTATAAAATGATAGAATATCTAGATAAATTATTATATTATATTTTAACTTACAATAATATTGTAAATGATATGATAATGATAGTTTCGCGAATAATAATTATTATAGAATATGATAAAGATAAAAAAGATAATAATGATTATGAATTATTCAAAAATCGCATAAAAGTGTTTCAAAAAAATGTTATATTTTTAAAAGACAGTTTGGAACAAACAAGACATGGTACCATGCAGAGAATATCATATTTAGATTCGGGAACAACAAGAATATTAACGATTGTTGCCGCAATTTTTTTACCAACTTCATTTATAATATCATTATTATCAATGCCATTTAATGGAGTACCTTTTAAAGGTACAAAGAATGGTTATTTTATAGTATTATCAATAATAATAGCAATATTTTTAACACTATTATATTTATTCCTTGAAGATTTCAAAAATTTATTTAGAAAGCAATAAAAATAAAAATTGATTATTTTTTTAAAATAATTTAAACATAAGAC
>ERZ651776.3776-NODE-3776-length-14605-cov-4.280424_pt1 | contig 14605 bp, 7 predicted proteins | sample MGYA00514761_ERZ651776 | MGnify/ENA metagenome assembly ERZ651776 | reverse complement strand
TCATAAAAAAAGTCTCTAGAGAGAGGCTTATAATGCGCCATTTTCATCAGAATTATGGACTTGTGCAACGGTTACCGTTGTTGTGCATAGTGCTTTACACGTTCAGCTTGGTTTTCCGATGTTTGTTATTTAGTTCGGAAATGAGCGTTGGCAAGACATACTCTTTTGCAATTTTTGGCGTAGTGTTGGCTGGTGCGAATTGCGAATGTGTATGGCTTTTAGCGTTGGGCATTTTACAATTCTAATTTAGTTCTAAGTAATACATTATTTTCGTCCACCAATACATCCAAATAATCAATTGCAATTGCAGGAGCATTCCCTTGATTGCTATGTCGATGAGCCATTTCAGGAAAATCCTTTAATTTGTAATCCGAACAAAATTTATCAATATTTGTTCCATCAGTTCGTCCTAATCCTGTGCATTTTACATTCAGTACTTTTATTGAAGAATCAGGTAATTGATAGACTAATAAATTTTCTCTTAGGATTATTTCGTACGTCCATTCCGTTCCACTATGGTCATTTTGTTTATAGTACAGTTTAGTATCAGATTCCAATGAATTTTTCACTATTAGTGTTCGTAAATCATCCAATAGAGTTATCACATCTTTTAATTCCTTAAAATAATATTCTGAATCTAAATTGTCGTGTGATAACGGATTCAGAATAAAAGTTTTGTATTGATTTAATTTAGCAAATCTGCCATCATTTTTGTCAAGACGTTCTTTATAGAATTTATCGAACGCCGCAATTAGGTCATTTAACTGTTTAAAATTAGCTGTTCCATCTTTACTAAATGTAATACTTAAGTTTTTAGGTAAAATCCTCTTTAAGCTTTGTTCACATTCCTTTCTTAATGAATTGGCACAAGCAGGTAATTCAAATGAATTAAGAGCCTGATTTGCTTTAGACAAATGGTCAGATTCATCAACTAGTATTGGCTTTTGAGGTAGTGTAGTTGAATTCATAAACATTTCCTTTACCTTCCAATCTCCTTTTAAATTGTAAAGGACTAATCTTTGATTCACAAGATTAAAAAACGCTCTTTCGTGAGTAAACATATAAATCTTATATCTAGGAGCAAATTCATTCAGAATAATATCTAAAACCTTATCTCGGTTTGCCATATCTAAACTGACTAATAAATCATCCAATGCTAGAAATTGACCTGTAAATGCAGGTCTAATTGAATCATCTAATAAACTAAAGCGAACTGAAAGAGCAATTTGAGTCAGTTTTGCTTCATTAAAGTAACTTTGTGGTTTTTCAATTAATACCCAGTTACCGTTTTGGTCTTGTTGACTAATATTTAATTTTATAAATGGTTCATTTAGATTTACGTGCTTTTTGGACCACATATAATGTGTATTGTTTCCAAAATCCTGTTCTTGAAAAATATCGTCAAAAACAAGTTTTACATTATAATCTAGTACAATTCTCAATTGTGGCTCGTTGGTTTCTCTAAAATGTGTGTTATAAAAAGTATCAACAAGCCCATTTATATCTGCAATCCATCTATCTAAGTTATTATTCAATAATGTAATTCTGCTTTCGTAGTCGTTTCTAATTCTACCACCTTTTCTTCTTAGCTTAAATTCATTTCCTGAAAACCCATAAAATGGTTTTTTAGTTTCAATATCTTTTAGAACCTGACCTAAAGTTTCATCACCTGCTGCCGTCAATAAAAATGGAAAAATGTCTCTTACAAATACTTCCCATAGATTAATCTGCTTAGAATTTCGAAAATTGTAAAAGTTAATTAGCAGTCTATGGGAAATAAAATCGCTGTACTGATTCAAACCTTCAAGAATGTTTGCAGTATCTGTTTTACCTGTACTATTTATAGTCGAACTATTTCCATCTGTTAACTCTACTTTTACAGAAGCATTTGTACCAATTGATTGTGGGTCTGTTATTTTACCATCTGCATCTACTGCAAAACTTGGATGCTCTTTTAAAAAATCGTGATTAATTAAATGTTCATCATTGTTTGGGATGAAGTATTTCTCAATTTGACTTCTGTCTTTTGTAGCTGATTGCAGCATTGTATATAACGACCAATAAATAGAACTTTTACCACTACCGTTTTCGCCATAAAGCAATAAATGTTTGCCTTCCAAATCTAAAACTTCATCACCATAAAATGCTTTAAAGTTTTTGAGCCTTATTTTATCTATAGGAGCTGCCATTATTTATGCTGAATTATTGGTTTTAGAACTTCAGGGCTTTTACTCACAAATTGACGCATTCGCTTTTGTACTTCTCCATCTTTAAGGTTGTTGTAAAGTTTTAAAATGCGTTCCTTTTCATTTTCTAATTCTAATTGCTCAAAGTCAGAATCTCCAAAAACTGTTACAACTTCATTTTTAACCAAATCTAAAATGGCAATTTCTTTAGATAGCATTTCTTCTTCAAAGTATAATTCATAGATACATCCATCAATTACCTCTTCAAAAAATAGTGCGAGTTGAGAATTTTTAATGGTTTCAGTAATTGGAATGGTCTTAATGTTTTTAAGAAAAAGTATAATTTTTGATAACACCACTATATCTTTAGAAGAATAATTATTTTTTATTGGAAGCCCCTCAATAAAAGATGCTTGATATCTATAAAATCCTCCAGCTTGTGGAATGGTATTTTTTTTGTGATAAAAGTTTAATGTACTTGAATTTAAGATTGCCAATAAAGTCATTATATCAACATTATCTTTTGGAACTAAAGAATAGGTGGTCGTGGTACCCATAAAACCAGATGCATCATATGTAAATGAATTTTTCGATGCATTGTCTAAAGTCATTAATTTTATTTCACTAAACTTTCGCTTTGTCCTTTGATTCCATAACTCAAACCAATTTTTATTGGATTTTTCGAAATAGCCTCTTCCAGAAAGTTCAGTTTTATTCGATAGCAAATATTTATAAGTGTTTGGGAATTCTTTAATTAATCTTTCCTCTTCAATCACTTTGCCATCATCATCATATGGGTAAATACAATGGAGTCCATCCCATTTAAGATTGTAAGCCCCTATATCTTTTCCCTTCAAAAATTTTATCAATAATGCTGGTTCTAATTTATGTTTAGATATTTGTTCTTTGTTAACCAAAAAAACTTTGTCTTTACCTGTTGCTACGCCTTGAAAAATACCTTCTAGATAATTTCTTAAAGAACTCGTGTCGAAGGTTATCTTATTAAGAATTTCGGTTGTTTTTTTATCATTGAAATACCAAGCTGTTTTTTTCAGCATGCTGGAATTATATTTTACGCTTTCACTTGAAGTTAAACTATCTTGGACAGAAAAATCATAGTTAGGATTTGATACGTTACGAAATATAAAAACACCTGTGTAAGTCATTGCCGTTTGAAACATTTGTTCGTCACCAAAATCTGTTATTTCTATAATTTGAAAATTATCTAGGAAAAAACTTCTTAATGCTTTACCATAATCTCTACTTAGAAACCTAGTCGGACATATATATGTAACTACACCATTACTTTTTGCCAGTCGATTTGTTAACTCTATAAATGGTATATATATATCATACTTACCTTTAGCTGTTACATACTTACTATTTTCTGAGTTTTCAAGTAAGTTTTTTAATTCTTTATTTAAGTTCTTAAATTCAATATAAGGAGGATTACCAATAACAATGTCAAAACCACCTTGGTCAAAAACATTAGCAAAAAATACGTGCCATAAAAAATAGGGCCTTTCGTCTGTATGTTGAAATGCTACTAATTGTTGTTCAATTTCATCAATTTCGGTTAACCTAGACTTGTCTGCATCATAGGTTTTAAAATTCTTGCTGTTTTTGTTCAGACCTTTTAAATCTTCTGTATTTTTTATGTTATGGTCTTTTTCAAATTGGGCAACACTTCTTGTTAATCTGAGTTTTTCTTTATGAACGATAGCGTGAATTTTGCCTTCTACTATATCATTAATTTCTTTTTTTACAGCTTGCTTATTTACTTTTTGCTTGTGCTTTTTTTCCCAAGCTTCTGGTGCAAAGTATTTGTTGAGTAATTTCTGAAAATCTGCTTTGGTGGCTTTGTCAAATAGGGTTACTTCTGTTCTAAAATCGTCTCCAAAATCTAAAGTAGATTGCTCTTTAATCATTTCAGAGTCGTCATCCATTAGTTTAGATAAATCAATACCTGCAAACTCTTCAATCAAACTATTCCCTTGCATTATTTTATAATCCAAGTTAGGTAGTGGTTTTGGAGTAGGTTCATCAACTACAAGCGACAACCAAAAACGTAAACGAGCAATATCTACAGCACCAGCTTCTAGGTCAACTCCATAAATAGAGTTCTGAATAATGTCTTGTTTTATTTTTGCCGGACTCCAAATGTCATAACCCAATTGAAAATGTATAAATGCCTTTAAAGCAAATATTTCTTGTAGCAAACCCATAGGAAAAGCTCCAGAGCCAATTGCTGGGTCGCATATTTTTACTTTATCGATTAAAGCCTCAATTTCAATTAAATTTTCACGAGAAAAAGCATCACCATTTTGATGTTTTACCAAGTTTTCTAGTTCATCTCTATTTTTAGATGATTTTGTATTTAAATACTCAATCAAACTTTCTTGTGTCATATAATGCACAATTTCCTTAGGCGTATAAAAAGTGCCTTTGTCTGAGTTGTCTTCAAGTAAATTTTCAAAAATGTTACCTAGCATTTCAGGGTCAACAGCTACAATATGGTCTTCTGGACTGTTTTCGTAAATGGTAAAATTATATCCATTAAAGAAGTGGAATAATTCACCAAACATAAATGCAGGAATCTTTAATTGTTTATGATTCTTAGGTTCTTGGTTTTCTTCAAATAAACCACCATTTAGAAAAGGAATGCAAACAGAATTGTTATTAGGTAATTCGAATGCATCATTTGTTCTGTTTGGTGTATTTAGAGCGTTAAAGAAAATTTTACTTAACCAGTCACCATAAAATAATTCTCTATTAATGTTACCATAATCGCCATTGAATAGGTTCTCTAAAAAATTATGTTCACCATCTTCATAGTTCTTATTGGTTGCTCCAAGCCAATTTTTCTTTTGTAAAAAATAGAGAAACACCAAACGACCTAATAGGCGTTTTACAAAATTTCTAATTTCTAAATCTACTTTTTCGGTTTCTGCATCACTAGTTTCAAATATTTGGCGATTATAAGTAGTTGCTATATGATGAACAATATCGAGGTAGAAATTTTTATACTCCTTAAAGAAATTTTTAGAAACTGGCTCTACGTTAAATGCTTCAAAGAAATCTTCTAAATTAAATGAAGATTGTTTTAGATTAAATAGTCTTTCTAATGCGGTTCTGTGAGCTTCAGGAGTTCCAAAAATATAAGTGTATTTTTTTGGAGTTGTTTCAATGCTTTCTGCTTCATCAAAATAATCACTTGCACCATATTTACTAATAAAAGAAAACCGCCACTCTTGTGGTAAATTGTCTCTATGATAATAGGTAGCTATTGCACCTTTTTGTGCATCTCTTAAAATATATTCTTTTATAAGTTCATTTACACCAACTCTGTTGTATTCAATTTTTACATTTTCTTGTAATTGAATTTCAAAAATTGGTAATTCAACATTATCTGTAGTTTTTAATGTACCAAGTTGAATTAATTCCCTAACAATTTCTTGTTGTTTTTTGGTGTGAAGCGAAATGTGTTTTGGTTCAACAAAAATTGTAAGTGCATTTTTTTGACCTGATAAAAATTGCACAGTTTTAATCCATAATTCACGTTTATATGGATTCTGTAGTATGTGTTTTAATGCGTCTCTTTCCATTTTATACAAATATTTCTGTCAAGACTATTTTAGGCTCCTCAAATTTGGCTCTACTTTGTTCTTCTTCTTCAAACTTTAATGCATCCATTCTGGCAATCTGACGAATTGGGTATTTATTCATTATAATATTTAGCTCAGCTATTATTTTTTCTAGTGGCATTTTCTTTTTCTTTTGGCGAGAAGCTAAAGCTGAAATTTCTGTTCTAAATTTTCTAAAAACACCCATATAAATAATTTTTAAAGCAGCGTTCAGCATATCTTCAAATTCATCAGAAACTTCATTTGGAAAATTCCTTTTGAGTTCGATTACTGCTTTTAAAAACATTACTGCATTTCTTTCTTGTACTGATAAATTATGAGTATCATATTCTTCTATGGAAAAGACTGTGTTGTAAACAGATTTGAATTGTGAAATTGCTGTTTGTACTGATGAAAAATGATTATCGTTTAGCTCCAGTTTTTCAGGTTTTTCATTTTTTTCCGCTTTAAAAAGTCTAGCGGCTTGAACAAAAGTTATTTCTGTGCAATGTTTACCATTGCCTAAATAAAAGCCTTCTTTCATTGCATTGCGCAGATAACATAATGATGCGTCTTCGATTGAATGACCCACAACGTTTTTTGCTTCTTTTGTTTTATCTTTTGCTAATCGACAAACCCTAGATTTTACAGGCAATTTTTTTAAACGCATATATTCTTTAGGACTGTTTTGATATAATTCTCGTATCAATTCTAAATATTCAAGGCGTTCATCAATTTCTTCTTTGGGTTGTAAATCTCCAAGAATATTATCAATCATTTCTTCTTGCTCAGAGTATATTTTGCTATCCTCACCAAAAGCTGAATGAAAACCTTGCAGTTTTTTTAATGCTTTTTCATTTAATTCAATCAATTCATTTGATTGAGCTGTCGGATAGAAGTTAAATATTAATATTTCATTTGCCCTTGTACCAATTCTGTTAACCCTTCCAATTCTTTGCATTAATTTGGTTGCGTTCCAAGGAATATCATAATTCAAAATCACATTACTACGATGAAGATTTATACCTTCTGCAAGAACCTCTGTAGTAATTATTATATTGAAATTGTTTTCTTGTTTATCGGGATAATTAGCATCAAAATTTTTGCGAATTGTCTTAAATTTTATTTTGGAATTTGCTGCACTTATCGCTAGAACATCTTTTCGTCCAGTTTTTTCAAGCTGTGAAGCTAGATAATTAACGGTTTCCTTAGATTCGGAGAAAATGACTAATTTCTTTTCTAAATTTTGTTTTCCTAGAAATGTACTTTCCAGTTCTTCAACGAATTTGTCAAGTTTTGGGTCATTTTTTATCCTTTCCCAATTTTTGTATAATCCTTCAAGAATTTCTTGGTCTTTTTTTAACCCCTCAATTAAATCAGAATGAAAATCGTCAGCTTCATAAATAGCATTATTTGGGGAAGATTCATTTAATTCATTGATTTTTTCTTCAATTTCATCTTCTTTTCCATCATCATACAGCTTGTTAAGGTTTAAATCAGGAGCAACATAAATCTTGTTATTTTCAAACATATCAATCATACGTTGATTAGATATGTAAAACCTTTTTAATGAACTCTTAAAAGCAAAAAAACTGCTTTCTAAACGCTTGACTAATTGAGTTTTCATTATAACTGCCAGTTGTCTAGAAATTAAACCCGAATTGTCATATAAATCTTGATATTCGTCATTTATAAACTCAATTGCTCTATATCTAAAGTAGCCTAAACTCTCAATCAAACTATGAACCGTTTCATAGAAAACAACATTTAGGTTTTCATCAAATTCGTATTCTACTTTTTGAGGTTCACGAATTTCTGGAAAAGATAATCCTTGTTCAGCAACATCATCTTTATATCGTTTAATGTTCTGAATATCTGCTCTTGTTCTACGAATTACTATTTCGGTAAAGACTTTATCTCTAATAGGCTCATAAATTGATTTAACTTTTTGTATTAGTCTTTTATGGTCTTTAATCTTATAGAGTTTTTTGTATTCTTCAATTTTTGAAGAGAAAAAGGACTGTAAATTAGGAACTCCTTCAATAGTTGATTTTCTAGAGTCTTGAAAAAGATAAATTTGATTTGCAATGTCTTCAGGCTTGTTATTTAATGGTGTTGCTGAAATTAGCATTACCTTTTTCTTTCTATTTATATCGTTACCTACTGAAATTCTCGGTGTTTTACAAATAAGTTCAAGTAATCCATACATATTAGAACCGCTAGTTCTAAATTTATGTGATTCATCAACTACAATTAAATCAAATTCTTCTGGACTGTTATAATTAATATTATCTGCATCAATAATCTTATGCAAACTACCAGTTGTAATAAACTGAATGTAGTTTGTCATACCAAAATCTTTTATAGTTGTTCGCCAGTTAGTTTCTAAGGCATTTGGAAATACAACTAAAACTTTTGTACTGTGTCCATTTTTCTCAATATATTTTTTGATAATTCTTGCAGCAACTACAGTTTTACCCAATCCAACGACATCAGCTAAAATGAAACCATTATGCTTCATTAGTTTATTAAATCCTTCTACAACTGCATCTGCTTGATATTGGAGGTTTGTATAACCTTCAGGCAAGTCTTTGTTTGTGATTTTGTCCCTAATTACTGCATCACCAAAATATTCAATGAGCATTTTGATATATAAATCGTATGGCGACAATTCATCATTTAGGTAAGTTTGGTCTTTTAATTTTTTAATATCGAATGGTAGAATATCAGTAGATTCTTTCCATAAAGTTTCAAATTCTTCAGATGCGAACTTTACATCTTCATAATCTTTTAAAAGTACATTAAATTCATAATTAGGAATTTGTTTAGTTCCTAATCCAGCATCTGTCAAATTTGATGAGCCAGTAATGACACTTCCGTGAGTATGTTGATTAAAAGGTTCAGGTCTGAAAATGTAAATTTTTGCGTGGTTGACAAAATCTTTATTTCCGTGTGCTTTAATAAGCACTTTTTTGTCAATTATATCTGTAATAAATTGAATAATACCTTGCTCAATTTCTAAATTATAAGCGGCACTTGCTATATCCTTTGAAACAAAATTTATAAATTCTTCTTTGGTCTTGTCTGTATTTTCAAGATACATTTGTCCCAGCTGTTTTGCCTGAGCTGCTAATTCATCTACATTGATTCCTACAAGAATTCTGATTTGTGGAACATCATTTAATAATGGTCTTACTTTGAAATAACCTGATGCTCGGAAGTATCCAATTAACGCATCAAAATAGTGAATGTCTTGATGCTCGAAAATGCCTGTGAGTTTTTTAAAAAGGCTATTCTCATTTTTATTCGTGAAAAACTTTGTACTCATAACTCTTTAGAAATTTTAATTAAACATTCCTTAAGGTTATCTAGTTTGTCGTAATCTGATAGGATAGAGTCTTTTAAATATTCGAATTCTACTTCATTCAATTTTAAGTTTAATTGCTTTGAGAAAATTTTAATCATAGATGCTGTAGCTCTTCTTTCGTTTCTCTCAATTTTACTTAAAGTCGAAGTGTCAATATCTAAAAAGGCAGCAATTTTCCGCTGAGGTATTCCTAATTTCTCCCGTTCGATTTTAATATACTCTCCAAAAGTTTTCATCTTGACGTTTTTGTTTAGACAATTCTGTCAAATGTATGAATAAAGTTTGTTTATTTTTCGGAAAGCGTTGGGAAATTTTAGCTCTTTTGGTTTTTAGGGCTTTGGAAATTAGCGTTGGCAAAAAACAAAAGTGCTAAAATATGCGGCTGGTAGTATGAAACACAACGTTTGGCTAATAACACTTGTGCTATTATCCTTTTTTATCGTTTTTATTTAAGTTATTAATATTCAGCTGATTATGATTATTTAGCCTGTCGAGTGGACTAGAAATCGAATTTAAGCTTTTTGTGGATACGTGCGCATAAATCGCCGTAGTGTTTAAAGATTCGTGCCCTAATAAGATTTGAATGTACCTCGTTTCTATACCTTGATCCATTAAGTGAGTGGCAAAACTGTGCCTTAAAATATGAGGGGTAACCTTCATTGGTATTTGAGCTTTTTCTGCAGCTTGTTGTACAATTTTTGCTACACTGGTAGAACTATATTTATTTCCTGGTTTGCCTTCAAAAAGAAAGTGAGTCGGTTTATATTCAATTACATACTTTTTAAGCACTTCTAATGCCGTTTCTGATAATATGGTAATTCGATCTTTTTTACCCTTTCCGCCTTCGACCAATATCTGTTTTCTTGCAACGTTTATGTCACCTTTTTTTAAGTTGAGTAACTCAGACCTCCTTAAACCCGATGAATACAATAAACTAATAATGGCCAAATGCTTAAGGTTATCTATCCCTTGGAGCATTCTTACTACCTCTTCCTCACTAATAACTTTGGGGAGTTTAGTTTCTTTTCGTGGTCTCTCTATCCAATAAGTTTCTCGTTGTTGCCCTTTAACTTTTTCGTAATAAAATTTAATTGCGTTTACAGCTTGATTTTGACTGCTTGAGCTATAACTCCGTTTTTCTTTTAAGTAAAGTATATACTCTTGAATATCTTCTTTAGTAAGCACATCTACATCCTTTCCCGCAAAGTAACTGAAGAAGAGTTTCAACATAGAAATATAGATTCCTCTTGTATTTTCAGAGTACCGTCTGGCACGTAGTTTTTTATCTATTTCGGGAGGTAATTGATAATCAGGTATTTCATTTCTTTTATTGGAGACTTTTTTTATTGGTTTATCGGCGATTTTTGCTACTGGTTTACCTCCAAATAGTCCGCTAGCATCAACCCATGCAGTGCCTTTAAAATGAGCAATTACTTTTTTGTAAGAATCTTTTTGATAGGGTAAATACCAACACTTTTTGGTTTGACTCCAGCGACATCCAAGTCCCTTCGCTCTTTCAACCAATGCACTATCGTAATCAAACTTTAATTGTAGGATAAGATTTCCTCTGTGTTCAGCCTTGATGAGTTCTATTGATTTTGGTTGCATAGCGCTAATATAAAAAATAAAAACCCCAATCCGATAATTTCAGAAAGGGGTTTCAACTCTGTATACTATGTTCAGGCTACTTAAATTGCCCTAAAAATTCAGCGGCATTTTTGGTGATTGCCTCACGCATTGCGTCTGTTAATCCATGGTGACACGCCAATAAGACTCCACCGCGCATTACATCGTCTGCATGTTTACAACCTTCTTCTGCAATCCGAAAATCAACCGTTTTAAATAATGGCTGTCTTGCTATGTTCCCTGTAAAAACCGTACGGGTTTGGATGTTTCTTTTTTCCATAAAAATCTGGAATTCCTTACGTGTAAATGGAGCAGCATCCGTTATGGTAATGGCATATGCCAACCAACCGGTTCTAGAATTAGGAAACTGTTTTGGAAGAATAAACCAATCTTTGTATTGCTTGAAGAAATTGGTCATGTAATCAAAGTTCTTTTCTCGTTCAGTAATATTGTAATCTAGCTTACCCAATTGCACCAAGCCAAAAGCAGCGCCCATTTCGGAAGGTTCTAAGTTGTACCCCAATGCTTCAAAAACGAATTTTGCATCGTACTCCATACCATCAACCTGCACGTTAAAACGGTTTTCAATTTTTTCAGATTCTACAAATAACGAAGAAGAACGTCCCCAAGATCTTAATAAGCGAGCTTTATCGTTTAGTTTATCATCGTTTACGCAAAGCATTCCACCGTTTCCGGCAGCGTTTATCACGTGCGACCCGTAAAAACTAGTGATAGAAATATCCGAGTGCTTTCCAGTGCTTTCACCATTAATGGTACCACCTAAAGTATCCGCCGAAGCTTCAACAATTTTTAAATCGTATTTTTTTGCCAATGCAGCAAGCTTGTCCCAATCTGGAACATTTCCGATGAGGTTAGGTATAATTAAAGCTGAAGTTTTGTCGGTAATCATTTCCTCTACTTTATCAGCATCAATGCAATATGTACCTGGTTCCACATCCACCAAAACAGGAATCAATCCATTCTTGATTTGCGGTGCAACTGTGGTAGCAAAGGTTAGGGCAGGGGTTATCACTTCTGAACCCTTAGGTAAGTTCAGTATTTCAACAGCTATGTACAAAGCCGAAGAACCAGAATTGACCATTATACCGTGTTTTTTGTCAAACAACTTTGCAATACGCTCTTCCATTTCACGAACATTTTTGCCCATTTGGGTAGATGTTCTTAGAACTTCAGTTACTGCAGCAATTTCTTCTTCACCATGGACGGTGCAACCGTAAGGAACGTGAATATTTTCCATAATTTTTTTAAATGAGAATGCGAATTTAAGCTTGTTTTTTATTTAAAAATAATCGTAATCGTTAAAATACCTCTGTATTTATTAAAACTGTCAGTTCGAGTATTCTGCTTTGATTTTTATCAAATCGGAATGTATCGAGAAACAGTATTTCCTATTAATACAATTAACTAAGGATTTCTTTCATGAAATCGTCCACATTTTTAAATTTAAAATTGGGGTACTCGCTTAAGAACTTGGCGCTCAATAGTCCACCGTTCAGTGGGCGCTCTGCCGGAGGATTCGATTCTGCTGTACTTATGGTTTCAATTTTCATTTTGTGGTTAGCAAAATAACTCAAAACCCGTTCTGCCAACTGCACTCGATTTACAAAGTCGGTAGAAGCTATGTTATACACACCAGACTTATTATCTGACATTAATAGGTATAGTGCTTTTGCAATGTCAACCGCACACACTGGAGTAGCATATTGGTCATAAGGTAACTTGAGTGTATCGTCTTTGTCATTTTTTACATTGTCTACCAATCGCATAATGAAGTTCTTGTTGCGAATCTCTTCACCGTAAACATTGGTAATTCTTATTACCAAGCTTTCTGGTAATTCCTTAAGAACTAAGTTTTCAGCATCCAGCTTGTGCTGTCCATAGATATTAACGGGGTTAGGTTTGGTATCTTCAAAGTAAGGCCCGTTTTTTCCGTCAAAAATGTAATCCGTTCCTATGAACACTAATTTAGAACCGCATTTTTTTGCAATTTCAATCAAGTTTTTGGTTGATTGTACGGTTTTTTCAAAACTTTCTTCTTGGTGTTCCTCGCAGTAATCAACCCAAGTTAATGCTCCACAATGCAGTATGTAATCAGGCGCAAAACCTTCAAGGTCAAAGTTGTTTTTGTTGGAAAGATCAAGCGTATTGAACGGAACAGTTGCTGCTGTTTCAAAAGAAAAATGAGACCCAACGACATTTAACCCTTTCCCTTTGAAGTGTTTAAGGCAGTTCCCTCCAACTAATCCCGATGCACCTGATATAAAAACTTTCATATTCTTTATTTGATTCAAATTTAATGGAACTATTCAGCCTACACGATGGTTGGGAAATCAAAAATTGGGCTTTGTTTTTTAATTGAATCTTTGAAGTTACTTGTCTTTACCTTACAGTCCCTTTCAGCAAGCAATTTGTAAGGCAATGAACAATTATAGTATTGAGGTGTTAATAAACCAAATAATCACTTTGATATAAAAATTGTAAATAAAAACGAAAAAGTTGTATAATTGCAGGGTAAGCCTTTACTCAAGGCAACCAAATCCCTAATAATCATTACGGTTTAGTTTTCAAAATAAATTGATTTTACAATTTTTCCAAAAACATAATATTTCATCATATGCATGATATGAAAGGACTCGGGGAAAAACTCCTCGAAGATTTAAAAACCATTGCCAAAGAAGTTGGTGTAGACAAAATTGATAAGCTTAAGAAGCAAGATTTAATCTATAAAATTCTAGATACCCAAGCAGAGAATATAACAAAATCAGTTCCTGATGGAGATATCGAGAATAAACCCAAAAGAACCCCTCGGCCAAGACCAGCCAAGAAAAAAGTAGAGACAGTAAAACCAAACAAGTCTGCTGAAACAAAAACGGATAAGCCGATAGAAAAACAAGCGAAAAGACCAGCGAAAGCGCCAGTCAAAAAGCAGAATAAACCTGCTGAAGCTTCAAAAGAAGAGACTAAAAAAGAGGCGGCTCCAACATCTGAAGAGGTAAAGTCTAGCGAAGAAACCAAAACTGGGGAAAAAGAGAATAATAATAACCCTAGAAACAACGATCGTAAGGCGAATAATAATAACCCTAACAATCCACGGAATAACAATAACGAGCGGAGAAATAGCAACAATAACCCTCGAAACAACGATAATCGTAATAGTAATAGGAACGAGAACCGTGGAAATGACAACCGAGGCAATAGAAGTGGTAATCAGCCTCGAACAGATAAGCCGCAAGAACCTCAATACGATTTTGGGGACTTAGTTGAAGCTGAAGGAGTTTTGGAAATGATGAACGATGGATATGGATTCATGCGTTCAAGTGATTTTAATTACCACTCTTCTCCTGATGATGTCTACGTTTCTCAATCTCAAATTAAATTATTTGGACTTAAAACTGGAGACACCATTCGCGGTGCAGTTCGTCCCCCAAAAGAAGGCGAAAAGTATTTTCCTTTGGTAAAAGTGGATAAGGTAAATGGTCGTGAAGCAAAAGACATTCGAGATCGAGTACCCTTTGAGTATTTAACACCGTTGCACCCAGAAGAAAAGTTAACGCTAACTGGTCACGCAAGAGAAAACATGTCTGCTCGAGTAATGGATATGTTTGCTCCTGTTGGAAAAGGTCAGCGTGGACTAATTGTGGCGCAACCTAAAACGGGTAAAACGATGTTATTGAAGGATGTAGCAAACGCAATTGCTGCTAATCATCCAGAGGTATATTTAATAGTGCTTTTGATTGATGAACGTCCTGAGGAAGTTACAGACATGAAACGTAGCGTTAATG
>ERZ651776.3775-NODE-3775-length-14605-cov-6.740295_pt1 | contig 14605 bp, 12 predicted proteins | sample MGYA00514761_ERZ651776 | MGnify/ENA metagenome assembly ERZ651776 | reverse complement strand
CAACTTTTTGTTTTTTTTCTTCTGCTTTTTTTTCTGTCCTTCTTTTGAAAGGGAAAAGTGATTTTAACTCCCCCATAACGAACACTTTATTTTAAAACAGAGAGAAGAGAGAGAGAGAGAGGAAAGGGAAACGATGGCATCTGCTGCTGCTGCTACCGATGCTTCTGCTGCTGTTGATATCGAGGACGAGGACCAAAAGAGGAGGAGGAGGAAAAGGAGGAGTTTGAGGAGGGAAAGTAAAATCATGGGACAGATTGATATCGAAATCGAATCGAATTCTTCCCGAGGACAACAACAACAGTATTTATCGATACGATTAACGAACAAAAACTACGACGACGCGGCGGAGATGTGCGTGAACTTTTGCGAGGAGCGCGGGTTGCCGATGAAAATCGCGCCGGCGTTAGCGTTACGGCTGAGAGCGGCGTATAAGAAGGCGCTGATAAAACAGGCGATGGATTCTTCTTTGAATTCTTCTTCTGTTGGAGGCTTTGAACGCGAACGCGAACGCGCAAAAACGGAAGGAGAAGAAGATAAAGAAGAAGAATACAAAGAAGAAGAAGAAGTTCGACGAGAGAAAGTGCAACTACTGACGTCGAACCCGGCGGATATGGCGAGGCGCATAGCGGAGATTAAGAAGAATAATACATTTAACAAAGAAGATGAGACGACGACGGCGACAAAAGCGAATACAACGACAAGCAAATCGTTTCAAATGGTCACGCCTTCAAACGTTGGGTCCTGGAATCCAGTTGCGAGTGGGGAAATGACGATGCAAAAAGTTGGTGCGGATGCGACGAGAGTCGTGCGGAGAGAACGTGAAAGAGAAAGAGAAGAAGAAGAAATAAACGGAGGAGGAGATTTGTTGGAGGTTATCGTCGTCGACGAGCAACAACAACAAGAACAACACCCGTCGCATGGAGGACAGTTCGAGTTCGAAGAAGAATGCGCATCTGAAGCGGATCTGGAGGAGGAAATGCTCGAGTTTCAAATCACGCCGACGAAACAGGATTACGCGGATAGCTTCGCGCGTCCTTCCGATTGGTTCGTCCAGGACTTTGAAGACAAAGCAACGCATAGCGCGAAGAAAACAAACGAGACTTTTAAAACTCCATCGAAAAAAGAGAGCGACAGAGGTGAAGGCAGCAGAGGTAGCGGCGCGGCGGTAGCAGCAGTAGCAGCAGCAGCAGTAGACGGCGACGACGACTCCGATACCTCCTTATCCGAGAAAATTATTCACGCCTCGCCTGGGTTCAAAGATTCCCTAAAAATGTTTGAAGCCATGGACGCGCCGAAGAAGAAATCGAGCTTTGTAAAATCGCCGACGATGACCGCTCCGGGATTCGTCTCACCGATGGAAACGAAAAAGCCAAATCCGCGGTACGCGCCTCGAGATTTAAACGAATAGTAGTAATAGTAGTAGTAGTAGTAGTAATAATAATAATAATAGATGATAATGTACAAAAATGTCGCAACGACGCTTAGTTTACATTTACAAATCGGGCAAACCGAATTGATTCAGTAACATGAGATAACTGATAGCAAGCACGCTAATCAAAATCCCTTCCGTAATGCTCGCCTCGCCAACCTTATCCTCCTTACTTTCAAAGAAAACGTGCCTCGCCCCTAAATACGCGATGATGTACCACCCGGGCCACCTCAACCCTCTCCCCCACCACCACACGCTCCCTTTCGCCTCCAAATACTCCGCGTTGAAATATTGAGGCGCGCCCATCGCTTTATAACACTCCGCGATTAAAAGTTTCGTCTTTTGATTCATCTTATACTCCCTCGGTATTAACTTTTCAACCTGTTGTAACGAGACGATCGCCTGGTCCCACTTTTGTTCCTTCATCAAACTCTCCCCGGTTTTTAAACATTCTTTCGCGCGCAAGACGTCGTACTCTGAATATTCCGCCGGCAACAAACTCGCGAAAAATTCACTCGAAAACAATCGAATATCTCTGTTCGCGTTTGGGATATCGAAGCCGTCTAAAACGCCTCCGCCTTTCGGTCTGGTGTAGAATTCCGAGAGCCAGGGAAAAATGGTCGCTTCGCACAGGACCAGAATTCCTTTCGTCGCTAACACAGCTCTTCGAGAGGACTTTGACGTTTCGGAATTTGCGACGTCACGATTTTCCCCGACACCCACAGTTTTGGGAACAGACGATGGAATTCTGTTTTTGAACTTAATCACCGCGCTTTCTTCCTTTTTCTCGTTCGCTCTTCTTTTCGCGTTGGTATTCTTGTTCGACTTTAACAGCTGCTGTCCTTGCTGCGCGACCACCGCGCTCGTCGTCCTCATTCTCTACGCAACAATAAACAACCACTTTACTAATAAGGGAATATCTAAAAAGCTTTCTCTCGTGTGTGTGTGGTGGAATATACTCAAAAGCTTCTCATTGGCTGGAGTCGACAAACCCCTAAATACCCAACACCCGCGAACAACACTTTTTCCCTCTTTTCTTTCTCCCTCCTTTTTTAAAATAAAAGCTCTCTCTTTTCGAGCGATTTATTCTATTACTCTGCCGAGGCCAAGTGGTCTTTTCTTTCGATTCTTTCCCGTGGCTTTCCCCACTTAAACACACACAAACACACACACATATTTATCGATCAAACGCAGCACACACGCAACGACGTATAAATACGATGGGAGGATTGAAAACGATCGCGACGGTTGCCACCGTGGCGTTCGTCACGACCGGGTCTTCTCTTTCCCGCGCGAATGGAAAGGAACAGCAAAAGTTAGACGGAGCGGCGTTTTTGGAAACGTTCGACGACGGACTCAAAGGATGGGTGAAATCGGAAGTCGAGCAATACACCGGTGCGTAGTTGTTTTTCTCTCCCTCTCTCTCGTCGGACGAACGATGCGTGCGCGCGTTTGTGTTGGTTTCAAAGCGCTCGTCGTCTCGCGTTTGAAAGAAATACGCGCGAGAGAGACGAGAGAGAAAGGTTTACGAGGAAACGCCAATTCCGATCGTCTCGGGAAAAGCGATCGCATCATCATCGTCTCGTTTTCGGCCGCCAAAAACACGTTTTGTTCGCGAGCTCTTCAGTACATTTCAGTCACCAAAAGAGGCAAAAAGCGCAGATGATGATTTTGTGCACTACTCCTTCGTTCGTCCTCTGTTTTCTGTCGCGCTCGCATATTTTTGATTACTCACCAATACACTCTCTCTCTCTCTCTGTTTCTCTCTCTGGTGACTGTCTTTTCACAAACAAACAACAGGCGTCGTGGAACTGGCGAACGAAAACGGCGAGAAATCTCTCAAAGTTCCGGAAAAAGCTCGACACTACGGGTACACGAAACAATTAAGCACACCGTTCGATCCGCGCGACGGTTTCGCGATTCAGTTTGAAGCCGCGCAAACGGAAGGTCTGGATTGCGGCGGCGCGTATTTGAAGTACTTGACGGAGGAGGCGAACACGGGGAAAGAGATGGACGGGTCTTCGCCGTACGTTCTGATGTTTGGTCCGGATAAGTGCGGGTCGAATAACAAAGTGCACGTGATTTTTAAACACAAAAGTCCGAAAGACGGGGAACTGGAAGAGAAGCACTTGAAGGATCCGCCGAAGATGCCGTCGGACAAGGCGCCGCACATGTACACGCTCTTGGTGAACACGAAGGAGCACACGTACGAGGTGAAAATTGACGGCAAAGTTGAAAAGGAAGGGTCTATTTTTGAAGATTTCGAACCGCCGTTTAACCCGCCGAAAATGATCGACGATCCGGAAGATTCCAAACCGGAAGATTGGGTGGACGAGAAGCAGATTCCGGACCCGAACGCGAAGAAACCGGACGATTGGGACGAAGACGCGCCTATGGAGATTTTGGACGAAGAGGCGACGAAACCGGAAGGATGGTTGGACGATGAGCCGGAGGAAATCGAAGACCCAGAGGCGGAAGAGCCGGAAGATTGGGACGAAGAAGAAGACGGCGAGTACGAAGCGCCGTTGGTACCGAACCCGAGGTGCGAGGAAGCGCCGGGATGCGGCGAGTGGGAGCAGCCGATGAAAGAGAATCCGGACTATAAAGGCCCGTGGTCGGCGCCGATGATCGACAACGTTTTGTACAAAGGTGAATGGGCGCCAAAACAAATCGAAAACCCGAAATACTACGAAGATCCGACGCCGTTTGAGAACGTTGGTAAGATATCCGCGGTAGCGTTGGAAATTTGGACCATGAGCGACGGTTTAACTTTGGATAACATTTTGATCAGTAAAGACTTCGACACGGTGGATAAAGCCGCGGAAACGTTCGACTTCGAGGCGAAGAAAGAAGCGAAAGAGAAAGCGCTGAAAGAAGCCGAAGAGAAAGCGGCGGAAGAGGCGGAAAAAGCCGCGGAGAAGGCGGAAAAAGCCGAGGCGAAGAAAGCGGCCAACGCCGCGGGCTTCCCAGGGAAAGTGACTGATTTAATGTACAAGGTCGTCGAGAAGATTCCGGGTAAAGCCGGTGAAGTTTTAACCAAACCGGTTGACTTCATGGCCGAAAACGTCGCGGCTTTGTACGCGTTCTTGGCGACTTCGTTGCTTTCCATCTTGTATTTCATCGTGTCGCCGTTCGTTAAAGACGCGAAGAAAACCGCCGCGACGAAGAAGAAGGTTGGCAAGGCCAAGAAAACGGACGAGGTCCAAGAAGACGACGACGAAGAGGAGGAAGAAGAAGAGGAAGAGGAGGACGAGAAGCCGAAGAAGAAGAACGGTCGATCGAAGAAGTAAGAAGAAGAAGAAGAAGAAGAAGATTGGGAAATTTTTTCTCCTCTTCGATTCTTTCGCGTTTGTTCTTCCAAGACTAAATTAAAGAATAGCAACAACAACACAATGAAGTATATACACATATAAGTACACGAAGTATTATTAATCGCGTCGTGTTTTACAACTACAGCGTCTCTCTCTCTCTCCCCCCCCCTTTTTATGTTCTATCTTTAGAAGACGTTCCCTTTGAACCATCCACCGCCTTCATCCCACAACCAACTCCGCGCGCGCTCGCAACCGTCCTACGCGTTACTCCTCCTTCTCTTTCTCCTCCTTTGCTTCTTCCTTGCTCATCCCGACGTGCATCGCGAGTGCTCCAAAAAGTGCCGCGTTTTTCCAGAACATGATCGTTTCGATTTCTCGCGAGGCGCTGAATTCCTCTCTCCGCCAAAACGGGTGCATTATCGGCGTCACGCACGAGACGAACGCCATCAGGAGTTTACTTCCCAAGGTGAAATTCAGCATCAGCAAAACGCTGCCGAGTATTTCAACGATCGTCCCGACCATGGCGATCGTCGCGTCGTCGAGCGCGAGTAAGTGTTCCATGATTTCTTTTTCTGAAGAGACGCGTTTCAAATACTGCGTTTTGGCTAAAGATGCGCTTAAAGCCGCTCTCGTTTCCGCGAATCGCGGGGCGATCGAGTGTTCGAGCAAGTGGAAATCCGACATGGAATTCGCGCGCACTAAAGCGTGGTATTTGTGCATCCCGGAGAAGAGGAAGAGGGAGGCGAGCAACGCGCGGCCGAAATGCGCCAGGAATTTTCCTCCTCCTTTACCACCACCCATTTTGCTTTTGTTGTTCTCGGTGTGTGTGTTCTCCGAGGAGAAGCTTTCCGAGACGCGTTCCGCGCGCGAGGAGGAGCAATGAAGATGCGAAAATGCATCGCTGTTTCCCCATTGCGATTGCATCACATCGCGCGATGGATTTCTCCGCGCGAAACGCCGACTTCGTCCTCCCAATCGTTGTTCGAAGAAAAAGACAAAAAAGAAGGAAAATGAAGAGCTTTTTCAACGACAAGAAGTTGTTCTCCTCTGCGTTTTTTGGGGTTTTCCTCCTCGTTTTTGTCCTCCTCCTCTCTTTGCGTTGTGTGCGTGAAATCGAATGCGTCGATGAAAATGACGACGATGGTGTGACTCGCAAAATGAACGCCGACAGTGACGAGGCGTTTCGAAGGAAAAAGAACATAAACGACCGGTACGAGGAAGAGGCGGAATACGCGGAAGAGGAGGAAGAGGAAGAAAAAACGAGAAGAAGCAGGAGTGAGAAGAAAACGAATAAGAATGAATTTGCCCAATTAGCAGGCGAACGAGGCGAAGGACCAGAGCTCGTCGCGCTGGGACCGAACGCGGAAAAAGTGCAACTCTCGCAATTCGAAACGAGGATGATGGCGGGGAAAGATGGGAAGATGTTCGTCTCTGTCTTACCGGAGGACAGGTCGATGCAGTGTCAAGAACGCATCGACGAGTGGTACCCGACGTTTCGGAAGGTTGCGCGAGCGATGGACGCGGCGTATAAAGTGTTGGAAGTGAACATGCCGGGGAGGACGGCGCAAGCCATCGGGGAGGTTTTCGGGAAGATGAAAAAGCAAGAGGCGAGGAAGTTTGCGTGCGGGGTTGTCGGGTTGTACGGGAAATCGGGGGGGTTGAATATTTTGAAAGGGAATTATAGCGATCCGGTGAGTTACATGGAGTTGTTGAGTAGCGCGAGAGACGGGGTGACGGATTTGAGGACGGCGGGCGAGAAGGCGCCGAGGTTTGGATCGGGGTCGATTGGGTCGTCGTCGTCCTCGTTCGACGACGACGGCGATAACAAACACGCGGCGTGTGATTGGCTCGCGAGACCGCGCAGGGAAGGAGATGCCAAAATGCGCGTAGCTGTGTTTGAACCGGTAGACGAAGACGTGTTTAATTTTATCGCCACGGTGATAGGGGAGAAGAACGCCGCGTTGTTCTCGAGACAGAGTTTGTTCGGGTGCGAAGTCACCGTCGGGCAACCGGTGCGCGAGAGTTACGGGATCACTCTGGTCGCCGATATCGACGAAAGTGACGACGAGTTCAACGTAGACGCGGAAATTAAAGTCATGCCTATATTCGCCAACAAAAACGCCGGTTTCAATCCGAGATTAGGGAAGGAGGATTTTATTGATTTCTTGGATAAAGTGATTTTAGCGAACGCGACGAGCGCGTTTCGAGAAATGGTGGATACCAGCATCGACCATAACTGTGCGAATGATATTTGGGAGTTGATGAATAACTTGAACGATCAGTTTTACGAGGAAGTGGCGCGAAAGAAGCAACAGCGACAAACGCAAGAGGACGGAGAAGGAGAAGAGGGAGAAGATGAACATTTTACGCCAGAAATCGCGTGGGACACCATTCGCGAACCAATGCTGAAAGCTTTAGACGCGCACGGAAAGAACGATAAGAATTTACAACCCACGCAGTGGATGTGCGGGCTAGCTGGATCGATAGCCGCGTTTGCAGAGGCCAAATCCGAGTTGGCTTCGGCGAACTCGTTTATGGGCGAATTGATGACGTTACGAAAAGAATCGATTCAGTTGCGAACGCGGAATGCGGTTTTAGAGAGAGAGTTAGCGGAGATGGAGACGAGACTGCCTGCAGGAGGAGCTAACAGTGGTGCCATGGGTTTACCGAAAGCGAAAAAAAGAGGGTTTGGTGCCGCGCCGAAGGAAACGAATACGCCGCCGCCGACGCCGACACCTTCCTTTGACGAAGAAGAAAGATTGCAAAGACAACAACAAAAGATACAGCAACAAGAAGAAGAAGAAGCGGAGGCTGCAACCGCCGCCGCCGCTGCTGCTGCAGCTGCTACTAGAGAAGAAGAAGAACGGCAACGCCAGGAACGAGAAGCAGTAGAAGCTCAGCGCAGACGAGAAGAAGAAGAAGAAGAACGGCAACGCCAGGAACGAGAAGCCATTGAAGCTCAGCGCAGACGAGAAGAAGAAGAAGAAGAACGGCAACGCCAGGAGCGAGAAGCCATTGAAGCTCAGCGCAGACGAGAAGATAGAGAAGAAGAGGAAGAAAAGGAACGGCAGCGCAAAGAACAGGAAGCTGCCGAGGCTCAGCGCAGACAACACGAAGAAGCTGAAGCGCTCAGGACGCAACGAGAAGCTGAAGCAGCGGCGAACATTCCTCCTCCCCCCGTCGAAGACGAAGATCCAAATCTCACCTTCTGGTCTGCGCACGAAAATCAAGGGAAAACGTATTACTATAATTCGCAAACGCGTGAATCGACGTATGAGAAACCTGTCGGGTTTTCCGAACCGGAAAAAGTAAAGAATGAATCGCCTCATGTCGAGTTGTGACGAGGACGGCACATAGATTTTAGATTTTAGTTGGAACATTCAATACCAGACAATGCGTTTATCTCTATTTTAATGACTAAATTTGTTCTTCACGTCTCTCTCTTTCTCTTTCTCACTCACTTTCTCTTTCTCTTTCAATCAATATCTTCGCCGCTCACGTTCGGTTGTTCGCCTTCGTTGACAACCATATCGAAATACTCGCTCAACGGGGATCCCCAGGAAGCGTCTGGTGCCGCGACACTTTTCGGTTGAGTACCATCCTCGTACATTTCGCTGTCAAATATCTCAGGAACTGGCGGGAAGAGACTGTCGTGTTTTGAACTTGTCGTTTTCATTCGAGGCACCATTTGTCCAGCACCGTTTGAGATGAAACCGCCGCCCCCGGTGGGGTACAATTTTGGACGTTTCAACACGGGACAAGTAATTTTAAGAGGTAAAGGAGATACGATGGTGATATCATCGTCGCGGTTGACGATATCTTTGTCTTTATCCCCCTCTTTCATCACTGCTGCTGCTGCTGCATATTTCTTAACGTCCGTCGCGAACGGACCCCCTTGCACGCTCAACGACTCGGACGGATTAATGCTCGCCATCATCATCGAAGCGCTCGCCACATGCGCTTGGTTCATTTCGTGAAGGAACTCTGTTGCAAGCGTCGTCCAAAAACCTCCGAGTTTACTCAAATTCTCGAGTATTTCTCGCCCATTGCCAAACGTTTGTAAAATATCTCGGAGCGTATCTTTAATCTTTGAACGCTCAACGATTGCATTCTTCGCTTTAATTGAAGACGAGCCTAAACTTTTCTTCAACGTTGGTAGAGACGATATCTTCTGTAACGCCATTTTTGCGTTTAAGATTGGTTTAAACGCGTGACTCTGCGTGTTTTTGCGCGTATTCATCGAGAGAAACTTGTGATCTTGCAGTTGGTTTCTCTCGTCGTTGTCTTTGTGTTGCTTCACGAGCGCCCAGTGGTCGTCGACGGCTTTCTCGAGACATTCGCGGGCGGATTTCAACATCATTTCCGCGGATGCCAAGACTTTGTCTTGCGTACGATTTCCGGTGGCTGGAAACATTTCATCGAAAATGGGGATCGGTGCCGTGGTCGCTTCCACAGTCGCGACGGCAGCGGTAGTTGCCGCTTTTGTACCGCTCTCTCTCGAACCTTCCGCTTCGTGGTCTGCCGCTAAAAGTGTTCTGTCGCCAAAGACGTCTTCGAGCCCACCCAAAAGACTCGAATCGTGTTTTTTAATCGCATCCAGTGGAATGTGTTCGTCCGCTAAGAACTGTTTCGCTCGTTGCAGCGCTAACGCTGTCTTCGTGGAAGGCGCCGTCGGTTTCATCGACCACATAGAAAAGACGTCGGAATCGTCAAAATCGTCGACAATCGGAAATTCGTCCTCCTCTTCTAATGCCGCGGCTGCTGCTTTCGATTTCTTCTCTTTCGGTGGCGTTTCTAGCGCCGCCAGGCTTTGCTCGATCGCGCGTTTCTTCTTCGCCAGAGACGTTTCTTTCGCCTTCTTCGGCGTCGAAACTTTCTTCGACACTTTTTGCGCCGCCTTCTTCTTCGTTCCTTTCTTTCTCGGCGGCGTTTTCGTCAGCGTCTTCTTTTCTTCTTCTTCTTCTTCTTCTTCTTCTTCGTCTCCTTTTCTCGCGCTCAACGTCATCGCTCTCTTCGTCGGCCGATTTTTCTTCACCCCCGGCGAAATCGCGCCGGTTTTTAGCAACCCGAGAACGTTCTTCTCCACACCTTTCTTGCTCCCGTTCCCCGCGCCTCTCGGCGTTCTCAAAAAAGGTCTCTGATGAATACACCTTTTCCCTACGGTCTTCATCCCTGTTTTCTTCGTGCTTTTACCTCCTCCCTTATTCGTCGTCTTCGTCTTTCGCGGTTCCCCCAACGTCTTCTTCGCCGTTTCTGTATCCTTTATATCGCAAAATTTCGGCAACGCGACGTCTTCTTTTTCTTCTCCTTTGTCTCCTCCCTCTTCTTCGGCGGCGCACGCCAACACCGCTTTCATCCTGCACTCCGGGCACGCGTACGCATCCATCCCCAAGATCGTCTTTGAATCCTCCGCTTTCCTCTCGCACTCGAAATGGCTAAAGTTATCGCAATACTCGCACCCGATCCACATCTCCTCTTCTTTTACCTCCTCTTTGTTCTTCTTCCCTTCTTCCAACAGATCTTTTCTGTACACGCATTCGCAGTGGACACAAAACCACCCACGTTTCCAAAGCAAACCGCACGCGTTGCACAACGACACGCGGTGCTCCTGCCCAGTCGAGCTCTCGATCCTATCCACCCAGCCTTTGCGCCACATCGGCGTCTCTTTCACGCCTGTTTTTTTTGTTGTGATCAGAGAGAGAGAGAGACATGTTACATTCCAAGAGAAAAGAGAAAAAAAGGGAAAGAAAAAGAACGAAAGTCCAATCCGCTTACCGCACGACGCGCATTCAACGTGGTTCGCCGATCGTCTCCCTTTTGTCGTTGTTGTTGTTTTGCGCGGTGAAGAAGTCGTCAAAGCTTTAACACTTCCTCCTTCGAGTGTAGGAGGAGACGAAGCTTCTTTCATATCCACACACATGCAAGTTGTGTGATCACTTTTCTCTTTTTGAGGTTTTTTTGTTTTGGTCGAATATTTTTTTAGATGAATTTAATTAGCCGAATAGGTATAATAAAACTTATACATACGACTGCTGATTTGTTTCGTTATTACAAAATACGAAGACATCTCACGCGCACTTCCCACCTTCAACCGGAACAGCGTTCGGTATGTACCCGTATTCGAGCACTTGCGCGACGCCGACGTACAGACCGGCGACAAGGAGTAAAAACGCGACGCCTTCGGCGGCGCCGAGCAAAGCGAACGGCCCGGCGGGTAAACCGCTCCCCGTGGTTGTTTTCTTATACGCCGAAGCGCCTAAGAGTCCAGCGACACCGAGATAACTCACGCCTTCGATTGCACCGACGAGACCACCCGGACCGGCGGGTAATCCGCATCCCGTTTGCTTCAAAGTGAACAACGAGTAGGAAACGACCGCGCAGGAAAGCAAACCTGCGATTCCGGCGTAGAGTTCAACCGAATTCTCTTCCTTTTCCTCCTCACCTTTACCCCCAGCTCCTGCTGCTCTGACTATTCGGAATGAGGAGGAGGAAAAGGAGGAGCGACGACCACTCTGTCTCGCTCTCAAACTCGCGGACGATTTAGACGACGACTTTGATGAGAGCACTTTGAGCGGTTTGTTGGGAAAAGTCGTCACGACTGTCAAAGCGCTTCTGTTTTGCATCGAAATCATCATCACCTAATACTACTACTATAATAAAAGAACTCGAAAGATGATGATGTGTGTCGTCCAATGAATAACACGCACAAAAAAGACAGCTGATTTTCTTTCTCCGCCAAAGCAAAAAGCAAAAAGTAGTAGCAGTAGTAGTAGTTGTTGTTGTGCACAGTGCAAAAGTCTTTAGTATGACGAAAATCCGATCGAAAATCCTTACTTTTCCCGGGAAGAATAATAAAGGAATAATATACTAAACGCACGACTAACGCGATGATAGTTTTAAACGCGACGTCGAAAAAACTCCTCGCCGTAATCCTCGCTTTACTCATCATCGTCCTCGGCACGTTCTTCGGGGAAACGCAAGCGAGCAAAGGCACGACCGAAGCCGGGAAGGCGTTCTTAACCGAAAACGCGTTAAAAGAAGGCGTGGTGTCCCTCCCGTCGGGTTTGCAATATCGCGTGTTAAAATCAGGACCGAAAGGAGGGAAGAAACCGAAAGTGAACACGCCGTGCTTGTGCCACTACAGAGGGACGACGATCGAGGTACGAATTTATGACTTTTTTGCAGGAACAGCGCGAGTGAATCGAGTATTCGCATCAACGTTTCGCGCGCGAGATGATCGGAAAATTTTCGTCTCATTTTCCCAAGCGTTTTCTCTCTCTCTCTCTGGGATAAAATCGAAGCGCGCCGTTAGAAGAGCGGAAATGTACGCTTCGCCGGAGCGGACATGAACGTCGCTTTTATTCGTTTCTCATTTTTAAACGCTCACCTTCTTTTGTGTCTCTCCTTTAACGATGACAGGGCGAAGAGTTTGACTCCTCGTACAACCGCGGCGAGCCGACGAAGTTCGCGCCGAACCAAGTGATTAAAGGCTGGACGGAAGCCATGCAGTTGATGTCGGAAGGCGATAAGTGGGAGCTGGTGATTCCGTCTGAACTCGCGTACGGGGACAGAGCGATGGGTCCGCAAATTACGCCGGGATCCGTCCTGGTGTTTGAAATGGAAATCGTGAAAGTCGGCGTCTAATTTTACCTTCTTCGCGAGTCTGGTGTACGACTCGCGCGAAGGACCGATTGGTTAGTTTAATCTTACATGTAGTACTGTTCTTCTTTCTTTAACGTTCAATTTGATTAAATATTAAAAAATTTCATAAATAATTCTCATCATTCTCTCCGTCTTTCGCGATTGTTGATGTTACTTTGTTGTTGATGATTATTTTCCCTTCTCTCTTTTTTTTTCTCTCTTTGTCCTTACACATAATAATACTCTTACATGGGTTACGATAGAAACCTCTCTCTTCTTTACGCGTACCCGGCCATTTTCGCGTTCTTCATCGCGTTTTTGTCCGGTTTGTCGCCGGCTTGCATCATCGCGACAAATTCTTCGTAATCAATCAAACCGTCTCCGTCTTGGTCCGCCATCGCCACCAACTCGTTAACGTCGCCAAAGTTCGCCCTTGCTCCAGCTGGCATCTTATCCAACGCCATCTTGAACTCCTCGATGGTAATCGACCCGTCCCCGTCGACGTCAAAGTACGCAAACGTCTTCTCCATGGCGTCGCCCGAATGTTGGCTCGCCATCGACAACGTCGCCGCGACAAACTCTTCGTAATCCAACTCGCCGTTACCGTCGATATCGATTTCGTTCATCAACTGTTGCAACTCTTCCGTGGCTTGTGATGAGCCTTTCTTGCGCAAACCAGCTTGTAACTCCGCGATGGAAATCGTCCCCGAGTTGTCCGTGTCGAACGATTTGAACATTTCTCTCAAACCTTCCAATTCGTCCGGCGACAACGTCTTCGCCATGGCAATCAAACCCAATTTTTTAAACTTGGTAATCGCCGCGAACGATTTTAATCGTTTCACGATCGCGTTGTCCAACTTCTTGGCCGGAGCGCCACCAGTCAACCACGGATGATTCAACGCATCCTCCGGCGAGATTCTCTTCTTCGGATCTTGTACCAACATTTTAGCGATCAAATCCTTCGCGCCGGCGGAAATCGCGCCCCAGGGATCTTGCTCCAAATCGTACTGACCTTTCAAAACCATATCAAAGATGCCGTTCTCCGTGGTGGCCCAAAACGGCGGCACCCCGGACAACAAAATGTACAAAATAACACCGCACGACCACACGTCCGCGGCTTTACCGTACGATCGTCGCAAAACTTCCGGCGCGACGTAATACGCGGAACCGACGATTTCGTGAAACACTTGATCTTCGTGGAAAAACGCGGACAAACCAAAGTCGATGGCGCAAATCTTCGAGTCGTAATCTTTCGACTTCAACACGAAATTCTCCGGCTTCAAATCTCTGTGCACCACCCCCAACTCGTGGCAATGTTGAATCGTTTCCACGATCGTTCGGAAACAATCCGCCGCGTCCTTCTCGGAATACTTGCCTCTCTCCACGATTCTATCGAACAACTCTCCGCCTTGCAACAACTCCATCACGATGTACACGTGCCTGGCGCCTTCGTACGCGCCTTCGCAACACACGATGTTATCGTGTCCCCCCAAGTGGTGTAAAATAGAAATTTCTCTTCTCACGTCGTCGATGTCTTCTTTCGACGTGAGTTTCCTCTTCGCGATCGCTTTGCACGCGTATTCCTCGCCGGTTTTTTTGTTTTTGATTTTATACGTCGTCCCGAATTGGCCTTTGCCTAATTCTTCGTGGAAGGTGAAAATGTCGTTGATGTCCGAGGTGGTTCGTCCGAGGACGGAGCCTTTCTTCGATTTGGCGCCTAACGGGCCGTTGGAGTGGATTTTCACCGATTTCTGTTTTCATTCGAGAGGGATGTGAGAAAGGGTCGGTTGAGAATAAGAGAGAGAGAGAGAGAGCATCGGCCGATCGTTTCGCTCATAATTGGCCAATTATTATACGTAGAACAACACGCGCGCGCGTTCTATATATTTATATACACACACACAAAAAGGTGTGAGATAATAAAACAAACAAACAAACAAAAAAGCGTAAGAATAGTACCTCTCCTTTCGCGGTGGATGCGGCGCAACCCATGATGTGGTTTAAACAATACTACTAATAATAATATTAACGCGCGCGTACACAGAGGTTGTTTGTGTTGTGGAATATTTGTCAGTCGACAGACTTTGATTTTTTATGCTTAGGGTTTCGATACAGTTAGGGTTTAGGTAAGACTTGGGAAAGAAAAGCAAGTCTCTTTTTATAAGTGTGGGAACTCGAGACGAGGATGACGACGAGGACGATGACGACGAGGACGATGACGACG
>ERZ651776.3774-NODE-3774-length-14610-cov-15.608271_pt1 | contig 14610 bp, 17 predicted proteins | sample MGYA00514761_ERZ651776 | MGnify/ENA metagenome assembly ERZ651776 | reverse complement strand
GCTATTGAGAAGAAAGCTTTAGAAGTTGCTGCGAATGCATCTCTATCAAAATCAATGAGTTACAGAATATACGAAAACGGAAAAGCTCTTGCTGAGTTAACTGGAAAACATGGTGTAATTTTACATGACACTCCAGCTGACTATTTCCCAGCGTATATGGCTGCGGCAAAAGCTAGTTTAGAGAAGAATGCTGCAAAGAATAAATTCTTTGCTAAAGTATGGCAGTCTCAAAAAGACTTCGCTGATATCGCTGTACCATTCTGGTCTGGATCTCAAATGTCTAATGCTAAGCTAGGAATGGCTCATGCAGAAACATTAAAGTAGTATTTAGGTAAAACAATTTTAACTGAAGCGGGCTTAACAGTCCGCTTTAGTTTTTTTTTAGAAAAATTATTTATGCCAAGAAACCACGACTCTCAAAAACCAAAAGAAGAAATCAATCCTATCAATCTAGATATTTCAGATGAAATGATAGCCGAAAGAAGAGGTGGTTCAGGTCCAATGCCTAAAGACATGCCTAAATGGATGGCATCTACAATCACTAAAATTGATTTGTTCAGTAAATGGATTGGTAATATCGTTTGTTGGATTACTATCCCTTTAATATTTGCGATGGTTTATGAAGTGTTAGCAAGAAAACTTTTTAATGCTCCAACTATGTGGGCATACGACATGAGTAGATTTATGTATGGAGCTTTATTTATGCTTGGAGCTGGTTATGCGTTATCTAAAGGTGTTCATATAAGAGCAGATTTTTTATACAGGAATTTTAAAACTAAAAATCAAGGTAGAATAGATTTTTGGTTATATCTTTTGTTTTATTTTCCAGGCCTGACTGTATTTTTATATATGTCTACAGGATTTCTACAGGAATCAATTATGAGAGGCGAAAAAGGAATGGACACTGCATGGATGCCATACATGTGGCCTATCAAAGCATGCTTATGGATCGGCATAATATTTTTATTAGTACAGGGAATTTCAGAATTACTTAAAAGTTATTGGGCCGCAACAAAAGGTAAGTGGCCAGGAGGAGATGATTAATGTTGGCAGAATTAATTAATCCAGCGATTTTAGGTTTCATACTTATTGGGGTAATGCTTTTTTCTATATTTGTTGGTTTTCCAATATCGTTTACATTAATTTTTTTAGGATTTGTATTTGGTTATTTGGGATTTGGTAAATTAGTATTTTATTTGATGACCTTGCAGTTTTCAATGGTTATGACTGAACAAACCCTCGCAGCAGTTCCTCTCTTTGTTTTTATGGGAATAATGATGGAGCAAGCTGGGTTAATGGAAAGATTGTTTTCTGCATTTCAGTTAATGTTAGCTAAAGTAAGAGGCTCTTTATATTACGCTGTTTTATTTGTTTCAGTAGTTTTTGCTGCAGCAACAGGGATTGTTGGAGCGTCTGTGACTATACTTGGAATTATGGCTGCGAAATCAATGAACAAGTCTGGTTATAATGTTAGATTGGCAGCAGGAACAATTACAGCTGGTGGAACTTTGGGAATATTAATTCCTCCAAGTATTATGCTTGTTGTAATGGGTCCAATAATGGAAATCCCAGTAACAGATTTATTCGCTGCTGCTATTATTCCGGGAATATTATTAGCAACTCTTTACGCTGCTTACACAACAATTAGATGCTGGATTGATCCAAGCTTAGGTCCAGTTCTACCACCAGAGCTGAGAGCAACTAGTATGAAGGCAGTATGGGTTGAATTTTTTTTAGGCTTAGTCCCACCTGCAGCATTAGTATTCGCTGCATTAGGTAGTATTTTATTTGGTTTTGCAACACCTACAGAAGCTGCTGGTTGCGGGGCAATGGGTTCTTTAGTTTTAGCCTTAGCATATAAAAAATTAACATTTGGTAAATTACAAGATGCTTTAGTTAAGACTTTAGAAATTTCTGCATTAATAATGGTATTAGTTGCAGCTTCAAACTTTTTTGGAGCTGTGTTTTCAAGACTTGGAACACCAATGTTATTAACAGAATTCCTACTCGGGTTAGAGATGAATAAATATTTAATTTTAGCAATGATAATGGCTATGATTTTTCTTTTAGGTTGGCCATTAGAGTGGGTACCAATAGTAATGATTATAGTTCCTATTATTTTACCTTTAGTTGAGGCGTTAGGCTTTAATCTAACTTGGTTTGCAATTTTAGTAGCAGTGAATTTACAGACAGCGTGGCTCTCTCCACCAGTGGCTTTATCTGCGTATTTTTTAAAAGGGGTAGTTCCAGAGTGGGATCTTAAAGATATTTATTATGGAATGATGCAATTTATGGTTATTCAAGTTATTGGTTTGATTTTAATTATAGTATTTCCTCAAATTGCTTTATGGCTTCCTGGCTATCTGTATGGACAGTAGAATTTATTAGTTTATTATAAGTTTGTGATTCAATCAAAATCAAATAATGACTTAACAAACTGGGAAATTGTCTCTGTTAACCCAAGTGATAAAAAATGGACTTCAACAGATTTGTTTTGTTTTTGGGGAGTTAATATACAGAGCATTATAGCCTTTTCTCTTATTGCCTCACTTTATCTTGTCTACGAACTCAATTTCTTGGTTGTGCTAGCTGGTAGTCTATTAGGTTCTTTTTTTATTTATATATTTGCCAATCTAATAGGGAGACCTTCTCAAAAACACGGCATTCCATTTCCTGTTTTGCTGAGAACATCTTTAGGTTTTAGAGGTGCTAAATATTTTTCATTATTAAGAGGTTCAGTGGGCATTTTTATGTTCGGTGTACAAACATATTTTTTGTCCAAAGCTATTAGTTATTTAATACGAATTTCTATTTTTTCATTTGACAATTCACTACTAGATCAGGATATTTTTTTAATTTTTCTATTAGGCCTAAATATTATTGATTGGGTTTCTTTTATATTGGCCATAACACTTCAAATTATTTTATTTAGTAGAGGCCATAAGTTTAACAAGTTACTTATTAATTTTTCAGCTATCACTGTATATTTTGGAATGTTTTTATTTTTCTTAGTCGTAATACTCTATGAATATGAATATGTGACGCAAGCTTTTTTGGATATTTTTATTTTTGAAAATGTACTTACTCAAGATAATATTCTTCCTATGATTACAGTAGCAGGAACAATTTTTGCATATTTTTCAGTTGTGATTGTAAATTTTGGTGATTTTTCACGATACGTCAAAGATGAGAAGGAATTAAAAAAAGGAAATTTAAGCCTGATAACAAATCTTATAATATTTTCTTTTTTTGCTGTTTTTATTGTTGTTGGATCTGATGTTATTTTAAATAAAAATTTAGAAAACATGGAAAGAATTTTAACTAATCCAACTGATATAATTGGAAAATTTGATAACATTTTAATTACAGTATTAGTACTATTTTTTATAGTTTTTGCTTCTGCTTCTACAAATTTAATAGCGAACTATGTTCCTATTCAAAATTCATTATTGAATTTTTTTCCAAATAAATTTTCTTTAAAAATTTCTGGTTTTACAATTGCTATTATAGGTTTTGCTATAGGTATATTTTGGCTTCCTCTATTAAGTCAAATTGGCATTCTATCTTTTGTAGATACTTTTGCAGCTTTCTTTGGACCATTTTTTGGCATTATAGTTATTGATTATTATGTTATTAAAGATGGTAAATTAAATAATAAAGATATTTTTTCAAGCAGAGAAAATTCGTCTTACTATTATTCTAATGGATGGCACTTAAAAGCTATCTACTCTTTATTTATCGGTTTTATTTTTGCCGCTTCTACAATTTGGAATGAAAATTTAATTGCTTATCAATCTTTTTCATGGTTGATCGGTGCTATTGGTTCCTCTGTAACTTATTATCTTTTAGCAAATAGATAAATTTATGCATAAATTTGATTTAACAAATAAAACAGCAATTATAACTGGTGGTGCCCAGGGCTTTGGACTTGATATTGCAAAAAGATTTTTAGACTCTGGCGCTAAAGCAATTATATGGGACATAGATGAAAAAGAATTAATTAAAGCCTCAAAAGAAATAAATAACCCCAATCTTAAATATAATGTTGTTGATGTATCTAATTTTAATGAAGTAAATAAAACAGTAGATCAAATAGCTAAATCTTCCAATATAGATATTTTGATTAATAATGCTGGAATTACTGGCTCTACCTCAACTTTATGGGACTATGATGTGGATGAATGGAAAAAAATAATTGAAATAAATTTAATGGGTACTTTCAATTGCTGCAAGACTGTAGTTCCTTATATGATAAAAAATAATTATGGACGAATTGTTAACGTTGCTTCAGTCGCAGGTAAAGACGGTAATGCTAATGCAAGTGCTTATAGCTCAGCGAAGGCAGGTGCAATAGGATTAACTAAGTCGTTAGGTAAAGAGCTAGCTGACAAAAATATAGCAGTTAATGCGGTTACTCCAGCAGGTGCTAAGACAAGAATTTTAGACCAAATGTCAAAAGAGCATGTAGCAAGAATGCTTTCTAAGGTGCCTAGGGGGAGATTTTTAGAAATAGAAGAATTTACATCTTTAATTTGTTGGCTTTCATCTGAAGAGAATTCTTTTTCTACTGCAGCGGTATTCGATATTAGTGGTGGAAGATCTACTTATTAAGTGTAATTTTAAACTCTTCTTTAAACAGTCTGTTTTCTTTAGTAATCACAGGGGCAAAGATTATAATTGACCAATATATCAAAAGGATAAAAATAGAAATTGATTTCATATTTATTATTTAGAGATCAATCTTGAGCTTTGAATGACTAAAGTATGTTCAAATATTGTTTTTTATAAAATAGAGGATATATCATTAAGTCATGATAAAGTTTTTTTTTATAACAATATTGGCTACATCTTTATTCACTCAATCTACATTAGCAGAAAAGATTAATATTTTTGAATTTACTCAAGATGAACTTAAAACATTAGAGGTTAAGAAAGTTAAAGGAGAAACTAAATGGATACTAGGTTCTAATGAAAAAGGTAACTATATAAAGGCAGAAGCTGAAGGAAAAGGTTCTGGTCTTGGTAAGGAAATAGAAATAGATCTTACAAAAACCCCATTTATCAACATAACTTGGAAAGTAGAAAAAGATTTGTCAGGAATTATAGAGAATAGTAAAAAGGGTCATGATTATGCGGCAAGAGTTTTTGTAATAAAAAAAACTGGTTCTACAGCGTTATCAAATAGAGCAATTAACTATGTTTTTTCTAGCAACAATAATATTGATGATAATTGGCCAAGTCCATACACAAAAAAATCTATAGACTATGTTCTTTCCACAACTAAAGAAAAACTTAATACATGGGTAACAGTTAAAAGAAATGTTAAAGATGATTTTATGACATTGCATAATATTGATGTAAAAACATTAAATGGTGTAGCAATTATGACGGATACAGATAATTCTAAATTAAAAGCAATATCTTATTATCAAAATATTTATTTCTCTTCTGAATAACTAAAAACTATAGATATTTTTTAAGCCCCATACTTAAAAGAGATAAAAGAATAGCAATACCTACATCTTCAATTGGTGAGGCACCTGGAACACCAAAATTCCAAACAATAACTCCAATTAACCAAATAATATAAATTTTCATTTTAATTAATATAGCTTAGTTTATAATTAATTTTTATTTATTATTTATGCATGAAAACTTTAATCATACAGTTAAAGTCTATTATGAAGATACAGACTCAGGTGGGGTTGTCTATTATGCTAATTATTTAAAATTTTTAGAAAGAGCCAGAACTGAAGCATTGGTTAGTTTAGGTTTTAGTAACAAAAAAATTAAAGATGAATTTGGTGCTTTGATAATAGTTAAATCTTGTAATATAGAATATAAAAAATCGGCTCATTTGGAAGATGAGCTTAACATTAGATCTTTTGTTAAGTCTATTACAAAAACATCTTTTTTCATGAATCAATTCATAACAAAAGGAGATGAGACAATAGTAGAAGCGCAAGTACACCTAGTTTTTATAAATCAAAAAGGAAAACCGATTAAAATTCCTGAAACTTTATTCAAAGATTTTAAACCTTATTTCTGTGATAGCATTAAGCTCTAGATATTTTTTTTGCAGAATTTAATAAATCTCTCATCATTTTATGATTGATCACTTTTGTATTTACATTTCTTGGACTAGGATGATAACTAGGAATAAGAATTTTGCCATCTGGTAAATGATATTTTACACCATGTTTGAATTTAAATTTATTTTCTAATAAATAATTTTTTTTATAAAATTTTATACAATTATCAAATGCAACTTTTCCTAATGTAACAATAACTTTTAAATACTTTAAGTTTGAAATTTCTTTATCAAAAAAATTTGCACAATTATTTAACTCCTCGTTTAGTGGTTTATCTCCAGGTGGAACACACTTTAATATGTTTGTTATGTATGTTTTATAAAGCTTTAAACCATCACCCACATGTGTTGAAGTTTCTTTATTAGATATTTCTACATCCTTTAGACTCCTAAATAAAAAATCACCAGACTTATCCCCTGTAAAAGCTCTACCAGTTCTTGTCCCACCATGCGCAGCTGGAGCAAGACCAATGATCATTATTTTAGCTTTAAAATCACCGAAACCAGTTACTGGTTTTCCCCAATAAGTTTCTTCAAAATTTTTCTTTCTTTTTTCTTTAGAAATTTTTTTACTAAAACTAACGAGTCTGGGACATTTCTTACATTTAATTATTGAATTATTTAGTTTTTCAAATTTAATGTTCATTTATGAAAATTGTAAAATTTCTATTCCTCATATTTATATTGTTACAAACTCCAATAAAAGTAAATTCAAGTGAAAATATAAAGACCTCTCTAGAACAGGGTAAAAAGTTAATCTTTATTAGACATGCTTATGCACCTGGATCTGGAGATCCAAGCAATTTCAACATTAAAAATTGTGCAACACAAAGAAACTTAAATCAAAGGGGTAAGGATCAAGCTCAAAAAATTAAATTTTTTTTTCAAAAAAATAATGTGCAAGTTGACCATGTTATTAGCAGTGAATGGTGCAGATGCAAAGAAACAGCATCTATAGTCTTTGCAGACAATTATAAAACTAAAAGTTTTTTAAATTCTTTTTATGAAGAAAGATTTTCAAAAAATAAAGATCGACAGATTATGGAATTAAAAGAATACATCAAAAAATGGAAAGGAAAAAAAAATTTAGTACTTATTACTCATTATGTCGTAATTTCTGAAATGTTAAATATATCTACTACTTCAGGAGAGATTGTAATTTCAGATAAAAACTATAATGTGATTGAAAGATTAAAAATAAGTTATTAAAATGTCATCAAAAAAAGCAATGAAACTAGCTCAGAAACAAGCTTATGCTAGACATAGAAGCAACATTACAAACAGTAAGTTTTCAACAAAAAAAACTACTTTTTTAAATAAGCTAGATAAAAAAAATAAAAAAAATTAGCTTTCACTTTCATAAATTTCAACTTTGCCACAAGTTGATAATTTAGAAATAGCAGGTTCATTATTAATTACAGTTTTAATATTAATAATAGGGCTATTTTTTTTGAACATTAATTGTGTAAAAAATTGTGGGTATCCAACTTTGTCAGTTAAAATAAATTCTTCTTCTTCATAGATAAATCTTTCTATAGAATTTTCTTTTTTTATACTTAAATCAGTAACACGATATTTTTTATATGTTTTATTATCGTAGATATAATTTCTAATCATTAATGATTTTTCTAAATCTAAAGTATACTCATTTTTTATAAAACCATCTTTGAGACTTTTGCATTTACTTAGGATCATTATCTCAGAAAAAGCAGATGTATTTACACTTAAATATATTAAGAATAGAAAAAAATGTAAAAAATAAGATTTATTTTTTTTCATCTTTGTCACAATAAAAAAGAGCAATTAAAAAAATTGCTGTCCAAAAAATTCCTATAAATGCTTTAGGACTAGTTTCTGCACTCCATAAATCTAAAAATAGAGCACCAAAAATTAATCCTATAATATAAATTGTTATTGCTATTGTAGATTTACTCATTGAGAAGTTTTTGTTTAAAAAGAGAAATTCCATTTTCTAATTTGTGCTTATAAGACTCCTCAAAACTTACTAATTGCCATCCTGAAAGTCTTTTTTTTATAACAGTTAAATTCTCCACTTTCCATTTATCGCTTGTTTCCATAGTTTTCCAAATTTTTTTTTCATCATTATTTCTACCACAACCATAACAATAACCAGTTTTTGGATCTGTTTTGCAAATGCTTATACAAGGAGAAATGATCATTTTTTCAAAATTTATTATTAAATTTAAATGATTATTAATATATTTTACAATTATTGTCATTGGACAATTTCAATCAATAATATATAACCCCTCATGTTTTGTGGGCGAATGGCGGAATTGGTAGACGCGTCGGTCTTAGGAACCGATAGAGCAATCTGTGTAGGTTCGAGTCCTATTTCGCCTACCATAAAGAAATTAAATTATGAAAGTAACAGTAGAAAATAAAAAAGGTTTAAATAAAGACATAAAAGTCTTCATAGATAAAAAAACTATGGATTCTTATATGGATGAAAAGTATGAAGAAATTAAAGCAACAGTAAATTTAAAAGGATTTAGACCAGGAAAAGTCCCAAAAGAAATTCTTAAAAAACAGTTTGGTAAAGCAATCTTTGGAGAAGTTTTAGATAAGGTGTTAAAAAATACTTCAACAAAAGCTTTGGAGGAAAATAAAATTAAACCAGCAGGGCAACCTAAACTTGATTTAAAAACATATGGTGAAGATAAAGAGTTAGAGTATGTTATTTCTGTTACAGAGTTACCTAAAGTAGAACTTAAGTCTGTTCAAAATATTAAATTTGATGAGTATTCAGTAAAAATTGATGAGAAAGAGACAGATAAAAGAATTAAAGAAATAGCTAAGTCTCAAAATAATTTTAAAGATGTAGCTGATGAAGTTAAAGCTAGCAATGAAAACTTAGTTGTCTTTGATTACAAAGCAACAATAGATGGAAAAGATTTTCAAGGAGGGGAAGGTAAAAACACTCAATTAATTTTAGGAAAAGATTTATTTATTAAGGGATTTGATAAACAGTTAATTGGAGTAAAAAAAAATGACGAAAAAGTCGTTGAAGCAACTTTACCTGAAAATTACCCACAAAAAGAATTTGCAAATAAAAAAGCAAAATTTAATTGTAAAATCATAGCAGTTAGAAAATCTGAAGATGTTACTATTAATGATGAATTTGCAAAGAATTTGGGAGCAAAAGATCTTGCTGATCTCAAAACATTAATTACAAAACAAATTAATGATGAATATAAAAATTCTCTAGGCAGAATTGCAAAAAATCAAATTTTAAAAGAAATTGAATCATTTAAGGTTGATGAAATTCCTGAAAATTTAATTGAAGAAGAGGTTAAGGTTTTATCACAAGGCATGAATGAAGAAGATGCTAAAAAAAATAAAAAAAATTTTGAGAGTGTTGCAAAAAAAAGAATTAAAGTTGGTTTAATTTTAAATGAATTTGGAGAACAAAATAAAATCAGTGTGACCGAACAAGAAGTTCAAGCAGAGGTCCAAAAGCAACTAAGAATGATGCCGGGACAAGAAAAGATGGTTATGGAGTTTTATCAAAAAAATCCATCAGCACTGGCCAGTTTAAAAGGCACTGTTTATGAAGAAAAAATTATTGAAGAAATTAAGAAAAAAGCAAAACCAAATAAAAAAGAAATAAGTAAAGATGAGGCAGAAAAAATATTAAAAGAAACTCAAAAACATGACCATGACCATGATCATCCAGAAAAAAAGGAAGTAAAGACAAAAGCTCCAACAAAATCAAAGGTAACAAAAGTTAAAAAAACAACTTCCAAAGTAAAAAAAGTTAGCAAAAAGTAATCACAAGTTGTATAAGTAAAGAGAATCACTCTTATGATAAATAAATTCTCTGAACATATGAATAATTTAGTCCCTATGGTTGTTGAACAATCAAATAAGGGTGAAAGAGCATATGATATTTATTCAAGACTTTTAAAAGAACGTATAATATTTTTAGTAGGTCCAATTAATGATAATGTTGCATCTCTAGTTACAGCGCAGCTTTTATTTTTAGAGTCAGAAGACCCAAAAAAAGAAATTTATCTTTATATTAATAGTCCGGGTGGATTGGTCACAGCTGGTCTTGGGATCTACGATACCATGCAATACATCAAGCCAGATGTATCTACATTATGCATAGGACAAGCGGCCTCTATGGGATCATTTTTGCTTGCTGCAGGAAAAAAAGGGAAAAGATACTCATTACCAAACTCAAGAATAATGGTTCATCAACCTTCTGCTGGTTTCCAAGGTCAAGCTACCGACATTGAAATCCATGCTAATGAGGTGTTGGCTTTAAAAAAAAGACTTAATGAAATATATTCCAAGCACACAGGTAAAACTGTAGAGGATGTCAAAAAAGCTCTTGAAAGAGATAATTTTATGACACCAGAGTCAGCCAAAGAATTTGGATTGATTGATGAAGTGGTAGAAAAAAGACCTTAATACACAATATATTGATACATATTAAACCTACACTTGATTAGTAGGAGTCTTCTATATTAAAGTAATCAAATTGATTCGTTTTAAAAATTATGACTACAAATAACAAAAATATTCTTTACTGTTCTTTCTGTGGGAAAAGTCAACACGAAGTTAGAAAATTAATTGCAGGGCCAACTGTTTTTATTTGCGATGAGTGTGTTGAACTTTGTATGGATATTATTAAAGAAGAAAATAAGGATACTCTTGTAAAACATCAAGATGGTTTACCTTCACCAAAAGAAATTTGTACTGTATTAGATGATTATGTAATAGGACAACAACACGCAAAAAAAGTTTTATCTGTTGCAGTTCATAACCACTACAAAAGATTAAATTATGAAAATAAAACTAGTAAAACTGTTGAGCTTTCCAAATCTAATATTTTATTAGTTGGACCTACGGGTTGTGGTAAAACTTTACTAGCCCAAACATTGGCTAGAATTCTTGATGTCCCGTTTACTATGGCAGATGCAACTACATTAACAGAAGCAGGTTACGTAGGTGAAGATGTTGAAAATATTATTTTGAAACTATTACAAGCTGCAGATTATAATGTAGAAAAAGCACAAAGAGGAATTGTTTACATTGATGAAGTAGATAAAATTAGTAGAAAATCAGAGAACCCTTCAATTACAAGAGATGTTTCAGGTGAAGGTGTTCAACAAGCTTTATTAAAGATTATGGAAGGGACTGTTGCAAGTGTTCCACCTCAAGGAGGAAGAAAACACCCTCAGCAAGAATTTTTACAAGTGGATACAACAAATATTTTATTTATATGTGGAGGAGCATTTGCTGGTCTAGATAAGATTATATCTCAAAGAGACAAAGGCACTTCTATCGGGTTTGGGGCAGATGTAAAAAATAATGAAGAGAAAAAGACAGGTGAATGGATGAAAGATTTAGAACCTGAAGATTTATTAAAATATGGTTTAATACCAGAGTTCATTGGAAGATTGCCAATGATAGCAACACTTGAAGATCTTGATGAAAAATCTTTAATTAAGATTTTACAAGAACCAAAGAACTCATTAATAAAACAATATCAAGAGTTATTCAAATTAGATGGAGCAAAACTAAGCTTTAAAGATAATGCTGTAAAAGAAATTGCCCTTAAAGCAATTCAAAAGAAAACAGGTGCTAGAGGTTTAAGATCAATTTTAGAAAATATTTTATTAAAAACGATGTACGATTTACCTAGTCAAGATAATGTTGAAGAAGTAATTGTCGATTCAGGTGCGGCTAAAGGTCAATCGCAACCTGTCATAGTTCATTCCAAAAATAATAAGGTAAAGAACGATAAAACATCTGCAGCATAGAAAATTACCGTTAATAAGTAAAAAATAGCTATTGCAATATTTGATTTAATATCCATATTTAAAAAATGGACATTAAAATATCATCACCACTTTTACCCTTAAGAGATATAGTGGTTTTCCCAAGCATGGTAATTCCCTTATTTGTTGGAAGAGATAAATCAATAGCTGCTTTGAATGAGGTAATGAAAAAAGAAAAAAAAATAGTCTTAGTTACCCAAAAAAATTCAGAAATAGATGATCCCAAAAAAACCGATGTATTTATGCATGGTTGTGAATGTAATATCTTACAGTTGTTAAAATTACCTGATGGAACAGTAAAAGTATTGGTTGAGGGAAGTAAAAGAATAAAAATAATAGGTTTTACTGATGATGATAAATTTATTACATGTGAATATGCACATATGAAAGATACTAATTCTGAGGAAGATTTAGTTCCATTAGCAATGACAGCCATTAGAAGATTAGAAAAACTTACTTCTATAAATAAAAAAATTTCAAGTGAAACAATAAACTCAATAAAACAATTGAAGGATGCTTCTCAAATAGCAGATAATGTTGCTTCACACATAACAGCAACAATTTCTGAAAAACAACAAATATTTGAAACTTTAGATGTAAAAAAGAGACTTAATGCAATCATTAAGATAATGGAAAATGAAACAAGTATTATTGGTGTTGAGAAAAAAATTAGAGGAAGAGTAAAAACTCAAATGGAGAAAACTCAGAGAGAATATTATTTAAATGAACAGCTGAAAGCCATACAAAAAGAACTAGGTGAAATTGAAGAAGGTAAGGATGAGACTTCAAGTTTAAATAAATCAATTTTAAAGGCAAAAATGCCAAAAGAAGTAGAAAAAAAATGTATGACAGAGCTTAAAAAATTAAAAAATATGAGCCCAATGTCTGCAGAGGCAACTGTAATAAGAAATTATCTTGATTGGATGATTGACCTTCCTTGGTATAAAAAAAGTGAAGTTGATATCGATTTATCAAAAGCTCTCTCAGTGCTAGAGGCTGATCACTTTGGTCTGGAAAAAGTTAAAGAAAGAATTATAGAATTTTTAGCTGTTCAAAAAAGAATGGAAAAAATCAAAGGTCCTATTTTATGTTTAGTTGGCCCCCCAGGTGTAGGAAAAACATCATTAGGGAAATCGATTGCAAAGGCAACAAATAGAGAGTTTGTAAGAGTTTCTGTTGGAGGAATGCGTGATGAAGCAGAAATTAGGGGACATAGAAGAACTTATATAGGTTCTCTACCTGGAAAAATTATTCAAATGATGAAAAAAGCTGGAACAAAAAACCCTCTTATTTTATTAGATGAAATAGATAAAATTGGAAATGACTATAGAGGTGATCCGTCATCTGCATTATTAGAAGCCTTGGATCCTGAGCAAAATTCTACATTCAACGATCATTACTTAGAAGTTGATTATGATTTATCAGATGTAATGTTTGTAACAACTGCAAACACATTAAATATTTTACCTCCATTATTAGATAGGATGGAAGTAATAAGGTTAGCTGGTTATACGGAGGATGAAAAAATTAGTATTGCCAACAAATATCTTTTACCAAAACAAATTAAAGATAATGGCGTCAAAGATAAGGAAATGACTTTATCTGCAGATATTATTAAAGAAATAATTAGGAGTTATACCAAAGAGTCAGGAGTAAGAAATTTAGAAAGAGAAATATCAAAGATTGCAAGAAAAGTTGTAAAAAAAGTTGTTTCTGGTGAAGAAAAAGAAGTTAATGTTGATCTTAAAAATCTTAATGATTATCTGGGTATCCAAAAGTTTAAATTTGGGGAGCTTGAAAATAAAGATAAGATTGGAGTTGTAACTGGTTTAGCATGGACTGAGTATGGAGGTGAAATACTTAAAATCGAAACTGTTACTATGCCAGGAAAAGGTCGAATGCAAATTACAGGTAAATTAGGTGATGTAATGCAAGAGTCTGTCAAAGCTGCAAAATCATTTATAAGATCAAAAAGCTTAGAGTATGGAATTATACCACCGGTTTTTGAGAAACAAGATTTTCATATTCACGTTCCTGAAGGCGCTACACCTAAAGACGGACCTTCAGCAGGTATAGGAATGGTTACTTCAATCGTTTCTGCAATCACAAATAATCCAGTAAAAAGAGATGTAGCAATGACAGGTGAAGTTACATTAACAGGACAAGTTTTACCAATTGGTGGATTAAAAGAAAAATTACTAGCAGCGCATAGAGCAGGAATTAAACAAGTTCTAATTCCAAAAGATAATGAAAAAGACCTAGTTGATATGCCTAAAAAAATAATTGATGACATTAAAATTACTCCAGTTGAGTATGCTGATGAAGTGTTGAAAATTGCTCTTACTAAAGAATTGAAAAAAGTTGAATGGGCAGAAGTAGAAAAAATTTCTAAAACAGACGAAAAATCCCAAGCAAGCATTCAGTAAAGTAAACTACGTTTGATTACAATTTAGCTACATAAAAATTTTTTATAGCTATTTTAAAAGGGTAATTGATCTTGACGTTATTGTACTAAAAGATATAAAACACACTGTTTTGGTTAAGGGCGGTTAGCTCAGTTGGTAGAGCATCTCGTTTACACCGAGGGGGTCAAAGGTTCGAGTCCTTTACTGCCCACCAAAACAACTAAAGTGGGGGTGTAGCTCAGTTGGTTAGAGCGATCGCCTGTCACGCGATAGGTCGAGGGTTCGAGTCCCTTCACTCCCGCCA
>ERZ651776.3767-NODE-3767-length-14642-cov-4.734912_pt1 | contig 14642 bp, 6 predicted proteins | sample MGYA00514761_ERZ651776 | MGnify/ENA metagenome assembly ERZ651776 | reverse complement strand
AGTGTTTTCGGAGGATTGTACTGTTAGGACCCCGGTAACGTTGTATAAGCCGTTTAGGGGGAGCTTGAGTCAGAGGGGGTGGGGGAGGAGGGTATGGGGCAATAACAACAATGGACAATACACCAATGGGCATGACACCAATACCCACAACACCAGCGTCCACAACGCCAACATTCACAACTCATCCCAATATTTGGCAGACAACAACTCCACGGCATCCGTGTGGTCCTCCTCCCACACGTCATCCTTCGACGCCGACAAAAACAACAATGACAACAGTAACGAGGGTTATTCGGGGGAGGGGGAAGGGGACTCGACGTCGTCGTTCTCGTTCGGGAGCGTCGGCAGAGGCTCGGGGAGAGTGGAGGTACGTCCCCAGCAACCGTCGTGGATGGGTGTGGAGAAGGGTACGGACGCTTTCAGTCGCAACTCGCCTTTCAGTGTCACTCGTAATAATAAAAATAATAATAATAATGCCGTCCGACGTTCCCGCGGTTGTCGCAACAACAACAACGACGACAACAATAACTATAACGGTGTCTCCTCCCTACCACCTTCACCTTCACCCCCACCCGACGGCAACCTACGTTACCTAAATGGTCTCTCGGACGTGCACAACGACTCCCTCGCTGTGTCAGTAATGATAGCGTCCATCGGCGTGGGCTCCCTCGAGTGGAGGGAGAAGAAGAGGGAGGGATTCCTCAGCCGGGAGGAGGTCGACGAGATCAGGAGGAGGGTGTCAAGGGACGGGAAGATAACAAAGAACAAAAGAGAAAGACAAAGACAAAGACAAAGACTAAGACGAGATGGAGCCACAAGCAAGCAGCACGACGGACGAAACGACGACGGCAGAAGAGGCGAGGAAGGAGGGTGGAAAGGAGGGGGGGAGAATGGCGAGGTGACGTGGAAACGTGATGGGAGTGAGAATGAGAGCGGGGGGAAGGTTGGTGGGAAGGGGAGAGGGGATGGAAGGGGTCACGGTAGAGAACAGAAGAGTTCTGGTATCCGATCGAAGTGGGGTGTCGGCACCGGTGCCGGCACCGACAGCCGCAGCGGCACCGGTAGCGGCGGTAACAACAACTCCTCGTCCGGCGGGTTCGAGGGGGAGAGCGTTATCTCGTCCTTAACGTCCGATAAAAACAGCAAGGGTGAGACCGGTACAGGGAGTGGGAGTGGGAGTGGGAGTGTGGGAAACGGGAACGGGAGAAATGGTGGCAGGTGGAGGGGAGGAGGGCATTACAACCAGCAACACACCGCGACATTGTCGACGTCGACGGAAGAGAACACCACAGGTGGGAAGGGGTGGCAAGAGCTAGCCGATAGAATATCACAGCAAGCTGCTCAGAAGGCAGAGCAGCAGCAACAACAACGACGACGACAACAACGACAACAACAACAGCAGCAGCAGCAGCAACAACAGCAACAGCAACAGCAACAACAGCAACAGCAACAACAACAACAACAACAACAACAACAACAACAACAACAACAACAACAACAACAACAACAACAACAACAACAACAGCAACAACAACAACAACAACAACAACAACAACAACACTCTGGCGTCGTCGGCAATAACACCTTCGACCCTTCAGTGTCGAATCCATTATCTACTTCCCGTTCTGGTCATTTTTTTGGCGGCGTGTACGACGCCCCTCCCATTCCTCCCCGTGGTTCCGGTTCTCGTTCTAGCTCTGGCTCCTGCCGTCTGACCTCCCCATCCCAATACGACCCCGACAAGGCCCTAGCGGAGATGCTCATGGAAGAGTCGTCGACCTCCTCCTCCTCCTCGTCGTCAGATCTCAGACAACAACAACAAGGACGAGGATTAGGACGAGGACAGACGGCCGAGGCCGGGAGCAGAGAAAGGAGGAGAGAGGGGACGGCTAGAGAATACGCAGAAGCCTTAACGACGGGGAACAGTATGGTCGAGGAGTCAAAGTTCTCCTCCGAGGAGCCCTGTGCGACGTCCTCGGGCGACAGCGACAGCGACAGCTACAGCGACGGCTCGTTCGTCGGGCACGATTACGACGCGGAACCGCTGAGGGATTTCAAGGAGGGGGAGGAGGAGGAGGAGGAGAAGGAGGAGAAGGAGGAGGAGGTGGTGGGACGAAGGTCGGAGGCAGGCGGGAGAGCGGTGGTCGGGGAGATTGCTCGAGATTGCACGTCGTACGCGCTCCTCTCCCTTTCCCACGTTCCCTCCGTCGCGTCCGTATCCGTTTCCGGTTCCTACATCCCCCTGTCGTCCGACAGGACCCTCCTGCGTTTGGGGAGGGCGCCGAGGGTGTACGAGTCGGGGAGGAGGGGGTTCAGGGGTGTGGGGAAGCAAGTTGACGTGGAGGGGGGGGAGGAGGAGGAGGAGGTGGACGGGGATGGACGGAACGACGGAATGCTGACGGTCGAAGGCGCGACGATGGCCGAAGGCGCGACGACTCACCAACACCAACACCAACACCAACACAACAACATCAACATCAACACCTTCCCCTCTCAATCTACATCCTCAAGATTCCCCCCTCATCCTCATCCTCATCCTCATCCTCGTCCCTCAGGCTCTCCCTCGTCATTAACAGCCTCCCGCGTGTCCTTCCTCCGTTCGCTCCCCGCTTCCCTCCTTCCCTACCCCCCCTCGATAACCTTCTCCCGCCCGTCCACCCTCCTCCTCTCCCCTCCCACGGGGTTCGCGACCTTCACCTTCCACACGCTGAACGCGGTGGAGGCCGGGGCGAGGTACGAGGTCGCGCTTAAGGGGATGGGAAAGTGCACCTTCGGGGAGGATGGGAAAGTGAGGGATTGGGAGGGCTGTTGGGATGTTATGAGTATGGTGCATCAGTTGAATCGTGCAAGCGGTGGCGGCGGTGGCGGTGGCGGTGGCGGTGGCGGTGGCGGTGGCGGTGGGGTAGGATCCAGCTCTTCCGCCCCCCCTTCCACTACCACCCCCACCCCTCCAACCCCCTCCCGCATAATGGAAGGCGTGTGCCCAAACACGTTAACCTCCGCAATCTGCAGCGGCGAGTCCGATCGTCCACTGCTGATCGTCCGCACGTCCGACCTCAGGATCGTCTACGGCAACTGTCGGGCGGGGGACGTCAGGGGCCCGTACGGCTGGAAGACGAAGGCGAAGACGAAGACAAAGGCGAAGACAAAGACAAAGACAAAGACAAAGACAACGGTCGGGAAGGAGGGGAGCGAAAATAACGAAGATAACGAAAAGATCGGAGTCGTAGGGGAAAGTCTTAGTAAGGTGCTGCTGCCGAGGAACGACGACGTGTATTTAGGAACGATGAACTCCTCGCACGGGAACATGGTGAACCTCGTTAAAGGTTCCGTCGAGGGACAACCGGGGTGCACGTTCTGCTGCCTCCGGGGGAGGGGTGGTGACGATGACGGTGACGGTGACGGTGATGGTGACGGTGATGATTGCCAACCCGTTGAGAAGGAAAGCTATTGGTACGTCAGAAGCTATCCGCTGGCGAAGGAAGAGGAGGAGGTCGACGACGACGCTTTCGACCGGGACGATTACTACGGAGGCGGCGGCGTGCAACGAACGTCCGACAACGACGACGAATACGACGAATGCGACGACGACGCATCGCACGACGGTGCCTTTTTCCCCTCGGGTTCGCGATCGGGATCGAAGGCGGGCGCGAGGGTCGTGCAACCGCCGCACACCTTGGCCAACGGAGGGGGGGGAGGGAGCAAGAAGAAACTCATCAGGACCTACCAGAGGATCACGGAAGAGAGGAAGGGGGCGGGGATACCGGAGGTGTTTATGCTGCTCTTCGACAGGTTGCCCGATGGGAGGAGGGAGGAGATTTGATATGGACTGACGGGAACGGGGGAACGGGGGAAAGGGGACGGTGGGGGGCGTAAGCAATGCAACGCACACACGAAACACCGAGGGGGGGAGGGAAGGTGGTTTGTGTGGTTTTTGGTTTCATATTTTATTATTTTTGCGGTGGGAGAGAGACAAGCTATACATATACCCAACAACACCGTGCGTTCCGTAGTGATCGAAGAACGACGCAAGGAATGAAGGGAAACAAAGAAAAAAAGGAGTGTAAATTTTGTTTTTGGGACTTTTTCTTTTTCTGTTGTTTGGGTGGTAGGGGGGTGTCCGGTCCTAAATAAGCTTACTTTTATGTGTCATTAAGGCCATCATTTCCTATTGAAAAAATGTGGAAGGAAAGAAAGACCTGAGGTCCGACAAAAATATAATAGACGCTTAATCCCAATGGGCGATTATATTGCCGTCGCCAATTATTGCTCACCCTCCACCTGAATATCGCAATTGCTTTCTGCTGCTGCTATGAAGTTTTTCTTGGCTTCGATGGCGGCATCGATTATAACAGATCCTCTTGTCTTGCCTGAGTCCGCCAGGACCTCGTTCATATCTTTGTCTCCCATACCTAGCTCATCTTTTATCATTGAAGATGCCCTCCGACCTGCTAATTCTTGCGACATGCTGAGCCTCTTATCGAGATCTATGCTCGCTCCCTTGGGGTTCGCAGCCAGCTCCGTGGCCCTCTTCATCAGCTCCGCGTGGTCGACCGCCGCCTCGTCGCTTTTTCTGTCCACTTTCTCCCCCAGGCTGTTCCTCCTCTTATACTCGACCACTTCTTTGTTCCTTTTGGCGGCATTCTGGGAAAAGGTCTCCATTAGCTCAACATTCTGCCCCTGTATGGAGTTGCGTCTCCGGACGCTGTTGATCTTTTCCACGAACTCGGCGTTCAAGTCCGGCATAACCATCGAGTGCTTCCTTGAATTTTTTGCCCCCGGCATAAGACTCCTCACACGCTTGGCGACGCCGTCGTTTGCCTCCTTTATTTTCTCCATCTGCTGGTCGAGTACCAGCAGCTCCTCGTCCCTCTCGTTGTGCTTGACGGCGAACTCCTTGGCGAGGAACGCCGCCTCCGTCTGCATCACCTTGACATGTTTCTTCCGCATGGTGTTGGAGAGTTTGTTGAAGGACATGCTGCCCCTCTTTGTACGGCTCTCGGTCTTGACGATCTCATCGCCGCTCACGACGAGGGCGTTGGAGTAGACGGCCTTTCGGAAGTCGTCCATGCTCTCGCGCCGGCTCCAGAACCCGGGGTTGTAGGGCTGGAAGCCGAGGGCCTGGGCGAGCCTCTCTTTCTGCTTCCAGTTCAGTTTGATTACCCCGAGGCCGAGATGGGCAGCAGTCATGCACTGGATCCTGAGCGCGAAGAAGGTAGGGTCCTCACCCTTTTTGATTTTTTGGGGTGGTAGGATGGCGTGCTTCATGATGACTCCGGGGGAGAACATGTACCAGGCAAGGTGAGTAGCGGCCCCGGTGTTCAGCGTGTAGTGCTCGAAGGGCCATGGATTCACAAACTGCAGGCACACGGGCACGATGACCTTATTCAGTCCAAACACGAATTTTTGGTACTGCATGACGGCGTTGTAACCGTTCGTGACGCATCCTTCGGGGTAAATCAAAAAGGGGCGGGCGTCGACTCGGGCCATGTCCTCCTCGATGGCGATGCGGACATCCTCCCTCTGCTGGCCGGTGCCGAAATATCGGGTGTATATGCAACCCTTACCGTGCTCGTCGTCTTGGGTCAAGACTCCCACCTTCTTCATAGCTTCCCAGAACCAGTCGTAATCGCCCGCGCATAGTAACGTGAAGTCGGAGAAGATACAGTTGAACCAGATTGGGTCGAAGTTGGAGAGGTGGTTGCTCACGAAGATGCACTTGTCGAGGTGGACGGCGTTTTTGTTTTCCATTCCCCTGACCCTGTGGAATAGGCCACACTGCAAGTTTTTGGGTGAGTTAGACTAGAAGAGCGCGTTCGCTAAAATGAAGCATGGCAAGAGCGTCGCACTTACAAGAGGGAAAACTAAATTGACAAAAAGTTTGGGGGCGATCCTCCTAATTTTTGTTAAATGTTGAACATGACTAGCCCCATAGAACATGATGAGGAATATTCCCATTATCAAAATACGCACCAACATCAATGGTATGCCTATCGGTGTCCAGCTATTCGAATAACGATCGTGTTAGATAAAGTAGTGACATCCTGATATGTATCCATCACCAAAAAATTGATTGCAGACTGCCGAACACAAACTGCCTCAACATTACTTACACGAAGAAAAAAATGTACGTCCATGCAGTGATGGGGTTCTTTAACCTCGTTAGGGCAAAGAGGGACTCAACCGGTAGATCCGCGACGGGATTGTCACCCTGCAGCTTTGCCTGGACTGCTAGGTTTTCGGCAAAATTTTTACGGTCTGTGGGGTTGGTTTCTATTGTGGTCTTAAAGCGCGCCTTGAACACGGATTGCATATTATTTATTGCCATGGCGCCTCTGCGGGGGTGGGGGGGGTTGTATTGGTAAGAGAGGTGTCACGGGGGGCTGCCAACTCGATTGAAGAAGCCAACCTATTTTTTAACAGCCTTGGTGATGAAGGCTGGGGGGGGGGCGTTTAAGTCCCAGTGCAGAAGAGTGTGCCGTGGTGAAGCTATAGTCCGAAAAATTTATCTTGTTTAATAAAATGTTGAGAGAGAATTTACAATCGACCCTCGATCCAACACGAAGGAACCGCGAACCGTGTCAACTCCGCAAATCGCCTTCGGCAGCGTAACCATGTACAAAATGAAATGTTCTCATTTTAATCGTCCTTATTATATTTGTTCCGCTTGTAATAGAAACACCGAGAATTTCAACCTGCCTGGAACTGTATGTGAAGACAGTTCGAGTAAAGTCTGCGTTTCTAGAAAAGTCTGCGTTCCATGCTGCCCCTGCTATTGAAAAGCCTACTATTCATGAAAGAGAAGAAACTATGGGTTCTCTGCTTCACTATATGTGTGCAAGGGATTGGTCCTAAGAGGTGAAGGCTGCTCGCTAACGCTTTTACAGCCCCAACAGAAAAAATGACAAAACAAGCCTTGTTTCTTGAGACTAACGTTTATTTTTGTTCGGAACGGATAGTATACCGGTAGCGGGTGCAGAAACCCATTAGTACAGAGAGAACCGAAAGAATTCTTTTCACCGAGCCCTTCTCTGATAATGAGGGAAGTTGAAGAGGCATTTGCTACCCTAATTGCCTCATCGCTAGGAATGAGGGAAATTTTTTCCCCGCAGATGCTAACACAAGGTTTCATTTTTCTCTTCCCTGTTTTCCTCCACTCAATTTCCAGTTTTTCCAACCGGGTCAAAAATCCCGAGTCTCCTCTGTCATTCTCAGGGTCCCCCGACTTCATGACCTCCCTGTCCCTCATGACTCCGTCCAAATCCCCCCTCCTCCCCCCCCCGTGCGCTGCCGCCTCGCGAGGAGAAGGAGGAGGAGGTGACAACTCCGCGAGGGACTTACGTCCGATGAGAGGGAGGGGGGCTTTTGTTCAGTTGGCTTTTTTGTTTTTGAAAGTGTTTTCGAGGAAAATACCTGTTAATTCACTGTTAATTCACTTTCACCTTAGAGAGTGTATGCTTGCTCCCTTAGAGGGTTTGTATGAAAATACAAAGTGATTCAGTTTCCCTCATTTAAAAAACTTTAAGAAAGACTGATCAGAAAATTTTTGAATCTAAAAATAATTCCGCAACATACTTACCTTCAATTTCTACCGTGATTCTGTTGTACACCGTCAGTATTCACTCCCATTTGTCCCATGACCATGTTCAAACGCAACTCCGACGGGGTCTGGGACTGTACTGTGCCTTCTTCCTCCATCCCTGGTCTATCCCTGTGGGTGGCTAAAGGCAATGGTTTCCTGATCTCCCCCCAAAAAACTCGCCCCTTCTCCGTTTCCCCTGATCGTCGATCTGCGAATACATCCACGATGACAAAGCACATATCTGCCAAATCATTTCTCATAGCTCAGAAGACAGAGTCTTTTCTCTGCAATACGACCTCGTTTGACCCTAAGTCTGCCGTGAAATTCGCCCGGGCATGGCAGAAGTCTGACGAGAAAGCTGCCAAAGATCTTTTGCAGAAGAATGCGCAGAATTACTATAGTACCATTGTTTGCACGGCGAATTGTTATGAGGTGTGTAGTAAACTGGATGCCATCAGAGAAAGTCAATTTGGAGGTGTCAATAGCCTCAAGCGGGGGAAACGTGGGAAACGCCTCTGTGATGCGACCGCGAAGAATGGAAATTTCGTCATAGATGATGAAAATGATGCGAACGCGCCCAACATGATGATGACCAATGCTGCTGTGAACGTCATCACACCTCCATCAGAAAAAACACCCCGCCTCCCTGGCCTGGCAACCCCCCGGGATGAACCGATAAAAACTTCGTTATTCAACAGTCAGAATAATGTTAGTGAGGGTGAGGGTGAGGGTGAGGGTGAGGGTGAGGGTGAGGGTGAGGGTGAGGGTGAGGGTGAGAGTGAGAGTGGGAGTGAGAGTGAGATCGAGGGTGACGACCAAAGTGACAGCGACAGTCTCGGCGACAAAAACAAAAAACTCATCAATGATGATCTTCTCCGAGGATCCTACAGTGATCACATTGTGGGGGCCGACTCACTCTTTTTTATGGAGAATAATAACCGGGAGAGCTATGAGAACCTAAATCGTCTCGCGCAACAGGTGGTCGAGGAGGAAGAGGTCACGGACATTTTATCCTCGGACCCTGTCCCCCTGGCTGAGGCTGTGAGTATTAGCCCTGCCAAACAACGGGTTCAAAAGAAAGCGAGAAAGCAGCTGAAGAAGAAAAAGACCAAGAAGGTCCTAGTTTTAAAGACAGGAGAAAAAGTGGCGACAACGACAAAGACTTCAGGAACGACGGCGTCGTCGGGGACGACGAAGGAAATGACATCAGCCAAAATGGAACCTGTTCCTCCGCCTGCACCTCCTCAACCATTCAGTAGCAGCAATAAAAGAGATCCCAAGGCCGTTAAGAAGCAAAGTAACCTTGCGAACCCGAAAACGAAACCGCCCTCGCAGGTGCCGCCCCCTAAGAAAATTCCTCCCAAACAGCAGCATCAACTTCAACTTCAATTGCAACAACACCAGTCGTCACTGTCTTCCATCGAACACTCAGAGAACACTTCTCTAGTAAGCATTCTTAACGAAAAGTGCGCGGCCCTGGTACAGAGTGAACACGATATTGCCTTCACGACGAAAAAGAGGATGGACGCAGAGGAACAGGCCCATATTGTCTCGAGGAAGTACGAACAGGTGGATGCAGAGTTGGGAAGGGAGCAGCAGAGGTGCAAAATTGCTCGAAAGGACGCCAGCAAATATAAAACGGAGTTACAGGCTGCTAACGAGACTATTGAAAGGTTGAAAATCTACTTGGAGGAGTCTCAGAAGGCTGAGGAGGAAACTCGTTCGAACTATCGTGAGGCAACGGGCAAGGCCGCTGAGATTGACGCGCATTTATTGAGCGAAAAGGAGAAAAGCAAACAGCTGAGGAAGCGTTGCGACGAGCTAAAGTCTGCTTTGAGGAAGCTGGCGGCTTTGAAAGAGAGCGGGGAGTACAAGTCATCTTCGGAGCAAATCGGAAGTGCCACCAAGTCGAGCGACGATCCGAAATCAAATGAATTGATCGATAAGCAGGAAATGGAAAAGCTCGAGAATGAGAATTCATACTTGAGGAAGCAGATCAAAAGCGAAATTCAGTGCAAGAAGGATTTGAAAAGCGCCCTCGATAATCAAACGGAGAGGCTCAAGCATGCGCGCATGCTCCTTGCTGAGAAGGAGAGAGAGAACCTGAAGGAGAAGGAGAGGGGGGAGGACCACCTTGAGGACGATGAGAACGCGGCGAAGGAAGAGGGTACTTCCGAATCAACTTCATTGAATTCGCTTGGAGCCCTCCGTGCGGAAAACTCTTCTCTTAACCAGCAGCTCTCTGAAGTTCGAGAATGCTATGCGGCGAGCAGGGAGAACCTACAGATAACACAACGAGCTCTAGAAACGGCGAGAGATACAGCAGAGAAGGCGGCTGTTGATGCCACCAACGCAAACCTTCAACTCAGCAGCTGCCGAGAGGAAGTCAAAAGGAAAGAGCTCGCGAACGAGGACGTCAAGAGGCTGTTTTCCAATCAACTCGCCGAGTCAGAGCTGAAACTGCGGCGGGCGGAAGAAGAACTGGACGGATACAAGGGGAACAACCAGCTCTCCCAGAAGAAGAGGTTGAGCGTGGTGAAAGTCGCCCTCTTGTTCCACAAGAAGCTCGCACCTTCATCTTTAGGCGTATCGCTTGCGTTTTATAGGTGGGGGCGTAACTCGTCTTTGTCCTCTGTAGTCGACATGAAGCAATCTCTAAACTCAATGGGAACAAATCTGTTGACTGCTCGTTCGGAGCACGAATCCACCATGGAAACGTTCCGAAAGAAAGTGGAGCTGGAAGTGAGCACCGCCCGTCGACAAGCAAACGCTTGCGTTCAGAAGAGCGTTGAAAAGGGTAGGAAGGAGGTGGAGGCCGCGGAGAAGGAGAAAGCGTACCTGAGGAAAAGGGCTGAGGCGAGCGCTACAAAACTACTGACTGCGAAGGGGGATCACGATTTGATGAAGAAAAGGATTCTGGAACTACAGACGGAACTAAAGGGAGCGAACCAAGTATACGAGTCCAAGGCGGAGGAATTGGCTGCCGCGACTGCGTCTTTAGAGGAGAAACAGAAGATTGTGGAGGAGAAGGAGAAAGAGATTTCTAGCCTCGTCCTTAAGGTTAGGGAGGGCGACTCGAACCACTCAATTGAGGTGGAACGCGCGCTCCTTTCGTGTGAGCGTCGACTTCGAGAGGAGAGCGACAAAGAGCTGAAGGAGTGCGAAAAGGTGTGGCGATCAAGGATAGAGAAAGTTGAGGAGGATATGAGGAGGGTGAGGGTGGAGGGGGAAGAGAAAGTGAAAGAGGTCGAGGCGAAATTGGAAGGAAAAATTGAATTGAAGGTGAAAGAGAGCGACGAAAGAATGAAAGAGAAGGATTGGGAAGTAGGAGTGGCGAGGGAAAAGGAGAGAAGGGCGAAAGAGGAGTTCGAGAGCCAGTTGAAGAACCTGAAATCAGAACACGCACTCGAAATCGCGAGCTTGAAGAGCACACACGAGGAGGTCAAACTCGCGCTCAAAACGGTGAGAGAGGAGATGGCCATGGAGATGAACGATAGGGACAAAAAAGCGACGATGAATTTGAGGAAATCCGTGGGAGAGGAAAGGGCAAGAGCTTGTAGAGCTATGCAGAGGGCGAGGGAAGAGTTTGGCGAGAAAGAGAAGGTCTTGCACTGTGAGGAAAAGAGGCTTAAAGAGGAGATGGCCAGGTTGGAAGAGGTTGGAAATGATAAGGCAGAGATCTACAAGAAGAAGATCGAAAAGATGAAGGTCGACATGAAGAAGGAGATCGACGAAATAGAGGCGAAGAATTTAAATGCGGTCAAGAAGGAGGCAAAAAAATGGGAGGCTGTCGTAGAGGAAATGGAAGCCGCGAGGATTGAGGAGGTTCGTGCACTGGCAGAAACGTCACGGAGCAACAGTGAGACGACCAGAAAGCAGATCGGCGATGCGGCAAAGAGAGCAATCGAAGAAGCGCGAGAAAGGTGGCAGAAGTGTGCGGAGGAACTCGAGAAGGTAAAAGCCAAGGCAAAGGAGGTGAAGCGGGAAGACGAGGGGAGATTGAGGGAAGCGGAGAAGCATCGAGAGAGGGTCGAGAAGGCGGCAATTGCTGCGGAGAGATCAAGAGAGAAAATGAAGGAGCAGCTGGACGACCTCAAGGGGGCGAAGGGCGACTTGGAGGAGAAAGTGGAGAGCCTGAGAATGGAACACGAAATCGAAGTTCGGAAGATCAAGGGGGAGTGGGCTCTGAAAAGCGAGAGAGTGCAGGTGTTGGTCTGCGAGAAGGAGAGTCGGGAGAAGGTGATGGGAGATCTTCGGGAGAAGGAGGAGGCAATGGGGAAGCGGATTTTGGCTTTGGAGAAGGATTTGGAGGAGGGGAGAAAGGACTGGGAGGGGGAGAAGAAGGTTTGGGGCGATCAGATCAAGTCGTGGAAATTGAGAGGCTACGAGTGGGGAGAAGAGAAGCGGGCACTGGATGCGACATGTCTGAAGCTCAAAAGCGAGATTGAGGAGGTGAAAAAAGATCGGGAGGTTGTCATCGGGCAGATTCAGAGACAGGGCAGTGTTGAGCTGGAAGGTTTGAGGAAAGAAATGGAAAACGAAGTTGCCAGGAGAGTAAAGGCGTGCAAAGAGAGTACAATCATTGAAAGCGGGAGGGAGTGGGAGAAAAAAATCGAGGCGGTTGCCCTGGAGCTGGTGGGTGTCAGGGAAGAAAAGAACGAAATGATGGAGAAAATGAATGCCAGGTTGAAGGTGGAGGTGAAATTAGCCGAGAGGAGGGGGGAAGAGAAGGGAGAAGACATCGGGAATGGGAGGGTCGCCGAGGTTGAAAGAGAATTGGGGGAGATGAGACGAAATCTTGCGGATTGCAGGGATAATTTGTGCTGCATGGTCGAACGCCACGAACAAATGGTTGGAAGTATCGCTGACCTGGTGGAAACTTGGGAGAAGGGAGGGTTGGTAGAACGGGAAGAAAGGGGGGAGAGAAAGGAGGAAGAGGGGGGCGGGTTGACAGATTTGAAGAGCAAACTCAGCAAGATCGACGAGAAATTATCCAAGGAGATGAACAAATGTAGGGAAGTCGAAATCATGGCGAGAGAGGCGGACGCCAAGGTGAAGGAGCACAACTCCGGAGTGGAGGGGGCGTTGAGTCCAGGAGGAGGCCTGAGTATGGCGCACGTCAAAAAGGGCAGGAGACTGAACGAGGACCTGGAAGACTGCCTCGGCCGTGTGCAAGGCATCCGGAAGGTCGTCATGAGCTTGAAGGAGAAAAAGGGAGAAGTGATGGAGGAAATCGTCAAGTTCGAGGAGAAGAGGGGACAATCAGACGCCGAGAAGTATGGAAAGGTGCTCAAAGAGTGCGAAATGCTCGGAAGTTTGTTGCAGCAGATTGCAAGTCTCTGCTGCAACGTCGCGAAATAATAATGTGTAAATAGCATTTGGAATTTTTGTTGGTGCTACTGTGTTGTCAATTTTTTGCTTCTTTTTGTTGTGTTGTGTTTGTGTGTCTACATGCCTTTTCTGTTCTGCTCTCTTCTCTTCTCTTCTCTTCTCTTCTGGTTCGTCGTCAGTCAGTCACAAATCAACCCTCTTCTCGGCATCTTTTACGTAATTGAGAAATTTCTTCTTTGCGATTCGTGCCAAGCGCTTCTCTTCACGCTCCTTGAAAACGGGATTTGAACCAACTCCATACATGGGGCAATCTTTGCAGCCCTTCGATGGACAATTGTTGCAGCGAGAGCCTTTGTTGGAGGAAATAATTGGCTGGGCAGTAAACTCGACAGCGCTACCTATCCTGTGGGCATTACCAACCCCACGGTCCTCAGACTGTCCCACCAGACGAGCTTTGAAATTTATTACCTGGTCTCTTCGTGACTCCTCCAACGCTTTCAGCTCCTCAAATGGCACATAGTGAATGCAGTCCACCGGGCAACAGGCAATCGCCGTCTGCACATCTTCGTCGCTGTCGCCCCACTGCTCGTAAACCCGCGCCCGCCCATACTCTTGCTCCATAAAGAAAGTGCCTGGTGCCACATTCGCACAGTTGTAACAGCCAATACAGTCATGCTCGTCTACAAATACGTTCTGGTGGCGAACAATTTCCCCTGTCTCCTCATCGCGCTCCACAAATTTGTGCGACTCCCGAGTCTCATAATCCTCGATAATAGTTGTACCCTCACCAGACGATGCCTCCATAACTATATTTTCAGGTTCTAAAACACTCAATTCCACCGTATTTTCAATCTGCTCAGATGAGAACCCTTCTCGCTGCATACCCATAAGCATCCCAGACCTCTCCGCCTCACTGTCAATAAAGTTATATTCATCCTCTGATACTTGAACGATCCGATTCACGAGATCTTCGTCGTCGCCACCACCGCTATCTACCGGCACGTCGTTCAGGGAATTTCGCTGCAGAGTAGAAGTTCTCAAAAAGGTCAGAGGAGGTGTACGCAAGCAAAAAGAATCGACAGTAGAGGAGTCCAAGAGCAACCAGGATATGTGCAACAGGTGCAACAGAAATGAGCCACAAACATGGACCATGAATCCACACTTGAGAATGGAAAAGGTCAAGCGATGTGGCGGCTAAAAAGTGCCAAGGAGTCTATTTTATTAATATATATTGAAGGATGTGATTGGTTAAAGGTGTGTGAGAGTCATCAGCATGCAAAACAGTGCCAAATTTGCTGTGTGAGTGAAGATTCCTTTCCGATTTCGTTTAAATACATTTTTGTTATACAATTTTCTTTCATGATACTATAATAATATATTTTATAATTATAATAAATAAAAAAGTATAAAAAAGTTCATATAAATTATTATAATTTTATTTTACTTAAAAAATTTATTTATATTATATTATTAAATAATAATAAATCTAATATATTTTCTGAAAATTATTGAATTCGAAATATAATATATATATATATATAATATATTATTAAAGTAAATTGTATATTATAAATATATTTAAGTAAACGAAATCCATTTTTTTTTAAAAAAGAGGCGTTGTTAGGTTTTCGTTAATGTTCGTACGTGTTAGTTTTGCGTTAATGTGGGTCCATAACCTTGTTAGGTTTTCGTTAATGTTTTCAGTTCATTTCTTTAGTTTCTTATGTTA
>ERZ651776.3766-NODE-3766-length-14642-cov-5.146722_pt1 | contig 14642 bp, 7 predicted proteins | sample MGYA00514761_ERZ651776 | MGnify/ENA metagenome assembly ERZ651776 | reverse complement strand
GCCGGGTTCTCTATATCATATAGCTTGCACTCGTAAAGGCAAGCTATGGCGTCGCTGACCTCGTGAGGCAGCCAGCAATTATGATGATGATTGTAGACGTTCTCGACAGGTGTTGTTGTTCTAGCAGTCCTCCCTTCACCGGTTTCGTTCTTTTCATTTTTTAGCAGCTGATCTAACGGAATTGCTTGCGTCGTGGCAAGCCCTCTCTTCTTATTTCCTCCTAAGGCGCTAAACGCCAGCGAGCTCGCACTTCTACTATTATTTCCGTCCCCCTCTAACAATTCCTGCAGCCTCAACTTGGGAATTACGTCTTCGTACCATTTGTAGATTTCCATCAGCCGTTTGTAGGATCCATTCTGTTTGGCGGAAATTATGAAAATTTCCTCGTCTGAGAGTTCGATTGCGGATTGTGCTGCCTTCGCTGCTTGCGTAGTTCCCGCGGAGAGTTTGTTCAGGATAGCATAAATCGCCAGTACCATGGCCACGCAAAATTCAAGAGTGGCCTCGGTCGGTCTTCCCTTACTAAGGCTGGCGCTGCCACTGCCACCAAATTCGGCTTGGATAAGTTTTTCACGGTTTAAATCGATAGATGATCGCCGGCTCCTTGTTTTTGCTAGTGGTGGAGGAGATGATGCCGGTGGTGGTACCAAAGGAGGGGCTTCGGGTGGCGGACTTTCCGTTCGAACCTCCTCTGCCGAATTTTCTGGAAGAACTTGCGCTACACCTTCTTGCGTGTTAGCAACAACTATTTGCCCGCCCCCATCGGTCCCATCAAGAGGATTCTCAGAAAGATTTCTACCCTTTTCATTACTATCCATCACCCTCCCGATGCTGCGAGCAAACAGTTTTGAGCTCTTTCTCATGCTTGTTCTCCTCTCCCCGCTGGTCATGCTCAAAGCACCGCTAGATGTCAGCGACGTAAGTGATTTGCTCTGTGAAAGCAGCGAGTTCTGGTTATGCATGTTGTTGGTATTACTCCCATGGTGTAAATCAACATGTGTTCCATGGCAAATATTGTATTCTGTTAAGAAGCTGTGAGTAGCATAGGCAACCATCACCCTCAGCTCTTTGATCGCAGGGCAAATTTTTGAGGTGGCAATTATGTGAAGCTGATGGTTCATCACGGCCTCGCTTATTTGAGAGATTGATTGTGGGGGTGTTGGTGCTGGTTGGGGAACAGAAATGGAAGCATGGGAGTGGAGACGAGGTTGGTCTGGCATTGTGTGATTTTTTTCTTTATCTCTCCGATAAAACAATATCAGTGGAACCTTGTTACTAATTGGGGACGTTGATCGTACAATATTCTACCTTAAAATCGTTATTTCATGATATTGAGACCAACTTCCTCCTTTTTTGCTAATCGCAACTCCCCCAGATTTTGTCGTGTCGGTTAACGTCCCTCTGTGCAATATTTGTTCCTTCTCGTGGTAATCGCTAAGTGCGATTACGCCCTAACGTGCTCGTTATATTAAAATCTTACTCCGGTGACCTAAAAACCTTCCCAACCAAAATCCTATTGATCCACCATGAGAAAGAGCAAGCAACCCGCCTCCCCTCAACAAGAGCAGCCCCCCGAAAACGACGCAGAGAATGAAGAACGCGACATGTACATAGATTATGTTATCGAATCTTCGATAAGCTCTGCCCTTAACACTGGCGCGAGGAACGACCTGATAAAGCGAGCCTCCTCGTTCATGAGCAGTAAATTTCAACTGCAAATCGAGCACTGTATTAACAATTGTGTGCCTCCACTCTTGCAGTACGATGATGGCGATAGTGACCTTGCGCTGATTATCGAAGCGGAGCCCATAGCCCCCAAGATTGACCGACAAGCCACAATCCGCATCCCACGCCGATCCTTTGAGGTGAGTTCGGTGATGCCATTGTCATCTTCATCTTCACCTCCGACGACACTAACACACACATAAAACAATCCTCCGTTGTGCTGTTCTCGATAGTTTGAGCTTGAGTCGTCAGTTCACAGTTCGATGACCGGTGGCGGTCCTGTGAATACAAAGCAGCTGGTCAAACAGAAGTCAATAAGGACTCATGGCCGCGGTTCCATAAGGATGCGCAATGAGCTCGGTCCCTCTCGGTATGGCTATCCCAATTTGCAAAATGATCCTCGGGCAAAGATTTCTGATTTAGAGGATTTATTTGACGTAATCGATTTGAACAAGAGCGAAACTGTGACACTTGATGAAATGCAGTGGTTCCTGGAGCTTCAGGGCACGGCAATCAAACGAAGCGAATTCCAGCAGATCGTCGAGAAAATTGGAGTAGAGGGTCCGAACGCTCCCCTCGACCGCGACAAATTCGTCCACTTTCTCCTCTACATACTCAACGAAAACTCCAAGGCAACTTTCGAAGTTCGCGAGGTTAAAGCGACTCCTGTTCCACCTCAGCGAATTCAAGACAGCAAGATTCTGAAGAAGATTCTTGTAGAGGATGCAGAGGCGAAGAAACTTCGAAACAGCCAGCCACCTCCAAGAGCTAAGCCTTACAACGGCGGGGGAGGCGGGGGAGGCAGGTTTGGGGGGGGCATGAAAACAGAGTTTTGCTTCAAATCCTGGCAGGAACTGGAGGCTCTGAGGCAGTCGCTCCCGGATCCATTCGCTCTGGAGGTATCGCAAATATCTGACTACGATCCAAATGCTGTAAAGAATCCCCCCAGCACCCAGAAGAAGAAAAAGAAAAACCGAAATGGTAACAAAAACCGCCCTGTGTCGGCGCCCGCTGGCCGTGGCTCTCGTGCGAATAGCAAAGGAAATGAAAGCGATAGTGACGAATTCAGTCCTCAGTTTTACGAGAGGGCGCCGGATTATCAGGGTTCCATTTGTGGGCGGGAAGCTCTTGAGGTGAGGGAGGGCGTTACAATTAAGGAGCAGGTTGCCGATAGGCCTCAGACAGCCACAGAACGTTCCGGGGGGGACTGGCCGTATGACCCGGAGCACCTCACGAAGAAGCAGTTCGAGCAAATGAAGAACCCAGAGTTATATGCTGAGGAGGAGGATGAAGAACTTGGAAGTCTTCATCACTCTTCCAAAAGCAGTTTCAAACCTGTCACGGCGACGGGAAACGTCACAGTCTCGCCTCACGCCTCTGTGGAGCTATCTGGTACCTCTGAGCATGATGATTTAATCTCACTGAAAGATGGGCGTCGCTCAGAGTCCCCGAGTGCTAACTTACCTCTCGGTGGCTCTCCAAACAGCCATGGCCACACGCCTCATTCTATTCGCACTTCCCCCGTCCTTCTTCGTCGTTTTGATGCCGAGAATAAGAAGAACCAGGCGTTACAGAACGCTGCAAACTCCAAAATTAAGGCCCTGGAGGAGGCGGAGAATAACCTAAAGGAAATTCCGACCGGGACTATTAAACCCCCAGTCCTGGGACTTCTCCCCCCAGCGCGGGCGAGGAAGAATAGGGCAGAGATCAAGAAGCTTGCCAGCAACTTTGCGCTGCGCTCCAGGCCCAAGTCTGCGACCGGACAAATTAACAGCAGTTGGACTAGTCAGAGGTTGGAGAGGGCAAGGGAGTTTAACAATGAATTGATCAATAATCGGCCTAGCACTAGTGGAGGGTTAGGGTCGGGCGGAAGCACAAGGGGTGGAAGGGGAGCTAGTGAAAGTGCGTTTGGAAATCGCCCGAGTACCAGTGGTGGTGGGCGTAGGCACCAATGAAGGAGAACGAAAGAATGAAGAATGAATGAGAGAATTTGTTTGTTGCATTATGTAATGAGAAAATGTTTGCGTCCAGAAAATGAACAACTTTGAACATTATTTTTCTACTCTGTGGGTTCTCTGGCTAACTCGTTTTTTAACCAACACATAACAACGCATGCATCATTCGTACGGCAAAACAAATTCACTTTCATCCGATTCCCTTCCTACCCAAAAAGCAGAGCGCAACACCCTGGTTCCTGCAAAGGAACGTTTTCATACCACACTTCCCCCACCAAAAGACCTCGCAGCCACCCGCACCTGCTTTGCACTCAGAGCTATGCCTTCCAAGCCGCTCTTCGTCTTCGTCCATGATGCACGAAGCGTCGATGAGCAGCGCTCCCTCTCCGAAAGGCTTACACCACTTCGAGTCCTCCCTGGGATGCAAAGTCTCGTCCTGTGAAACCGTGCCCTCCCTAATTTGGGCATACCCCCGGGCTATAAGGTACGAATTCTCGACAACGTCACCAAAATTCCACATCAGTTCCCCCTCTTCAAATGATATCGTACCCCCTACAAGTGTCTCGAGGTGAAATTTGGACGAAGAGTACAGGTTGTGAAGGCTGGAATTCATGTCCAAGAGACTAGGGATTCGCCTGCTGGGGATATACTTGTCATCAACTGTCAGCTGGGCAGAGTCGTAAGATGAACGATTTTTGTATTGTCGGTAAGTTGAGGATGACTGCTGGAGGACTGCTGTGAGATCACGGACGGATACTTTTAGAATAGTGGCGCCGGGAGAGGAGCAGCATATCAAGTCAGGGGAGGATTGCGAGTAGGTGTGACGTATTTCAGGTTGAAAAGGAGAAGGAGCGGTCCAGTCGCCTGGATGATAGTACGATTGGTGACGGCCGATTCCGAAGAATTGCGGCACTGTTGCTGACGACAAATACGGAGAGGCTGAGAGTGCTGTAGCGTCTGCGTCCATACATCTCCCTTCCCAAACGACTGCGATGACCTCCCCTCTTTCCCCACTCGTGAGCACCACCTCCCCTCTTCCCACGACCTCCGTTCTCACAACACCCACCAGCTCCATCAAAGCTCCGACGTCCAAGGACTCAACGAACGGTAACGCTGATAGAAGATTGATCAAGAACCAGGCGTCTGCGGTTTCTGGGCAGGTGCGTGCCGGTTTGGTCCTGACATCTGCGAGCTCTGCCTCAGACCTGTGGCCAAAACCCGGTTCTGGATCAGAATCAGCTTCCGATCCCTTCATTCCCTTCACGTTTTCTGTCTTACTTTCCGTAACCCGAATCGTGCCTGCTATTCCGGGAGGAGCGACTTTCAACTTGCATTTAGGGTCGAGTGCTGAGGTGTGCACGACGTACATTCTCTCCTTGATATTGTCGGGCAGGGCCTCGAGAACTCTGAGGGGCGTATGAATCGGAGGCACGCCAGTCTCGTGCAAAAGCAAATCGCAATCCAAATGTGCGATGCTGTTCAAAAATTCTCCTCTGCCGACACTACATACTCCTTCGCTAACGAGACGTGCAACTTCTTGGGGGTCATTGAGAGTATCGGCTGTGAAAACAATGGATTTACTGCGATGGGTGACCTTGAAACCGACGCAAGGTATTGTGTGGAGAGAGTAGAAAAATTCGAACTTGGAACCAAGCAGATGCAAAGGCCTGCCGACGACGGCAGGCCGAAAACGGTGGGACCGAGAGAGTTGCTTGCGGGACAAAGATGAAAGGGCAGCGTACTTCGTGAGAAAGGAGTCATAGATGGTCGGGGTCGTGATTAGAAGGATCTTTCTGTTGAGGAGAACTCTCTGAAAAGCTCCGGCATCGTGATCCGCATGGCAGTGAGTTACAATAACGCCAATTATCAGGGAGGGTAGGATTCCCGCACGTTCGAGGGTGGCAGACGCATAGGGTGGAGGGTCGATCATTATGCCCATGCGATTGATCCACAGGACGTAGCCCGAGACGGAACCTGATGGGTCAAAACCGTGCGAATTTCCGAGAGTAGTTAGCCCAAAAATCGGCGGGGTGAATGAAAAATCGAAGGTCGGGGGGGTAGGGCCGCGTGGAACTGGTGTGGCAGGTGATCTCTTCTTCTCGTCATCATTGGTGGTGCTTGTATCGTTGGTGTTCGCGACATTCGTCACGTCATCATCAGTATCAGATTTGTTGCATTCGACATGATTGGCATTATCAAACCCATCAACCAGCCTATAGTTTGGGACCTCCACTCTCGCTCTGGCCTCCGCTCGCTGCGTTAATTCCCCGTTTTTTCCGAAATCAAAGAGCAGATATCCATCCGCCCCCATGCGCCTCCAAATCTCCAGCCTCGTCTTCCCCGCCGCCCCTTTCTGAGGCAAAACAACCGCTCTCTCAAAACCCTCACCACCATCGATCTTTTCAAATCTCAAAAAACCCACAAGCATTTTCATCTTCATCTCCGTCTTCTTTGCCCCCTTCCCCTCGACCCTCCTAAAGAAAGCAAGTTCCTTCGCGAAGTTCGGTCGCTGCTCCTTGCTTCCCCCTAGCCCCCCTCCACTGTCGTCAAAGTCCCTCTCATCAAAGTCAATGCTACAGTCGACGCTGTCGCCACAGTCACAGTCGACACAGTCAGCACAACAATCAGGCTCCCCTTCGACCTCCCCTTTACAGGACCTAAACAACCGGGGTCCAAAGAGTGTCTCTGAAAATACCTCGAGAATGTCGCGCTCAGTAGAGTGACTGTCGACCACAAGGGTACAGGGGGGAGAGGATGATGAGGGAGAGGGCGGGCTGAGGAAGTAGTTAAAGTAGCAAGGGAACTCGAATTCGGCCAGGTTTATGCCCAGAGAAGGGCCCAGTTGGCGGACGAATTTCTGCGAAAGAGAAATTGGTAGGGAGGGGAGAAGTTTTGTTAATGTTATTGAATCAAAATAAAACAAAAAAACAATATATTATTTGGATTGAGTCAAAAAGAGAAAGGGAAAGGGCTGCCATACTTACCTCCTCAGGAACTACGTAGACCCCAGGAACTCGCATACCCATGGACATTGAGTCTTTGATGGTTTCAGGGGGGATTCCAAATTGAACAGGTCCTAAGTGGTGTGTGTGGGTTGGGTTGGGTTGGGTTGGGTTGGGGAGGATGAAGGGATCAATTAGAATGGGTAAAATCTAAATCTAATCGAAATGGAGAATTTGGGGAATTCATTGGAAGAAGCTGCAAAGAATCCCTTACCTCCCGCACCGTGTGATTCGAAAACTACGCCACCACGGGGAAGAGCAACGCTCGACATGAGTGGGGTAGAAATGTACGATTGGGGAAGAGGGAGACACTCTGCATCGTCATTGAAGACTCCCCTTACAATTCCCATAATCTCATGCAATGTGTAAACGCAGTTGTTGCCCCCACAAAATTCTGAACCTGAAAAGCTCGCCATGTCTTCGCTCGACTTCTCCTTCGCCTATGCCTTGCCTTGCAGCAATATACTCCCGACAGTACCGCGTTATGCCCAAGGACGCAAGAAGAAAAAAGAAGCTTCAAGGGGTCAGTTATGCCGAATATACGAGCTTGTGAAGATAAGAATTGCAGGAGTGGGTTGTGATTCTGGGTTGTTATCCAAGTGAAAGAGATTTTAGGGCAAAATCGAATTAACCGCCGACCCACTTATTTTTCCGCGAAAAGAAGCACGAACCACGAGCGAAGAAAAAAGTCTGTTCCTCTTCCCGTCCACAGAAGCGAAGATATGTCTTCATTTGTTGTGCCTGGCCAAGTCATCACTTCAGAGCCTGGGTTTGTGCGCGGACATGGCACATTTGTAACAGAAGAAATTGTAAACGATGGAGGTGTGGTCGATCTCACAGAAATGGGCGATATAGAAATGGATGAGGGTGACAACAATAACGGCAATGTCGGTAGTAACACTGGGACTACGAAATCGGTGCTTATAGCGAGCGTAATGGGTTCTGTGGACCGCATTAACCAGCTCATAAAAGTCTCTCCGAACATTGCTACGACACAAAACAAAGCTTATGTGGGCAGCACCGGACACCTCGTTATTGGGCGGATTCAGTCAGTGCTTGGAAAGCGCTGGACTGTTGAGATTGGTGGGAGCAAGCTTGCGTCTCTCCCACTCACATCTGTCAACCTAAATGACGGCAGTCAACGGGTGAGGACGCAGGAGGATAGCATGGAGATGAGGGCTCTTTTTGCAGAGGGTGATTTAGTAGCTGGCGAAGTGAGTAAGGAGACGTTTGGAGGGGAGGGTGCCACCCTTCACTCTCGATCCCTTCGCTATGGGAGGCTAGAGAACGGGCATCTGGTTGTCGTCCCTCGGGGATGCGTAATAAAGATGCCCAAGCACTTCCTGAAGATTGACCGCGAGGAAATCAACGCGGCGGTATGCGACGTGGACGTGCTAGTGGGGTGCAATGGATATGTGTGGGTGACTCGCACATTTCCCAAGGAGTGGCGGGAGGCGGTGAGCGATAGTGTCAGCGAAGCCGAGAATTACAACATGTTGAAGAAGAAGCACGCAGAATGTCAATTCTCACTTGAGGAGATGAGTATTCTGGGCAGAGTGCGGAATTCAGTTGAGGTTTTAGGGATGAGCGGGTTCCATATCAACAAGAAGAACATTGCTGGCGTTTATTTGCGGAGCTTGGAGATGGGGATGAATGTCGGGGAAATGCTGGGTAGAGAAGAGGCGGCCAAATTGACCGCAAAAACAGCGAGAAAATGATAAAAACCACAACCACAAAGAGTGAAATGAATTTTGAGTAGGTGAATTTTTATACGGGAATTAAGTGTTGTCAAATGCAAGAAATTAGGTGTGGGTTTCCTTTCAAAAATCTATTCACAGTTAAGTTAATTTTAAACAATGTACCCGGGTATGTTTTCTCAACAACGGGGAGGCGGTGGTTTCAAATACTCCAACACTTCATTGATGAGCTCTCGGCACCCAAGCATCGATATGGTGTTCACAGCTCTGCCTTCGGGTGTATCTACTTTCACAGTCGCCTTCTTAACCAGGGTTCCAATGATCCCCCAGGAAAGCTCTCGCCAAGGGGAGAATTTTTTCTTATATTCCACATATTGAGTTGGTAATTGTTCTTGTATTATTTTGATGAACGACAAACTATCAAAATATGTTTCTGGATCGACTAGCCTAGACTCTGGAAGCCTAGATTGCATAAAATTATACAAATCATGCACATCTTGCCCCGAATTTCTCGTCAAATTCAAAACTGTGGGCATGCGCTTGCACAAACGAAGTAAGCAAAAAAGCGCCTCTTGGTCCTCCATTTCAATCTCAATATCTTCGCTGCTGAGCCTTTCGAAAACAGTTCTGTTCTTATTGTCACGCTCTGTCAATAGCCTTTCGACATCAAGATTGGGATGAGGATGCTCATCCAAATATTCATTCAACTCCCCCCATCGCTCACACACAACACAGTCATGTAAGAAGTTGGGCTCAATCCAGTCGTCATCGTCAGAATCGTCAGAGTCATCGTAGTCAGAGTCACCAGAGTCGTCATGGGTAGGAATCCCAGATGAGTAACTATCCGCCATGGCCCAACCTGCCCGCCCCTTTCGGCCTTGCTCTGAATTCAACCCTCCTCTCTACCAGGTCCCTCCTCACAACAGCAACTAATGGGGTGAGTGTCTGGTGCCTCTATGCTTACCAGCAAGCTCAATGTACCTGATGCGAATGATTTTTTGGAGCTCGGGGCTGCTATTAAAGAAACGAATTCACGAAAATTGATTCCTCCATTGATTGCTCAAACATTGTTGCCTGCGGCAAAAAACTGCAATCTTTCTTCTTCTTACGACCTCCTGTAACGATTTTTGTGGCTCGAGAGAATAGTAGACAACAAAACGCGGCTTAATTCTTCTGAAATACTGCCCCACAAACCCTCTTCCAAAGCAACCACAATCTCCAACTTCGCCGGCCGAGGTGAACTCTCAAAAAACAAAGAGTATGTCGAATGCATTCAAAGCCTTCGGTTCTGCGCTGAAGAAGCAGACCGACAGTCTGAGTGAAAATATCAGCTCGTCCATCTCCCAGATCCAAACTCCCGGTGGAGTTTTTGCAGACACTCCGTCATCCTCCACTGGTTCCGCTTCCACGCCCTCCCGGAACCCTCAAGACATTCCGAAGGATGAATTGATAGCTCTATGCGTAAAAATGTCAAAGAAAGTGAAATCTCTCCAAGCAAGTAAGGCCACGCTGGACCAAAACTACAGCAACCTTTTGAATTTCATGGGGGAGGAGGTCGTCCCTGGTCTGTCTACAACGCTTGAAGAGGAAGAAGCCGGCGCGAAGGCGAGCAGTGCCACCCTCGACAAGCTGGCCGTTGTGAGGAAGGCTTGGCGCAAGACGGACGAGAACAGATCCATGATGTTGTCTGAGCTTCAGGCTGAGTATCAGAATGTGCGAATCAAGCACCAGGGAGAATTGGAGAAAGTAAGGAAGGAGATGGAGGAGAAGGTTGAATTGGCGGGGGTGTTTGAGCAAGGAGGGAAAATGAATGTTGAATCCCCTATTCAGGCTGAGGGGAAGCACATGCAGGAGGAACTCGACAGTATGAGAAAGGAATTGGAGGCAAGCAAGGCTACAAATAAATTGAACAACGAAAAAATCATCCAGCTCGTACCAAAGCTCAAAGCAGAGATTATGGGGGGGAAGGAGAAAGAGGCCGAGGTATCCGCGCTTAAAAAGAAGAACGGTGAACTGAGCACTCAACACGCTGCCACAATGGCAGAGGTTGAAAAACTCCGGTCCGAACTGAAAAATGTAGCAGCCAAGAGCAGTGCAAACGCAACCGCTGAGGTAGGAAATCTTCGGTCGCAGAAATTAGTCGCCGAGGAAGCCCTCGAGAACGCCAACGCTGGCAAAGCAAAGCTGGCGGGCGATAATGAATCTCTATCGGCGCAGCTCGAGGACATCAGCGCTAGTAAGGCGAAATTGGAGGGCGACATAAAAAATCTCTCCACGCAGCTCAAGGACATCAACGCGAGCAAAGCGAAGCTGGCTGGCGATAATGAATCTCTATCGGCGCAGCTCAAAGAAATCAACGTTAGTAAGGCGAAATTGGAGGGCGTCAACCAAACACTCTCTGCGCAGCTCAAGGACATCAACGCCAGCAAAACTAAAATGGAGGGTGAAATTGAAGCTTTATCTGTGCAGCTTAGGAGCTCGAGCTCTAACAAAGACACTATAACAGCACTTGAGACGGAACTAGAGTCCCTCAAGAAAGCGAGCGCGGCAAACAATGACGCTGTGTCCTCGAAAGATGCGACTATCACGGATCTTCGCAGCGAATTAAGCTCCCTGAAAGTATCGAGTGCTGCAGTTAGTGACACTCTGTCGACGGTCCAGAAAAAGATCTCAGTAAAGGACGCTTTGATTACGAAATTAGAGTCTGATCTATCCTCTCTCAAGTCGAGCGCTGCAGAGTTGAGGCAGGCGAAGAATGAAAGCGAGCTCGCCATCCAGGATCTCAGAGCAAATCACACTGCGGCGATGGGGGAGGCCTCGAGTGTGCGTGCAGAGCTTGACCTTTCCTTGGATACAATAAAAGAGCTGAAAGATTCACTAGCTTCGTCTATGTCCGCGAGAGAAGCTGCCAAAACAGAATTCTTGAACCTCCAGTCTACCCTTGAGTCAGAGCAAAACAGGGCGAAATCGCTGCAGAACCAGATTGATTCGATTAATGCTGCCAAGGAAGTAACAGAGGGCACGGCGAATTCCCAGGTGCTGCAGCTTGAGGCCCAGATCAAGGCTCTTAACGAACAAATCACGCAAGAGCAGGAGAGTGCTGCACTTCAATCGTCGCAGCAGCAGGCACGGTTTCAGGAGCAGATTGGGGAGGCGAAGCAAGTCGCAGATAAAGATATCAGCAACCTGAAGGAAACCATATCCAAGCTCAATACTGCACATTCCAGCCTTAAATTGGCTGCGGAAGAGTCGCAACAAGTTCAGCAGCGACAGAATAACGAAATTGTCGGTCTGAAGCGCGGACTAGAAGAAGCCAAGGAAGAGCTGTCGAAGGCGTCAAGTGAAAGCAGGTCCTTAGTTGGCAAGGGGCAGGCAGATTTGCAGGTTGCTGAGAGAGAGATCGGTTCTTTGCGGCAGAAGATAATGAGCAATAATGAGGCTGCAGAGAAGACAATAACGGCGTTGCGAGAGGAGTTGAAGGCAACTCAGTCGGGAAGCTCGAGTGAGAAGGAGGCTGCAGAGAAGACAATAACGGCGTTGCGAGAAGAGTTGAAAGCAACTCAGTCGGGAAGCTCGAGTGAGAAGGAGGCTGCAGAGAAGACAATAACGGCGTTGCGAGAGGAGTTGGAAGCAAATCAGTCGGAAAATAGTACACATACCGAAGCCGCAACATCCGAGATTCGTTCTTTACAGACAGAACTTGCTGCTGCTAAAAGCAAAAGTGAAGACCTGGAGACAGCTCTCGCCAAGTCAAAAAAAGTTGCCGCCGACTCTGAGGTTGAACTTTCGAACTTTCAGGAGATAATTACTAGCCTGCAGTCAGACGTGACGATCTATGAAGATTCGCAGACCGCCCTACAAAAGAAAGTTCTTAATTTGGAATCGGCTAATGAAGATTCCCAGACTGCCCTACAAAAGAAAATTCGTGACTTGGAATCGGCCAACGCCGACCAGGCGGCCACAATAAAGAAAATATCTATCGAAAATCAACAGCAGAAGAATAAGATAACTTCTCACGACAGTGCCACCAAGGAAATCTTACGTGAGCGCGAACAAACTGCCTCTCAGCTGGCAAAGAACGAATCAGAACGAGGAAATTTAATTGAAACAATCAAGACACTCGAAGCGAGCGAGAAGTCTCAGAGATCTACGATTGAGCGCCTCTCCTCGGAAGTCAGCAACTTCCAAAATACCCAGGGGGATCTACAGGCCAAGGTGAAGCTCATTGAGGAGCTTCAAGCCAAGGTGTCTTCGCTTAATGCTCTCATCGAAAGCACCTCGAACGACAGCAAGGAACTTAAAAGTGAGAATGTGAACAATACAAACAAGCTGTCTCGCCTAGAGAAGGAGAAAGACTCGATTGAGAAGAAGTATGCCCAGCGCACTGCTCTCGTTTCAATGCTTGAGAAAGAGGTCGACACTTTGAAAGAAAGTTTGAGTAAGGAAAATGGCTTGGTGGGAGGAAAGAATGCCGAGCTGGAGGAGCTCAAAAGGACGAACGCCGAGGCGCTCGCTAGCGCCGACGAAAAACTATCGAAGGCAAGGCAGCATGAGGAGGAGGCTATTGAGCAGATCGAAAATAATCATGCAGAGGTTGTAACCAGTTTGAAAGGGGATGTCAAAGGGCTGCGCAAGAGAAATGAACTACTCAAGGTGGAGATGGCAAAAAAATCTGCCACCGCTCAGGCAATGATGAAGGAAAAGCAAGCTGAATTAGACGAAGTTCTGAAAGCAAAGAATGACCTCCAGAGCGAGATTGACAGCGGAAGTCACCAGGATCGGAAGTTCTTTGAAATGGCCGCAAAGCAGTCGACTCGCGACGCAACAATCAGTGCTGAGATCGAAATTCGAGACGCGGCTGTATCGAAGATGATGGAAAAGCTTGTCGGTCGCGATGGGCAAGTGGGCGATATGGAGGAGATTCTGGAGAAGAACAAGGCACAGATTGACGACCTTGGGAGAGTGAAAAGGCGGGAGAATGTGAATTTAGACTATCTCAAGTCCGTTGTCGTCCAGTTCCTGAGCAAGCCTGCAGGCTCTTCTGAACGTAAGCAGCTGCTTCCAGTGATCGCTACTTTATTGCAGTTTGGTCCAACTGATTATGGGGCCATAGAGGGAGGGGTTGAAAAAGCTAGCAGCTTCTGGGGAATGTTCAGTGGAGGCACCGCTACCACCGTTATTGGCAACTCGCAGGGTAGGGGTACAACACCAACGGCTGCCTCGGCGACAACAAAACCACCCACACCGACGACAAAACCGGCCGCACCGACAACACCGACAACACCGACAACAAAATCGACGACACCGACTACAGCCACACCATCTACAGAAAAAAAGCAGAAACGCAGGACGTCGATGCAGTTTTAATAATTATTAGTGCAATTAAAAAGGTAAAAATATGCAGCATATTGGCTAAAACACACGACACTCGTTTTTGTTTCAATCTAAGCTACTTTTTGGTGAGAATTCGTTCCCTTCAGCTATCACCTTCATCAACGCCTCGCTGCCTTGCAAAAGATGTTGAGGCCTGCTCACAAAGGTCCTCATCTCGCTCGCCTGCTCTTCGTTCTGCTTCTTGAACTTTTCGTACTCTGTCACTGATGCTTCATACTTGTCTCTGGGTTGTTCGCAAAGGGTCAATATTTGGGTTGCTGGGGGGATCATGTCTCCATTACATTCGCCGTCGTCGAACGATACGGGAATGAAAATAAATTTCTCGTCTTTCCTGAACCATTGCATCTGCTTCTTCGCATACCTCCTCGTCGCGCCCGTAAAATCGTGTAAAAAAGAAGAGAAAGCGCTTTCGTCGGTTTCTGGAGAGGGGTCTGGACGCCGTAAATACTGAAGCGCTTGCCTATAGCCAATCGCCTTGCTCACTTGTCCTTCTTCAGCAATCTTGTCCTCTGAGATAAGAGTGCCCGTTTCCCTCAGCAATCCCTTCATCAGCATCTGCTCGCACCTTAAATCAATTATATGACTGTGCTTCCTTCGATCAGTTGGGCAAAGAAAAAAACAACGCACATCGTAGCCGAGGTCTGCTAAACTATTTTTGCGCTCGTTGCTGAAAACATCAAATGTTTCACCGCACGATACCTTTATCTCGATGATCCGCCGGAGTCTGTACCAATCGTTGCTGGCAAGTTTATTTATCCTCTGTGCGAAAGCGTCGTTGCTGTCGCCAGGATTAGTGGTGGTGGTGGTGGTGGTGGTGGTGGTGGTGATGGTGGTGGTGGTGGTGGTGGTGGTGGCGGCGGCGGCGGCGG
>ERZ651776.3759-NODE-3759-length-14656-cov-83.623500_pt1 | contig 14656 bp, 14 predicted proteins | sample MGYA00514761_ERZ651776 | MGnify/ENA metagenome assembly ERZ651776 | reverse complement strand
ATTCTCATATAATCGTGAGATGTATCTTTAGTAATGCCCTTGTGTTGCTTTGGACTGTTATATCTATGATCTGATATACCTAAATCATTTGCAACATCTTGTAGTTCGCAATTATTATTTACTTCACAAGTTCCACATTCCATTGGGTGGTCAGTTAAAACTAGTTCGACAATATTTTTTCTAAGGCTTGTTAACGCTTCATTAGAAGTAAAGATATGTTGATTTTCAACTACTGGCGTATGACAAGAGGCTACAATTTTAGTTGGACCATCTTTTTCTAACGCAACTTCAACCGAACAAACACGACAAGCACCATATGGAGCTAAATTAGGATCATCACATAAAGTAGGAACTTTTTTTTCACCAAAGTAGCTTTTAACAAATTTTAAAATAGAAGTGTGATTTGCACTTATTTCATGCGGTTTTCCATCTATATAGGCTATTTTTCTTTTTTCAGAGCTCATTAATTATCCTTGACTATATCATTTTTCATTTCATCACCAAAGTATTTAAGAATATTCATTATTGGGGTAGGGATTGCTCCACAAAGTGCACACAAACAACCTTTTTGCATAGTTACTAGTAATTCATTGAGTAATTTAAGGGGTATTTTAGCAGTACCACTTTTAGCTTGGTCAAACATTTCTTTTCCTCGGTAAGAACCAAGTCTGCCGGGGAAACATTTTCCACAAGATTCTTCTGCTGAAAATTCAAATAAATGATGAATATACTCAACCATTGGAAAATCCTTTGGAATACTAACAACACTAGCATGTCCAAGCATAAAACCTTTTGCTGTAAACTCTTGAAAATCTAAATTTAAATTATCAATCTCACCTAAAGGGATCACACCACCTAAAGGTCCACCAATTTGAAAGGCCTTAACAGGTTTTGTATAACCACCTCCAATTTCATTAAATATTTTACTCATTGGTGTTCCCATATCAATTTCATAAACACCAGGGTTGTTAAAAAAACTATCAAGGCAAACAAGTTTTGTTCCAGCAGATTTTTTATTACCTATTGAAGAAAATTTTTCAGGTCCATTTATTAAAATACCAGCCGCGGCGGCTAATGTTTCAACATTGTTAACTACTGTTGGTTTTTTATATAAACCTTCTGTTACTGGAAAAGGAGGTCGAACATCTACTTCTGCTCTTCTACCTTCAATTGAAGCAATGAGTGCAGTTTCTTCACCACAAATATAAGCACCTTGACCAATACAAATACCAAGATCAAATGAAAAATCTGTTCCCAATATATTTTCACCTAATAAATTTAACTTTTTTAATTCGTTAATACATCCATTGATCGCCTCAATAGATTTTGGATACTCACCTCTTATATATAAAACTCCTTCATCACTACCAATAACCATTCCACAAATGACCATTCCAAAAATAACTTTTAAAGGTTGATCTTCTAATAAATATCTATCTGAGAATGCACCTGAGTCACCTTCGTCAGCATTACAAATGACATATTTTTTATCACCCTTTGCTTTGCTGCAAAAATCCCATTTCATCCCCGTTGGAAATCCCGCTCCACCTCTGCCAGTTAAATTAGAATCCAAAAGAGATTTAATTATTTCTTTTTTGTCAGTTTTTAAAAAGTTATTTAACTGATCTTTAAATTGATCAAAGGAAGAAAGTTTTTCATCCATTAAGAAGCTTGTCGTTGCATAACTTTTTGAAAAAAATTTTTCTTGTTTAATCTCTTCACCATTTAAGATTTGATCTATTTTTTCAATGTCATTACCAGCGTAGTTTTCACCATCATAATGAAAAGCTTTATTTTCATAACAATGTCCTAAACAAAACATTTCGCCAACTTTATCGTCACCCAACTTTTCTTTAAGTGTTTTCTTTAATTGATCTTGAGTGCCAGCACACATACAAGCACTACCATTGCATACAAAAGCCTTCTTTTCTCTGTGGGAAGGTCTTAAAAATTCATAAAAACTCTCAGCACCATGAAGAGTTGAAACACCTAAATTGTGTTGTTTTGCTATATCTTTTATATCTTTAGGATTGTCGCTTAAAAGGTTTTCAGAAAGTTGCTTAAATAAATTATTTTTTAAGCCAATTCTACCCGACAAATTACTAATATTCTTTGACACAATTTCCTTTTTTTAAGTTAGCCCACAATAACTTTTTTGGTATTGGTGTAAATATTAAAACTATCACTTTTTACGAAACCAATCAGAGTTATGTTAAATTTATTAGCTAAATCGATTGCAAGACTTGTTGGCGCACCCACCCCAATCATTATACCAATATCATTCATTAAAACTTTCTGAACTAGCTCAAAATTAAGTCTCCCAGAGCAAGTGATGAATTGATCTAAGGGACTTATTTGGCCAGCGAGAAGGGTGCTGCCGATAAGTTTGTCCAAGGCATTATGACGACCCACATCTTCCTTAAGGTCGATTAATTCTCCGCTAGCATTAAATAATCCACTCGCATGTATTCCACCAGTTTTACTAAATTCTGACTGATTTTTTCTCAATATTGAGGGTGATTGAATAATTATCTCTTTACTTATCTTTGGTAAATTTAGATCTGTTTTATTTGACTTAATAATTTCTAATGCATCTAAAGAAGATTTTCCACAAACCCCACATGATGAATTTGTTATAAAATCTCTTTTTATTTTTGTGATATCAATATTTTTTGAGTTATTCACAGTTGCTAAAATTTTATTTTGAATATTATATTGCCCAACTTTTTCACCATAACTCTCAATTGAATCAACATCTTTAATATTGGTGATTATTTGTTCATTAAATAAAAAACCTCGAACTAGATCTTTATCATTTCCAGGTGTTCGCATAGTGATTGATAAAATTTTAGTAATCCAATTATTTTTATCTTTATATTTTATAGAAATTTCTAAAGGTTCTTCTACTGAAACTAAGTCATCAATATTTTCAAATTTGTTAAGATTATATTTCAAAACTTTATATTTAGAGCTCATAAATTATTTTAAAGGATAATTTTTTTTTAGAATAAATTTATTAATAATAATTGCTAATAATAAAATTATAATACAGCCTAAGATTATTGGATTAATTAAATATTCATAAGAAGCGCTGCCAATTATAACCATAATAGGATTACCACCTGCTGGAGGATGGACAACATTTAGTAATATCATTAAAAAAACTCCAAAACCAACTGCGAGTGAAATATTGATATAAATAGGTAACGAAATAAAGTTTACAAAAAATACCCCAACAGCCGCAGTTAACAGATGACCAAAAAAAACATTTTTGGGTTGAGCAAAAGGACTTTCTGGAAAACCAAATAATAAAACCATTGAGGAGCCAAATGATCCAGCTAGAAAATATCCCAATGTACTTTTATAAGTAAGTAACGTTAAGACCCCAATTGTTAGTGTAGAAAAGAAACCAGCAATTATTGCTTTTTGTAAAAGAGGTTTGGTAATTTTTATCATTAAGAATTTAAAGCCTTTAAAACTGTTTTTAGGGGTAACAGCAAACATTCTTTTCTTGCTAAATTTTTTTTATCTAGGATTTCTTTAAAATCTCTCCATTCTTTGCTTAATAAAGCTTTAGTACCCTCAAATAAATTGCCACTTAATGAGATAAAAGATTTTATGTCATCGATTTTCTTGTTCTTAATTAGTCTAGAGAGCAAGCTAACGGATGCTTGGCAGTAAACACAAGATTTACATTGATAACCCATATCTATCACAATATCATTTTTGACAATTAAACTGATTTCCATTTCATCTCCACATAAGGGGTTCTTATTTTTAGATTTATGAGTGTAATTACTAACTGCTTTATTATTTTCAGTATGTGCAGCAATTTCTAAAATTCTAAGGTCCATTATATTTCTTTAATTAAAACTTTAATGTTTTATATTTTGTAAATGGATCATAGCAAGATTTTAGGCACAGTTCTAGCGGGAGGGAAATCGGTAAGGTTGGGCATGGATAAATCCCAAGTAAAATTGGCTGATAAGTTATTAATTGATTATATCCTATCTGAAATCATTGAAGAATTTAAAGAAATTCTAATTGTTGCAAACAAATCAATAGATTTTCAAAAATCTAATAAGATTTCGGTTATTGAAGATTTTAAAAAAGATTTAGGACCCTTAGGAGGAGTTTTTACTGCAATGAAGTGGATTAAAGATAATAATAAAGATTATCAGTGGGTTTCAACTTTCCCAACAGATTCTCCATTCTTTAAAAATAAGATATTAAAAGACTTTTTTAATGAAATTCACCCCGGAGAAAGTAAATTATTTTTTATCAAATCTAATAATACCAGGCATAATATATTTGGGTTATGGTCTTTAGAATTGATGAATAAGTTAGAGGAAGATTTAAATAAAGGAGAACGTAAAGTAGAGGTTTGGGCAAATAGCGTTGGTGTTAAAGTAATTAATATGGACTTTGAAAAAGATGATCCTTTTTTTAATATTAATACTAAAGAAGATTTAGAAAAAGCTAAAGCAAAGATAGGCAATGATTAGTTATCAAAACTCAAGAAACATTTTAAAAAGAGGAGTCATCAAAATAAAAGATGAAAAGATAAAAAGTATAAACTCATTAAATAGAATATTATCAGAAAATATTTATTCTCCCATTCATTATCCAGCAGGCAACAATGCAGCATTTGATGGTTTTGCAATTAATGCAAAAGACACAAATAATATAAAAAAAGGTATTAAGCAAAAATTCAAAATTATTGGCTCTATTGCAGCAGGAAACAAACCTTTTAAGAAAAAGATTCATAAATACGAAGCAGTAGAAATTATGACAGGTGGAATTATCCCAAAAGGTTTTGATACAATCATTCCAATTGAACAAATTATTTTTTACCCAAGCAATAGTAATAGAAAATATATTTTAGTTAATCAAAAAATAAAAAAATATAACCATGTTAGATTTCAAGGATCAGATTATAAAAAAAAAGAATTAGTGTTAAAGAAAAATAACATCATTAAACCTAATCATTTACTAGCATTTAAGACACTAGGTATTAAAAATATTACTGTAAAAAAGAAAATTAATATTGCATTTTTTTCAACTGGAAATGAAATATCAAATAAAGACAATGTTCCTTTTTGGCAAGTGAGAAATTCTAATGGTCCTTATTTAAATAATTTAAATAACAACTTTCTATTTAATTTTAAAAATGGTGGAATTTTAAGAGATAATCATCAAAAAATTTTTAAATCTAAAATAAATCAAATGTTGAAATCAGATACAGATATTATGATTACTTCAGGAGCGGTGTCAGCAGGCAAATTTGATTTTATACCAAGTGTTATAAATTCATTTAAACTATCTAACTACTTTAAAAATGTTGCCATTAGACCAGGTAAACCAGTATTGTTTGCAAAAATTAAAGGTAAAGAAAAAGTAATTTTTGGGTTACCTGGAAATCCAATTTCATCTGCAGCTTGTTTTAGATTTTTTGTTTATCCCTTTATTGAATATATTTTAAAGCTCGATGCAGAAAAACCATTAAAGGCAATTTTGAAAAATAGCTTTGACAAGAAGAAGAATTTTACCAGATTTGTAAAAAGTAAATTAAGTACAACCAAAAATGGAAAAATTGAAGTTGAGGTACTTCAGGGCCAAGAATCTTTTAGAATAAAATCATTTGTTAAGTCAAATAGCTGGTCTTTAATGCCAGCAGGTAAATCTAGATTTAAAAAAGGCGATATTATTGATTGTTTTTTTATTAACACCCCTAATCAAAATATAAGTTAGTTGAAAGCTATTTTGTTGTAGTCCTAATTAATACCTATTAAATAATCTGAACATGGATGAATTAAAAAATGAAAAGATAGCCATACCTGTTGTCTTATTGGCTGGGCTTATTTGGTCTTTTGGACCTTTAGTTGTCAGATACATGGATCAACCCAATCTAGTTCCATGGCAGTATATCTTTACAAGAGGATTAACTATTTTTTTAGTCTTAAATCTTTATCTTTTTTTTGAAGAGGGCAAAGATTTTTATAAAAATTATTTCAAAATTGGTATTTCAGGAGTTGTAGGTGGCACAGGACTTGGTATTGCAATGATTACCTTTATTTATTCAATCACGAATACAAGTGCTGCAGTAACTTTACTTTGTTTAGCGGCAATGCCATTTTTTACAGCTTTATTGGGTTTTTTATTCTTAAAAGAGAAAATTTCTTTAAATGTTTGGATAGCAATTATAATTGCAACTATCGGCATTATAATTATTGCATTTGGAAACACTGAACCAAGTTCTTTACTGGGGCTTATTTTTGGTATGACTTCTTCTATAGGCTTTTCAGTTTTCTCAGTAAGCCTTAGATGGAAAAAAGAAACACCAAAATTTACAACTGTAGCTTTTTCAGGTTTTTTCTGTTTTGCCGTTGCAACAATTGTAATCCTAAGTAATGATATGCAATTTTTATCTTCAAGCTATAATGGTGCTTTGTTTTCTTTGCATGGAACATTAGTTTGTATGGGATTAATTTTATATTCAATAGGCTCTAAAGCTATTCCAGCAGCAGAACTTACCTTGCTATCGTTAACTGAAGTTATAGGTGGAATTTTTTGGGTTTGGATACCAATTTTAGGTATTAATGAGATACCATCAACCAATACTATAATAGGTGGCTTCTTTCTTTTTATGTCTATCATCTATTATAGTTTAACAATTAAATCCAACCGAAGATTTATAGCTTTAAATTAGAAACTTTAGATGGAAAGACCAGATTTTTTTACATTACACAATGGTGATAAAGCAAAACTACCATTCACTGATAAGGAGTATCAAAATAGAGTTAATGGATTAAGAGAAGCAATGAGTAAAAATAATCTTGATATGATTATTTTAACCTCAATGCATAATATTGCTTATTACACTGGATTTATTTATTGTTCATTTGGTAGACCTTATGGCTGCATTGTAACAGCAAATAAAATCTCAACTATTTCTGCCAATATTGATGCTAGTCAACCTTGGAGAAGGTCTCACTGTGATAATGTAATTTATACTGACTGGAAAAGAGATAATTTTCTAAAAGCAATAGTTTCTATAATTGGTAGAGACGAACCGCCAAAAAGTATTGGTATAGAAAATGATCATGTAACTATTGATATTAAAGAAAAACTTAACTCTATTTTTACTTTTTCAACTTTTAGTGATGTTTCACAAGACTTAATGAAGCTTAGAATGATTAAATCTAAAGAAGAAATTGAAGTGATTAAAAATGGAGCAAGAATTGCTGATCTTGGAGGAGAAGAAATTGTTAAACATATTAAAGTTGGAGAAAGTGAACTTGAAATAGCAATTGCAGGCCGAGATAGAATGGAGCGAGAAATTGCCAAAACATATCCAGATGCTGAATACATGGATACTTGGGTTTGGTTTCAGTCTGGCTTAAATACTGACGGAGCACACAATCCAAAAACTAATCGAAAATTAAAATCAGGTGATATTTTATCTTTAAATACTTTCCCAATGATTTCAGGTTATTACACAGCACTTGAGAGAACTTTATTTGTAAATGAAATAGATGATGCATCATTGAAAGCCTGGGAGGCTAATATAAAAGTACACAAAAGAGGTTTAGAGTTAATCAAACCAGGAGTTAAATGTTCTGACATCTGTCATGAATTAAATGAATTATTTGCAGAATTAGGTTATCTACAATACCGAACATTTGGCTACGGACATTCTTTTGGAGTTTTATCTCATTTCTATGGAAGAGAGGCAGGACTAGAACTTAGAGAAGATATTGATACGGTATTAGAAGAAAATATGGTGGTTTCAATGGAACCCATGATCATGATACCAGAAGGTAATCCTGGTGCAGGAGGATACAGAGAACACGATATTTTAGTTATAGGAAAAGATAGTGCTGAAAATATTACTAAGTTTCCTTTTGGACCAGAACATAATATTATCAAATCCTAAATTATGAGTGATAAGACTATAGTTAGCAGTTGGAACGAATGGGATCCTTTAAAACATGTAATTGTTGGTAAGGCTGATGGCACTTGTATTCCAGCACCAGAACCTGCATTAGATGCAAAGGTTCCAGAAGACAGTGATATGCGAGGTCAGTTTGGACCAAGAACTAAAGATACAGTCGATAAAGCCAATCAATTATTAGATGATTTTTCGAGCATGCTTGAAAAAAGAGGAATTAAAGTCGATAGACCAGACCCAATAGATTTTAATCAAAAAATTTCAACACCAGATTGGCAAGCAGAAACAATGTTTGGCTGTATGCCTCCACGAGATGTTTTGTTAACTGTAGGCAGTGAAATTTTAGAGGCGACAATGAGTTATCGATGCAGATGGTTTGAATACCTATGTTACCGACCATTATTACAAAAATATTATAATGACGATCCAAATATGAGACACGAGTCTGCGCCTAAACCAAGGTTAACGGATGCAGATTACAGAAAAGATTATTTATCAGATAAAATTGGTATTCAAAAAAGATTAGAATGGACTGAAGACAAGTTTTTTGTAACAACTGAAGAAGAGCCATTATTTGATGCAGCAGATGTTTTAAGATTTGGTAAAGATTTAGTAGTACAGCATGGATTTACTACTAATCTTAAAGGCATAGATTGGCTTAAAAGGCATTTCAAAGATCACAGAGTACACGCTGTAAATTTTCCAGGTGATCCTTATCCAATTCATATTGATGCAACCTTTACTCCTATTAAAGAAGGATTAATCATTAATAATCCTCAAAGAAGATTGCCAAAAGAACAAAGAAAATTATTTGAAAATAATGGATGGAAAATAATTGATAGTGCTCAGCCGGCACACAATGAACCACCTCCATTATGTTATTCTTCTACTTGGTTATCAATGAATGTATTGGTGCTTGATCCTAAAACAGTGTGTGTTGAAAAAAGTGAAGTATATCAAGCAGAACAATTAGATAAATTAGGAATGGAAGTAATCCCTGTTGATTTAAGAGAGGCATATGCATTTGGTGGAGGTCTCCATTGTTGTACAGCAGATGTTTACCGTGAAGGTGAACTTAAAGATTACTTTCCAAAACAATAATTATGGCAACAATTAAAACAAAAAGAGAGCGAGTTAAATTCGCCTCTGACAATGTCGCAGGAGCTTGTCCTGAAGTTTTAGATGCTTTAATGAAAGCTAACGAAGGAGATAGTGCACCCTATGGCAATGATGATTACTCTAAAGTTTTACAGGAAAAATTTTCTGAAATATTTGAAAAAGAAGTAATTGTTTATCCAACAGCATCAGGCACTGCCGCTAATGCTCTTGCATTATCAACTATGACACCTGTATTTGGTAATATTTATTGTCATAAACTAGCTCATATTAATACTGATGAATGTGGTGCTCCTGAGTTTTATACGGGTGGTGCTAAATTAATCCCTTTAACTGGCATTAATGGTAAAATTACTCCTGAAGAATTAGAAAAAAATATTAGTGGAACAGGTATTGTTCATCATACGCAACCCTCATCAGTAAGTATTACACAGGTATGTGAAACAGGTGAGGTTTATGAATTAGATGAAATTAAAAAAATAGCTGATGTAGCACACAAACATAAATTAAATATGCATATGGACGGTGCAAGATTTGCTAATGCGTTAGTTGCTCTTAATTGTACACCTGCTGAAATGACATGGAAGTCAGGAATAGATGTTCTATCTTTCGGTGCCACAAAAAATGGTTGTATCGCAGCAGAAGCAATTATTTTTTTCAAACCAGAGTTAGTGGGTAATATTTCTTTTTTAATGAAGCGAGCAGGGCACCTATTATCTAAAATGCGTTTTGTCTCTGCCCAATTAGATGCATACATTTCAAATGATGTATGGTTAAAAAATGCTAAACAAGCAAATGAAATGGGTAAAAAGCTAAGTGACGGTTTAGTGAAACACAATAGTATAAAACTTGCTTACCCAACACAAGCCAATGAAGTATTTGCAAAATTTCCAAGAGAAATGATTGAACACCTAAATTCACTTGGGTATAAAATGAATGAAGATGAGCTAGATGGCCAAGCAGTTCGTTTAGTTGCTGCATGGAATACTCAAAATTCAGATGTTGAGAGTTTTCTTGAAAGTATAAATCAATCTAAATAAACCTTAGAGAATGAGTTTAACTATTTCATCTCTATATTTTTCCCCAATTAAATCACTGTCTTTTCAAAATATTAAAAAAGCAACTATTAAAAAGCAAATTGGAATTTTACACGATAGAATTTTAGCATTTTCTAGAGGAGTGGATCTGACAAAGGCAAAACAAATAGAGCAAGATCCAACACAAAGAGAACTAATTAATTTTATGACTTTAAAAAATACACCTGCACTTAATAAATATAATTTTGAACTCAAAGATAATTGTATTTATTTATCAGAGGATACAAAAGAGATTATCTGCTCATCAATTGATAGTGAGGAGCAAAGACAAGAGCTTGCTAATAAAATTATTGAGCTTGAAAAAGATTTACCCCAGCCAAGTTATTTGCTTAAAAATGAGGCTTATCCCTTTTATGATACTACAAGTGGTGAAAGTGTGTCGAACACCATCTCACTGATAAATTTAAATAGCATTAAAGATTTTGAGTTAAAGATTAATCAAAAAATTGAGTTTGAGCGTTTTAGAGGAAATATTTATATCAAAGGTTTAAAAGCTTGGAAAGAAAGACAATGGCTTGGAAAAACTATTACAATTAATGGTACTCAATTTAAAGTCTTAAGACATATCCCGAGATGTTCAGCAACGAATTTGAGAATTAATTCAGATGAACAAGATATCAATCTACCTTTAACACTCAGAAGAAATTATAATCATATAGATATGGGGGTTTATTTGCTGCCCTTGGAGGATGGAGAAATTTTTGAAGGAAATGAAGTTTTTTTATCTTAACTTGGATTGTCTTTTAAAAAATTAATATAATCTACAACTTCATCGTACTTAGTGTCTGGAATATCTTTATAACTTGCTTGAAATTTATTTTTTACACACAAGGCAACATGTGCGTAGGGGTTTCTGCCTTTAGGATGATTTGGATGACTGGGAAGTTGTCCTAGCAAATAAAGGCCGGCTTCCTGTATTAAAGTCCAGAGTTTACGCCGGTTTTCTTCATTCATACCTTCACTTTTCTTGTTTTATCTCGTGCATTTCTAGTTTCATTTCTAGTATCCTATAAAATCCTATAAAATTTATATTATTTTTGTTAATTTTTTTTCAATTAAATTTATTGCAATCTCAAGAGATTTGAATGCATTTTGTTTTTCATCGTATGACTCTTTTACTAAATTAGATATTTTCTTAATTATATTTTTATCATCAGGTATGTAAATTGGATATTCATTTATATGTCGGTCATATAGATGTTCTTGTGCAGAACCAGAAAAATATTTTTTAGAGATTGTTAAACCAATATCAGAATTTAAATAAAGTGAAGCATAATAGGGGTCACAAATTTCTTTATCAAATTGTAAAATTAATGTGTCTAGGCCTGCTAAAGTATCTCTATTTTCTAAATAAATATTTGATCTTCCGTAGTATGCACCAGTTGCATAGATCAAAACATTTTCAAAATTAATTTTCGCTTTTTGATTGTTTTCAAAAAAACTTTTGGAGACTCTATCGGTTGCACCAAAATTTAGACCATGAATTCCTAAATGTTCACTATTTACAAGTACAACCTCTCCATCATCATCGTATTTAGGTGATACTCCATTAGTTATTTTCTTTGAAACCAAATCTTTTATTTTTTTTATACTTCCACTATTTGACAAATTTTTGAAAAAATTATCCATATCTATACAATGAAACTTAGGGTCAATTCTCTTTTCATTAAAATTAAAAACTTTCTTTGAATTAATAATTTTGTATATATCTTTATTTTTATATTTTTTAAAACCTGTACTTTCATATAGAATTTCATTTGCTTGCTCATATTTTGTCTTAAATTTTTTTATATATTTTTGACACTCAATGACTGAATTATTTACCTTATCTTTTATGTCTTTAAATATTATTACTGGCGTAGTAATAAAATCTTCATTTGATATAGCTGGATATTCAGTTGCAGTAGATTTTCTACTTACTAATGAATTTATTATATTTGTTTTTAAATAAGCTAATAAATATTCAGGTTCAATTTTATTAATTTTATAAACCCCCAATCCTGAAGTTCCTACAAAATTGTCTTGATCTTTAGTTATTATTGAAAGCGCTTTTCTATTAGGTCTAACAAATGAAACAATTAAATCGTTTGTTTTTAGAATATTTTGAGCTCTACTAGGTGCATTTATAGTATCAATTACTGAGCTTTCCAAAGCTGATGTAAGAGTATCAATTTTTGATATCTCAATATAATTAAAATTTGCTCTGTCTTTTTTAAATTTTTCTTTTCTTAAAGAGACAAACTCAGAAAGTGGTGATGATTTATTATTTTCTAAATTATTAATTATTTTAAAAAATTTTTTTTGATAATATTCAGGATCTATTCTCCTATATGACTCAAGTGTTTTGTAATTAATAATATTATGACTACTCATTGAAGCTAATATTTTCTTTCTTTTTAAAATTTTCAAAATCACTAATTATTTGATCTAAGTCGTGATCAACCACACGTGGTGTCTTTAAAACATCTATAATTTGTTTTTTTTCATCAATATAATTTCCATCTTTATCTTTTAAATAAATATAATTACCGCTGTTATCTTTCCCAGGCTTTTCCGAGTCGGCCATAAAAATATTATAGTTATCACTTTTCTTATTATCTGATTTCCATTTTTGAAGAAGGACGACTGATGTTTTTGTTGGAGTGAATGGCCTGGAAGTATTTTCTCTTAATCCAACACAACCTAACAATCTACAGTGATCAAAAATAAAATTTCGTAAAAATTCAGATGTTGGGTTATTTAAATTTCCCTGAGGTAATACTATAGCTATTCTACCACCTGGCTTAACTAACCTTATGCATTTTTCAATAAATAGCATATCTTTTCTCATTTTTTTTGCTCTTTTATTTTTCGCTTCATCATCTTTAAAAGTTAAATCATATCTCCCTAAAATTTCTGGCTCATCATGTGTGCCTGCAAAAGGGGGGTTTGTTAGCACTATATCAAATGTATTTTCTTTTATTTTTTCTTCAAGATTATCTTCTCTGTTTGACCATTCTCTATGATCTAATGTATTAACTTTGAAAGTATTTGTTTTTCCATCACCAGCTATCAACATCATTGCTTTTGTTACCTTAACTAGTCTTCTGTCATAATCTAATCCAAACAATTTGTTTGATACATAATTTAATTTTCTTGATTTAGCGTCACTTTTGTATTTTTTTGAAATAATATTTTCATCTACGTGATTAAGAGTGTGAATTAAAAAACCACCAGCTCCACAAGCTGGATCTAATACTTTATCTTTATCACTTGGGTCTAACATTTTTACACACATTTTAATTACATGTCTCGGAGTGAAGTATTGACCTTTATCTTTTTTTTGTTCTGGATTAATTAAATATTCAAAAGCAGCATCTAAAATATCTAAATTTGTATCAAAAAATTTGTATTTTTGCATTGATGAAACCAATGTTATCAAGGCAGTTGGTGTTAAATCGATATCTTCATTGTCTTTAAAAATACCAGACCATTCTTTCTTTGCCTCAGAAAATAATTTAATAATTTTTTTCATTTGATCTTTTGGTGATGCTGAGGTTGTTCTAAACTCACAAACTCCATCATCTGGAGTTATATATTCATCATAAAGTTTTGAAAAAATTAGAGGAAAAAGTGCATCAAACGCAGAAACGCCTGATCCTTTAATTGTTGTTTCCTCTAATTCCTCTATCATTGACTTTAAGTCAACTATTGGCTCTAATTCAGATTTAATTAATGGTTTTTTTATTTCATCAATTGTTTCATTAATTTTTGGGAATCTATTAATTGTTTCAAAAACATTTGGATCTTGTCTATTCCTTGAAACTTCATCTAAACCATTAGTCCACTTACCAAAATAAACTCCAGTTGCATTCATATATGACTGTAGTTGTAGTAAGCCATCTTTTCTGTTTGGTTTTTTAACCTCTATGATGCCCCTCATATCTATCTTGTCTTGATTATTATAAATAACTATGTCAGCTTTTTTTGGCGCAAAACCAGAACCCATCACAATTTTAACTTCTACTAAAATTTGATTTTCTTCATAACCATAATCTGATGTAAGTTTTAATAACTCTAATTGTCTAACAATTTCTTCTGGTGCAGCTTTAATAAATTTTTTTCTTATTAAACAAAGTATCTGTATTGATTTATTTGCTTCTTTAAATGAAAGTTTATCTACATATTTTTTATCAAAAACATTAAAACCGTGTTTATTTGACTTATTTTTAAAAACACTTTCAATAAAATCTATATTACCCATGTGTCATCTATATCAAAGAGTAACAATTTTAACCATTTGATTTATCTCAAATATTTCTAGTTTCATTTCTAGTTTTTTGTTTAAATGGATGAGTCTTTGAGGGATTTATTTCAAGCTAATTTTTTAATATCCACATAAGTACTGTAGTTTAATGTAGGATAGTGTGGATTAGGTTGTACCGCTAACTCCCCAAATAATCGCCAGCTTCCTGTATCATTTTCCACAGTTTACTTGCGTTTTCTTTATTCA
>ERZ651776.3757-NODE-3757-length-14663-cov-4.682709_pt1 | contig 14663 bp, 13 predicted proteins | sample MGYA00514761_ERZ651776 | MGnify/ENA metagenome assembly ERZ651776 | reverse complement strand
GTTTGTAAAAGTAGATTCTCTTGCAAAACCAGCAATTGAAGCTGTAGAAAATGGTCAAATAGAGCTTGTGCCAAAGCAATATGAAAACATGTATTTTGCATGGATGAGAAATATACAAGATTGGTGTATTTCTAGACAATTATGGTGGGGGCACAGAATTCCAGTTTATTATGATATTGATGGTAACCATACTGCTGCTAAGAGTGAAGAAGAAGCAAGAGCTAAACTCAATCTATCGCCAGAAGCAATTCTAAAGCAAGATGAAGATGTATTAGATACATGGTTTTCTTCTTGGTTATGGCCAATGAGTGTTTTTGACGGCATACGTCATCCTGACAATGAAGAATTTAACTACTACTACCCTACCAATGATTTGGTAACGGGACCTGATATTTTGTTTTTCTGGGTAGCGCGTATGATCATTGCTGGCTATGAGTACACTGGCAAACGTCCTTTTGAAAATGTGTACTTAACAGGATTAGTACGCGATAAGCAGGGTCGTAAGATGTCTAAATCATTAGGAAACTCCCCAGATGCTCTCAAACTTATAGATGACTATGGAGCTGATGGCGTGCGTGTAGGACTGCTATTAAGTAGTGCCGCAGGAAATGACTTGATGTTTGATGAAGAGCTTTGTGATCAAGGAAAGAAATTTATCAATAAAAACTGGAATGCTTTTCGATTGATTCAGGGATGGGAAATTAGCGATGATATTCCACAACCTGAAGCTAGTAAAATTGGCATCGAATGGTATACTTCAAAATTCAATAAGACACTCTTAGAAATAGAAGATCATTTTTCTAAATATCGTATCAGTAATGCTTTAATGGCAACGTATAAACTGGTATGGGACGATTTCTGTGGATGGTTACTAGAAATCATAAAACCAGCCTATCAACAACCTATAGATCGCAAGACCTATAATGCTGTGATTAATGCCTTGGAAAATAATTTACGCATCTTGCATCCATTTATTCCTTTTGCGAGTGAAGAGATATGGCAAACTATTACAGATCGTACACCAGAAGAAGCATTAATTATCAACCATTGGCCAAAACAAGAATCTGTGAATGAGCAACTAATTTCAGATTTTGAATATACTTCTCAAGTAATTTCTGGGATCAGAACGATACGTAAGAGTAAAAATATCGCTTTTAAAGATGCAATTGAGTTGCATGTAGTAAATCATGAAGCTATTTCTTCAGATTTTGATACGGTTATCGCTAAACTTGGAAATGTGGATAAAATCGCTTTCGCGAAAGCGCCCTTAGATGGAGCCCTCTCTTTTAGAGTAAAGTCTAATGAATACTTTATCCCTCTTGCTGGAGCTATTGATGTAGAAGCTGAAACAGCCAAAATAGAAGAAGAATTAAAGTACACAAAAGGCTTTTTACAATCTGTTGCTAAGAAACTCAGTAATGAGCGTTTTGTCAACAATGCTCCAGAAAAAGTAGTCGCTATCGAAAAACAAAAAATGGCAGACGCTGAAGCAACCATTGAGACACTAGAAAAAAGACTAAAGAGTTTGTCATAACTTTTTTGAGTCTTATATATAAAAAATGCGCTTATCGAATTGATAAGCGCATTTTTTATTTTTAGGAAAATAGGTTTATTTTATATATTTATTGGTTAGCTCTATATATTCTCTTTTTGCTTCATCGCTCGTTAAGCTTTTTACTTGGAGTAAGGCGTTCATTTTAAAAGCGCTGACAAGTTCATGCTCTCCAGATTGATAGCTAAATGTGTTTTCTTGTGTTGCTTGTTTATAAAGTGCATAAAACTGCAATAAAACATCTGGGGGGAACTCTTGTGTAGCTTCTCTCACTCTTTTAAAAGCGTCCCAAAATTCGGTATGGATCGCTTCTTTTCCCATTATAGTGTCGCTATTATTGATGATGCGCCTTTTACTTTTTGGTTTAAGTCTACGGCGATATTGGTTCCTAAAGGGAGATAAATATCAACACGCGATCCAAATTTAATAAAACCACTTTCACCTCCTTGAGTTACTTCACCACCTTCTTCTGCATAGTTTACAATTCGTTTAGCAAGTGCTCCAGCAATTTGTCTATACATCACTTCACCAAACTTTTCAGTGTTAACCACTACGGTTGTACGCTCATTTTCTTCACTTGCCTTGGGATGCCAAGCGACCAGATATTTACCAGGATGGTATTTGCTGTAAGTGACTTTACCTCCTCCAGGATATCTTGTGACGTGCACATTCAATGGTGACATAAAGACAGAAACTTGTAAACGTTTGTCTTTGAAATATTCTTTTTCAAACACCTCTTCTATCACAACGACTTTCCCGTCTACTGGAGAAACAATAACTCCATTATCATTAGGAGCTATGCGACTTGGATTTCTAAAAAACTGAAGGACAAGTATTAGAAGTACTATTAATGTAGCTACTATTACGTAAAACAACCAGCCTTTTTCTAAAAATCGATTTGCAGTTAATAATCCAACTGTAAAAAGACCCAGTGCAATAATAATAATTTTACTTCCTTCTTTATGAAACATGCTCTAATACTATTAAAAATAAATAAATAAATGGACTCGCAAAAATGATACTGTCTAATCTATCATAGATACCACCATGACCAGGCATCAACTGCCCACTATCCTTAACCCCTGCCTGTCTTTTTAATTGCGATTGTATTAAATCTCCTAACGTCCCAAATACTGAAGTTACTACAGCGACAGTGATCCATAGTTGAATACTTAAAAGTTCTGTAAATTTATAAATAAAAATACTAGCAATACATGAAAAAACAAGACCTCCTAAAAAACCTTCTACTGTCTTTTTGGGAGAAATACGTTCTAAGAGTTTATGCTTTCCTATACTCTTCCCAACGATAAAGGCAAACGTATCATTTATCCATATCAGAGCAAAGACACTTGCTACTAAGTAAGATGTATACTCCCCTTGATATGATGGTAATAATATGGTAAAAATAAAACCTCCTATGATATAAAAAAATAAGTAGATATATTTCTGAGCTATTGTAATATATTTTTCTGAAGGTCGTATTAAATTTTTAATGAGATACAAATTTGTCATAATAGTAATTGACAAAAAGACAAGGGTTATTTGTTTAAATAACTTGAAATAACAAAAGACTAAAGTGGCTGCTATCAATAGAAGATAAGGAAGTATTGATTTTATTTTTACCAATCGTAAAAACTCATACAAGCACAAAACACCAAAAAGCAATATTAATATCTGATATATATTTTCTAAGGAGAATATTGCAAGAAGCAAAAATGCTACATACAATACTCCAGAAAGTCCCCTAATAAAAACCTCGCGCATATTACAAATCTTCTAACAGTAGCAAATATAAATTTTTTGTACTGCTTCCATAAGACATAAAGTCTTTTTCGTCTTCACTAGCTTCAAAATGCTTAATCGTTGTAATATTACTTGGGATATTCCCTTTATTTTTATTTTTAATAAGTCGTAATCCTTCACCTATGTTATTTACAATTTGACTTGTTGTTGCAAATACAACCATAGATTTTGGGAATTCTTGAAGCTTTAACTCTTTTAATTGATGTGAACTTACGAGGATAGAGCCATTATCAGCAATAAGACTTTCACAGGTTGTTAAAAAAAAGGAAGCGTCCCTATTTTGACTAAATTCAAGATTGTATCCTTTAAATATATCTTCTAGGTGTTTATCAAAGCAAAATGATTTTGTTTCGTACCAATCATTTTCTAGCAAAATGTCATCAAAATTTTCTTTGAGTTCCTCCAGATTAACAGCATACAAAAATTTACCACCGTTAAGAATGAAGTTTTTTGTGAAACGCTCATCTGCGGGTGTGTGAACATCAGGCATATACTTACTGCGCTCGTCTTGATTTCTATCAGAACGAGGGCTGTCTGATTTAGATTCTTTTTTAAATAATTTTCTAAATAGACTCATATTGAGATTTAGATTGGAGCGTACAAGTTCTTCAAATATAAAAAAACTTGATTTAACGATAAGTTAAATCAAGTTTTAATTCTATTATTAAAGAAAAGTTTATGTTATTGCTTCAGTTTCTTCCTTTTTTCCAAAAGGACGATCTCCAAAAATTTCTAATAAATTATCTTTAAAGATAACTTCTTTTTCTAAAAGTAAATCTGCTAATTGGCTTAACTTATCTTTGTTAGCTTTTAATAATTCAATAGCTCTTTGATATTGCTCTTCCACGATAGCAGAGATCTCTTTATCAATCAATTCTGCCGTTTTCTCGCTGTAAGGCTTACTGAAATTATATTCAGATTGACCTGACGAATCATAATACGTAAGGTTTCCTATTTTATCATTAAGTCCATATACCGTCACCATCATACGGGCTTGCTTAGTCACTTTTTCTAAATCACTAAGAGCTCCTGTAGATATTTCATCAAAAATCACTTTTTCTGCAGCTCTTCCTCCTAATGCGGCACACATTTCATCTAGCATCTGCTTAGGGCGCACAATAAGACGTTCTTCTGGAAGATACCAAGCCGCTCCTAGAGATTGCCCTCTAGGGACAATAGTTACTTTTACAAGAGGTGCTGCATGCTCTAGCATCCAACTTACCGTCGCATGACCAGCTTCGTGATATGCAATTGCTTTCTTTTCGTCTGGAGTAATAATCTTATTTTTCTTTTCAAGACCACCTACGATTCTATCGACAGCATCTAAGAAGTCTTGTTTCCCTACAGCTTTATTTCCTTTACGTGCTGCAATTAAAGCTGCTTCATTACAAACATTGGCTATATCGGCTCCAGAAAACCCTGGAGTTTGCTTCGCCAAAAAGTCTATATCTAATCCCTCATTTTTCTTTAAAGGACGTAAATGAACTTCAAAAATTTCTTTACGCTCTCTTACGTCTGGAAGATCTACATAAATTTGTCTATCAAACCTACCAGCCCTCATCAATGCTTTATCTAAAACATCTGCACGGTTGGTCGCTGCCAGTACAATAACATTTGTATTTGTTCCAAAACCATCCATTTCAGTTAATAACTGATTAAGTGTGTTTTCCCTTTCATCGTTAGACCCCGAAAAATTATTTTTCCCACGAGCTCTTCCTATAGCATCAATCTCATCTATAAAAATAATTGCAGGCGACTTTTCCTTCGCTTGTTTAAATAAATCTCTTACACGAGAAGCTCCTACTCCTACAAACATTTCTACAAAATCAGATCCTGATAGCGAGAAAAAAGGCACTTTTGCCTCTCCAGCAACAGCTTTAGCAAGGAGTGTCTTACCCGTACCTGGTTGCCCAACTAATAAGGCTCCTTTAGGTATTTTTCCACCAAGGCTTGTATATTTTTCTGGGTTTTTAAGAAAATCTACAATTTCTTGTACTTCTTCTTTTGCTCCTTCTAATCCAGCGACGTCTTTGAAAGATGTTTTAACATCTACCTTTTCATCAAAAAGTTTTGCTTTTGACTTCCCAATATTAAATATCTGACCACCTGGACCTCCTCCAGAACCTGCCGACATACGTCTCATAATAAATATCCATATCCCAACAATTAATATAATAGGTAATATGGGAGCAATCATATCAAAAAAGCTATGCTCTTCATCAGCGTCTCTAGTCGCAGATAACTCATATTTCTCAACAGTCTCATCAAATGATTTTACAAAATCACCGCCATCTACATAACTAATGACATAATCTGCGACACCTTGAGATTTGGGCATCAATTGACCGCTTTTCTTGTTTTTATGAACTTCTTTTTGCTTCGCGTCTGGAGTCAAGAAAATTTTAGCCTCTTTTCTATTTGTGATGATGAAAACTAACTCAACATCTCCATCTTTAAGATATTTTGTGTACTCAGAATAACTAATCTTTTTAGGTTCTCCAAAACCTCCGTTACCGCTAAACATGCTAATAGCAATAAAGATGACTACTATTAATCCATAAATCCAATAATTACTAAATTTAGGTTTATTAGCTGGGGGTGTATTTTTTGTTTCTTTAGACATTCACTATTTTTTTTTAATAACTGGTTGCTATAGAGGTAATCTTTGCATCACCCCATAGGCTTTCTATATCGTAAAATTCTCTTATGTGTTTTTGGAAAACATGTACTACCACATTAACGTAGTCCATGAGTACCCATTCTGAATTATCCAAACCTTCTACGTGCCAAGGTTTTTCCTTTAATTCTTTACTAGCAACTTTTTGAATAGAATTTACTATTGCTGCTACTTGGGTGTTTGAAGTACCATCACAAATAATAAAATAATCGCAAACCGTGTTTTCAATATCCCTTAAATCCAGAATATCAATGTTTTGCCCTTTAACTTCTTCTATTCCTTCTATAATTTTTGCAATTAATTGATCTGCGCTTGTTTCCTTTTTTACCATTAAATCCTTTTATTTACACAAAGTTATTACAAATTTACGTTTATCAACCTTCTTAACATAAGTTTAAATAATATAATAACCTGTATGCGTATAGTCAAACTTCATACCACCGATTCAACTAACGACTATCTAAAGTCATTAGCCAAAGAAGAAAAACTCGAAGAGGACACTGTCGTGTGGGCTTTAAACCAGACTCATGGCCGCGGTCAAATGGGTACTATTTGGGCTACAGATTCAGGTAAAAACCTAACTTTCAGCGTCTTTAGAAAAATTCAACAAATCACGATAGATCAACAGTTTTATGCTTTAATGGCAGCATCTCTCGCGGTGAAGGATGTTTTAGAGAAATTACTTATAAAAAATGTTCGCGTAAAATGGCCTAACGACATCTTGTCAGGCAAGCAAAAAATATGTGGTATCCTTATCGAAAATGTCATAAAAAAAGGAGAATTAAATGCGATGGTTATTGGCGTAGGACTTAATGTCAACCAAACCGTCTGGGAAAACGTCCCAAGAGCTACTTCCATAAAGATGCAAACAGGGATTCACTTTGATCTTCAAGAGATTTTAAATCTGCTCCTTGAACAATTTCATCACTACGTAAAAATGCTTCTTGATGGAAATTTTAAAACTATTAAAAAAGAGTACGAAACCTATCTATTCAGAAAAGATAAACCTTCCACTTTTTTAAATTCAAACCAAGAGCAGTTTGTAGGGATTATCCAAGGTGTTACAGATCAAGGCAAGCTTATTTTATTGGAAGAGGACAACATCGTTAATGAATACGATTTAAAAGAGATCCAATTGCTTTTTTAAGATGAGATTACTCTCTCACAACTGCTATCAAAAATCCTTTTATTCGTATCTTTGTTACTCTTTATATAAGCTATGCAAGAAGAAACAATAGTATCACCAGTTAGACAACCTAAGCCTAAATGGTTACGCGTTAAATTACCTACAGGAAAAAAATACACAGAACTCAGAGGGCTCGTAGACAAATATGACTTACATACAATATGTACCTCAGGTAGTTGCCCTAATATGGGAGAGTGCTGGAGTGAAGGTACTGCTACCTTTATGATTTTGGGTAACATTTGTACGCGTTCATGCGGGTTTTGTGGTGTAAAGACTGGAAGACCTGAAACTGTAGACTGGGAAGAACCAGAAAAAGTAGCGCGATCAATAAAGATCATGGCTATAAAGCACGCAGTAATAACATCTGTAGACAGAGATGACTTAAAAGATATGGGAACTATTATATGGGGCGAAACAGTAAAAGCAATACGCCGCATGAATCCTGAGACCACACTAGAGACATTAATTCCTGATTTTCAAGGAAGAGAAGATCTACTTGATAGAATTATAGACGTACATCCAGAAGTAGTTTCTCATAATATGGAAACCGTAAAACGACTTACTCGCGAAGTTCGTATACAAGCGAAATATGAACGTAGTCTTGGCGTTTTAAAATACCTTAAGGATCATGGCATCGCTAGAACAAAATCTGGTATTATGCTTGGATTGGGAGAAACTGAAGCAGAAGTCATACAAACACTAGAAGACTTGCGATCTGTTAATCTAGATATTGTAACGATAGGTCAATACCTACAACCATCAAAAAAACATCTTCCCGTAAAACAGTTTATTACGCCAGATCAATTTAAAAAATATGAAGAAATAGGACTAAAAATGGGCTTTAGGCATGTAGAAAGTGGAGCTCTAGTTCGGTCTTCATACAAAGCTCAAAAGCATCTTACATAATCTTATGAGCACTATCAAAGTTGCCATAAATGGTTTTGGACGCATAGGTCGAAATCTTTTCAAACTTCTTCATAATCATAAAGATATAGAAGTCGTTGCTATAAATGACATAGCAGACGCTCATACCTTAAGTCATCTATTAAAATTTGACAGTATTCACGGTATCTTTAATGCAGATGTTCGCTTTCGCGAAAGCGAACAAAACCACTCTACAATTATTGTAAATGACAAAGAAATTCTATTATTTAATAGTCCAGATATCAAATATATCCCTTGGAAAACAGTACAGCCAGACATTGTCATTGAATCTACAGGAAAATACAAGACCAAAGCAGAGTTAAAATACCACATTGCTAATGGAGCAAAAAAAGTAATTCTAACAGTTCCTCCTCAAGATGATCAAATCAAAATCATCGTTCTTGGCGTGAACGATCATATTCTTGAGGACACAGATACGATTATATCGAATGCATCTTGTACTACCAACAACGCCGCTCCTATGATCAAAGTGATAGATCAACTATGTGGTATTGAACAAGCGTATATCACTACTATTCATTCTTACACTACAGATCAAAGTCTCCATGACCAGCCTCATAGGGACCTACGTAGAGCAAGAGCTGCAGGTCAAAGCATTGTTCCCACTACCACTGGAGCAGCAAAAGCGCTTACAAAGATTTTTCCACATCTTGCAAATGTGATTGGAGGTTGTGGTATTAGAGTCCCTATTGCTAATGGTTCTCTTACAGATATTACATTTAATGTAAAAAGGGACACTACGATTGAAGCCATAAACAATGCTTTAAAAAAAGCTTCACAAACAGATTTGAAAGGAATCATAGAATACACTAACTTACCACTAGTCTCTGTTGACATCATAGGCAATACACATTCCTGTATTTTTGACTCTCAGATGACTTCTGTTATTGGCAAAATGGTAAAAATCATAGGTTGGTACGATAATGAAATTGGGTATTCTAGTCGAATTATCGATTTAATTTCATCCATTAGCAGGAAATAATATATATTCGTATTTGTCAAATATAACTTAATATATGAGCAAGTTTTTAATCCGTCTTCTGCTCTTGATGCTGTTTACTGTTTCCACGTCTATTGTGGCTCAAGAAGTAGACCTCGCTACTCAAAAGGTTACGAATCAAAAAATTGACTCTTTACTAACAGTAGCAGCTACTGCTATTGAAAATAATGACTACAATACTTCTGCTCAGATTATGACAAGAGCTAGAATATTGGCAGAACAAACCAACAATAAAGGAAGGATAGGTCTTGCATCAAGTGCACTATCGCGATTATATCTTCTCACAGGGAATATTCAAAAAGCAAGAGAAGAAAATGAACTTGCTATCAAGATGCAACTTGACCAAAATAGCAATGAAGAAAGTTTAGGGCAGAGTTACATTACTGCTGCACAAATAGAGCTACAAGAAAGAAACTACCCAAAAGCTTCCGAATACCTAGAAAAAGCAGAAAAAATTCTTAAAAATAGAAGACGCCCTGTATTACTATCTAAAGTATATATCACGCAAGGTACTATCGCCTTAACCAAAAACAACACTCAAAACGCTGAGGAGTTATTTAATTTAGCTATTACGCAAGCTAATGATGCTGGAAATAAATTTCTAATAGCCAAAAGCAATATCCAAAAGGCAGAAGTTTTATTGCTTCAGAAAAAAATAGAAGAAGCTAGCATGGCTATTAATATTGCGCAGGAAATAAGCGCTATAGAAAATTATCCTAATCTCTTATCAGAATCTTACAGAATAAGTAGCCGTATTGCAAAAGAACAAAATGACACTTCTAAAGCTTATGAGCATATCACTCTTTATAATAATTACATAGAGAATACTAGAAAAAATAAAGAAACTGAACTAGTTATAAATCCTCTTAGCGAAAATAAAGAGCTTACTGATCAATTACAAAAAGATATAGAATTAGAAAGAACTAGATCAATAAAAGCAAATACGCTTACTACAGTATTGAGTATTGCTATGATTACTATTTTATCATTATTAATTTTATCATTATATAAAAACAATAACCTTAGAACCAAAGCAAACGAGTTACTACAAGCAAAAAATACCGAGTTAATAGTCGCAAAAGATAATGCAGAAAAAGCGTCTATGGTAAAAGCACAATTCTTATCTACCATAACTCACGAATTACGTACTCCAATGTACGCAGTAACAGGACTCACGCATTTATTACTAAGTGAAAACCCTACAGAAGAACAAAAGAAACATCTTGATTCTCTAAAATTTTCTGGAGAATACTTATTATCTCTAATTAATAATATACTAGATCTTAATAAGTTAGAAGCAAATAAAGTAGAGGTAGAGCAAACGGCATTTAATCTTAAAAAACGTATTGAAGATGTGCTATTTGCTTTAGGAAAATCTGCTAAAGACAAAGGAAATAGTCTAAATTTTGAATTTGACCAAGACATCCCAGAAGAGGTTTTAGGGGATCCACTTATGATTTCTCAGATATTAATTAATCTTGTAGGTAATGCTGTTAAATTTACTCGTGATGGGACTGTTGATATTCGTGTCCAAAAAATAAAACAAACAGAATCAGAAACCTATCTCCATTTTGAAATTGAAGATACAGGAGAAGGTATTTCTAAAAAGAAACAAAAAAATATTTTCCAAAACTTCACTCAAGGATCTGTTGCTATTAATAGAAAATTTGGAGGAACTGGATTAGGTTTGTCTATTGTAAAGAATCTATTAGACCTACTAGACAGTAAAGTAGAATTAGAAAGCACGCTTGGAAAAGGATCTAAATTTTCTTTTAATATTAAATACAATCTCACAAAACAAGCAGGACAGGAGTCAAATCCTCATCACATCATTTACGATATAGATTATGTCGCTTTAGAAAATCGAAAAATACTAGTGGTCGAAGACAACAAGATCAATCAAATGATTACACGTAAAATCTTAGAAAAAAATAAGATGATATGTGATGTTGCTGACAACGGAGAGATTGCTGTAGAAAAAGCAAGAAGCCAAGATTTTGATCTTATACTTATGGATATTCACATGCCTGGCATAAGTGGTATTGAAGCAACAGAGCAAATACGTCTTTTTGATAAAGAGATCCCAATCCTTGCTTTAACAGCCGTTACTATAGATGAGAATATAGACGAATTTCACGAAGCTGGCTTTAATGATATTATCCCAAAACCTTATAAGGTCGAAGAATTCTTTCAAAAAATACATAATGGCTTAAAACAAGCTAAAGTATTTAATTAAAATCCTTTACAAAATCCAATATCTGTTTGTCAAAAGAAGCTTCATTAGACACAAATGAAACTTTAATGGGAAGATAATACAACTGCTTATTTTTAAGTAAGGGTGATAAACGTACATAATCTTTTTCTGTGGTAACGATACATTCACAAGTCTCTAATGTTTTTATTTCGCTTAAAGCGAAATTATGGTGATCCTTATACGATTTATGCTCAAAATGTAACCCAAGATCCTGAAGATGGCTTACCAAAGGCGTAGGATTTGCAATTCCAGTGACCAAAGTAATTTTTTTATTTTTTAATTCAGAGACAGGTAATTTAGTATCATCTGACATAAAAAACTCATCATAGCTAATCGTAGTAAAGTATACTTTTTGATGTGATGCTGGCTTTAGCTTTCTAATGACAGTCTCTCTTTCTCTTTTAGAAATTCCCTCTGGACATTTCGTCACGATTATTACGTCTGCTCTATCAACACCACTTCTCGGCTCTCTGAGATTACCAACTGGCAACAAATAATCATTAACATATAAATCCTGATATGCAGTGAGCACCACTTGAAAACCTGCTTTTACTTTTCGGTGTTGGTAAGCATCATCAAGAATAATCATTTCAGGAGAAGGAGTTCTTTGTAGAAGCTGAGAAATACCCAACCGCCTATCTTCGCAAACAGCAACAATAACATCTTTAAATTTTCTAGCAAACTGCAAAGGTTCATCTCCTACGTTTTTTGCTAGGCTGTCTGCAAAAACCTGAAGATATCCTTTCGTTTTCCTTCCATACCCACGACTTAAAGTAGCTATATGATACTCATCTTTTAAAAGTTGAATAAAATATTCTGTCATAGGGCTTTTGCCAGTCCCTCCTGTGTTCAAATTACCTATACAAATAATAGGTAGCGGATATTCTTTGTAAGACAAATAGCCTAGGTCATACGCTTTATTACGCAATAAAGTGATGATATAATAGAGTCCCGAAAAAGGAAACAAGATTTTACGTAGCAGTTTCATAAAGGACGAAGGTATAATTTTTATCTTTACTTTTTTAAGATATGATTTATGACTATACGTGATGTTACCAATATACTTGAGGAATGGGCTCCATTACCCTATGCAGAAGATTTTGACAATGTAGGACTGCTAGTAGGTGATGCTTCTTCCAAGCTTACTAACATTCTAGTGACTCATGACGCACTAGAAAGTGTAGTTCAAGAAGCTATTGACAAAAACTGTAATCTTATTATTTGTTTTCATCCTATTTTATTTTCTGGATTAAAAAGAATTGTAGGTTCAAATTATGTAGAGAAATCAATCTTAAAGGCAATTAAAAATGATATTGCTATTTACGCACTACATACTGCGCTCGATAATGTGTCCTACGGGGTAAATTATGGAATGGCAAAAGCACTTAACCTTTTAGACACACACATTCTTATTCCTAAAAAAGAGCATATCCGTAAACTAGTAACCTACGTGCCACATACATCTTTAGAAAAAGTCAAAGAGGCTATTTTTAATGCAGGAGCTGGACAAATAGGAAACTATGATCAATGTAGTTTTGGAGTATCTGGCGAAGGCACTTTTCGCGCAAGCAAAAATGCAAACCCAACCATAGGCAGTATAGGAATCCAACACAAAGAACCAGAAACGCAATTACACATTACATACGAAAAGCATTTTGAATCAAAAATATTGAAATCATTATTTGTGAGTCATCCGTATGAAGAAGTAGCTTATGAAATAACAGATCTCCACAACAACCTTCAAAATGTGGGCTTAGGAATGGTAGGCAGTCTTAAGGAAGCCATTTCAGAAATTGATTTTTTGAAGTTTGTTAAAAAAACATTCAAAACAGGTGGTATAAGACATTCTGAATTACTTAACAAACCTATTAAAAAAGTGGCTGTTTTGGGAGGTAGTGGAGCTTTTGGTATAGCTCAAGCCATCAAAAGCAACGCAGATATCTATATAACCGCAGATCTTAAGTATCACGACTACTATAAAGCAGAAAACCGGATTTTATTAGCCGATATTGGTCACTTTGAAAGTGAACGCTTTACAAAAAACATAATAGCTGACTATCTTACAGAAAAAATTCGTAATTTTGCAGTCGTTTTATCTGAACAAAATACCAATCCCATCAACTATTTATAAAGTATGGCAAAGAAAAAAGAATCAACAGTCGAAGAGAAGCTAAGAGCTTTGTATGATTTACAACTTATAGATTCTAGAATAGACCAAATACGAAATGTACGAGGAGAATTACCTCTAGAAGTCGAAGATCTTGAAGATGAGGTTGCTGGTCTTAACAAACGTATTGAAAAATTGGATAATGAGTTATCTCTCATAGAAGATCAAATAAAAGCAAAGAAAATTCAGATTGAAGATTCTAAAGCTTCTATTAAAAAATACTCTGAGCAACAAAAAAATGTACGTAATAATCGTGAATTTAATGCACTTAGTAAGGAAGTCGAGTTTCAAGAGTTAGAAATACAGCTTGCAGAGAAAAACATTCGTGAATTTAAAGCTCAAATTGAGCAAAAAAACGAAGTTATCTCTACCACTAAAGAGCGTCTAGGAGAACGTGATAACCATCTTAAACACAAAAAAAGTGAATTAGATGCCATTCTATCCGAAACTGAAAAAGAAGAAAAAGCACTTATTAAAAAGAGTGAAGATTTTGAAAAAGAAATTGAAGAACGTTTAGTTAAAGCCTACAAGCGCATACGATCTAACGTTCGTAATGGCCTTGCTGTTGTTGCTATAGAACGTGGAGCTTCTGGAGGATCATTTTTCACCATCCCACCTCAAGTACAAGTAGAAATAGCGAGTCGCAAAAAGATCATAACCGATGAGCACAGTGGTCGTATTCTTGTAGACAGCGTACTTGCTACAGAAGAACAAGAAAGAATGGAATCTATGTTTAAATCTATTAAATAGATTTAACACTCATAATATCTTTAAATGGTCTAGATTTTATTAAAATCTAGACCATTTTCTTTTTAAGGTATAATTGAGTATAGCCATTATAAATTCTTAATACTATAAATAGAATACTTCACTTCCCAAAATAAGTTAATGGTATGAAGCGAATTTTATTTTGCTCTAATAAAAATAAGACAGAAAACTATTTATAAATATCAAGACACTATGAGGTCATAAGAAGCCAACATAGAATCTTATTTTTAAGACACGCTTTCGCGAAAAAATCCTCAGATCCGATCTTTTTGGGTCAAAATAAAGAGTACCAACTTCGTATATAGTTTTTC
>ERZ651776.3754-NODE-3754-length-14669-cov-4.425918_pt1 | contig 14669 bp, 24 predicted proteins | sample MGYA00514761_ERZ651776 | MGnify/ENA metagenome assembly ERZ651776 | reverse complement strand
TGTTTCAGATTTACTAGAACCTAATGCAATTCCCTTGTCTCTAGAAGAAGCAGCGCCTAAAGTTTTACCAGATAAATCATCAATTATCTGTGCGTAAATCTCTTTATTACTTCTATATACACAGAGTCTAGGGCGCTCTGCAGTTCCAGAAATAGTCTTACGAATTCTCAAATGAATTCTATTTCTTTTTTCACTTTTTGATAATGCCATAACCTATGTATTATGCAGATTTACCTGCTTTTCTTCTAATAATCTCACCAACAAACTTAATACCTTTTCCTTTATACGGTTCAGGCTTACGGAAAGCACGTATTTTTGCAGCTACTTGCCCTACTAATTGTTTGTCGTAAGAAGTTAATTTTACGATTGGATTTTTACCTTTTTCAGATACAGTTTCCACATTTACCTCTGGAGCTATCTCTAAAACGATGTTGTGAGAAAAACCAACAGCTAAATCTAATTTTTGCCCTTGATTACTTGCACGATATCCTACTCCAATAAGCTCTAATTCTTTGGTCCATCCTTTTGACACTCCTTCAATCATATTAAAAATAAGCGAACGATACAAACCGTGCTTAGCTCTAACATCTTTTTTATCAGAAGGTCTTTCAAGAGTTATTGTTCCGTCTTCTACTTTTATAGTAATTTCTGAAAACTCTTGTGTAAGTTCACCTAATTTTCCTTTTACGGTTACAATCCCTTCAGCTACGTTTACAGTAACACCATCTGGAATTGTAATTGGACTTTTACCTATTCTTGACATTTCTTTGTCTTTTTAACTGATTAGTAAACGTAACAAAGTACTTCGCCACCTACATTCGCTTGATGCGCTTGCTTTCCTGTCATTACTCCTTTCGAAGTAGAGACAATAGCAATACCCAAACCATTCAATATACGAGGTATATCTGAAGATGAAGCGTATTTACGTAAACCAGGTTTACTTATTCTTTGAATATCTCTTATTACAGATTCTTTTGTATTCCCATCATACTTCAAAGCAATTTTGATAGTATCTTGAGATGTACCTTTTTCAAATTTGTAACTTAAAATGTAACCTTGGTCAAATAAGATTTTAGTCATCTCCTTTTTCAAGTTTGATGCTGGAATCTCAACGACTCTGTGATTTGCTGCAGCTGCATTTCTAATTCTAGTTAGAAAATCTGCAATTGGATCTGTATTCATTTATCTATTTTTCAGCAGTGGTTTTTTACTTTATTGCTTTCGCGAAAGCAAAACCTTCCACCAGTTTATATTCAATTTACCAACTAGCTTTTTTAACACCTGGTATAAGACCTTGGTTTGCCATTTCTCTGAATGTAACACGAGAAAGACCAAATTGTCTCATATATCCCCTTGGACGACCTGTTAACTTACAACGGTTGTGCTGACGGATAGGAGAGGCATTTTTAGGCAACTTTTGTAAAGCTTCATAATCGCCAGCTTCTTTTAAAGCTTTGCGTTTTTCTGCATACTTAGCTACTGTCTTTGCTCTTTTCACCTCACGGGCTTTCATTGATTCTTTAGCCATAATTAATTCTTTTTGAAAGGTAACCCTAGTTCTGTTAACAATGATTTTGCTTCCTTATCGGTAGCTGCAGAAGTTTCAAAGGTAATATTCATACCCTCAATCTTCTTAATTCTATCGATATTAATCTCAGGAAAGATAATTTGTTCAGTAATTCCCATACTATAATTACCTCTACCGTCAAATCCAGTAGCATTTATTCCTCCAAAGTCTCTTACTCGTGGAAGTGCAGATGTAATCAATCTATCAAGAAATTCATACATACGTTCCCCACGTAAAGTTACTTTTGTTCCTATTGGCATTCCTTTACGTAGCTTAAAAGAAGCAACGTCTTTCTTTGAAATGGTAGCGATAGCTCTTTGCCCTGTTATTAGGGTAAGTTCTTCCACTGCATTTTCTACCAATTTTTTATCAGCAACAGCAGCTCCTACACCTCTAGATACAACGATCTTATTAAGCTTAGGAACTTGCATAATGTTATTATAGCCAAATTCTTCTGTAAGAGAGGCCGTTATTCGGTCTTTAAACTCTTGTTTTAATCTTGGTACGTATCCCATGACTATATGATTTCGTTTGTTGTTTTAGCGAAACGAACCTTCTTATCTCCTTCCATACGGAAACCTACACGAGTAGCTTTACCGTTTTTGTCTATTAAAGACACATTAGAAATTTGAAGAGGTGCTTCTTTTTCTTTAATACCACCTTGAGGATTTGCAGCACTAGGCTTTTCATGTTTTTTAACCATGTTTACACCCTCTACGATAACTTTATTTTTATCTGTAAATACCTTAGCTACCTTACCTTCTTTCCCTTTTTGGGCTCCAGCCGTAACACGAACGGTATCTCCTGATTTAATTTTAAGTTTTGCCATCTTCTTATGTATTAAAGCACTTCAGGTGCTAATGATACAATCTTCATGAATTGTTTATCACGAAGTTCTCTTGCTACTGGTCCAAAAACACGAGTTCCTCGCATTTCGCCTTGAGCGTTTAAAAGAACACAAGCGTTATCGTCAAAACGAATATATGATCCATCTGGACGACGCACTTCTTTCTTAGTACGCACAACTACTGCTGTAGATACGGCTCCCTTTTTAATCTGGCCGTTGGGAGTTGCATCTTTTACAGACACCACTATTTTGTCCCCTACAGAAGCATATCTTCTCTTAGTACCTCCTAACACACGGATTGTCAAAACTTCTTTTGCTCCTGTGTTATCTGCTACTTTTAATCTTGATTCTTGCTGTAACATTACTTAGCTCTTTCAATGATTTCTACTAATCTCCAACATTTTGATTTACTCATAGGACGAGTTTCCATAATCCTAACAGTATCTCCTTCGTTGCAGTCGTTTGTTTCGTCGTGTGCTACGTATTTCTTCGTTTTTAAAACGAATTTACCATACATAGGGTGTTTTACTTTTTTAACCTCAGACACAACAATTGATTTTTGCATCTTGTTACTAGTTACTACACCAATACGCTCTTTTCTTAAATTTCTTTTTTCCATCTTAAGCAGCGTTATTGTTCTCTTTTAGTTAATTCAGTTGCTATTCTTGCGACAGTACGTCTTAAAGCACGCAATTGAATAGGATTCTCTAATGGAGAAATTGTATGTGCCATTTTAAGATCTGAATAAGATCTTCTAGCTTTTCCAAGTTCTTCTTGTAATTCCGCTACAGATAATCCTTTTACTTCTGATTGTTTCATTATCTTATAATTTATTCAGCTGAAAAGTCTCTAGCTACAATATACTTTGTTCTCACAGGAAGCTTTTGCGCCGCAAGTCTGAGTGCTTCTTTAGCCACTGGCTCAGGCACTCCACCTACTTCAAACAATATGCGTCCAGGTTTCACTACAGCTGCCCAATATTCTACAGCACCTTTACCCTTACCCATACGTACCTCTAGAGGTTTTTTAGTAATAGGCTTGTCCGGAAAGATTTTGATCCATAATTGACCTTCTCTTTTCATGTAACGTGTTGCGGCAATACGAGCTGCTTCTATTTGTCTAGCAGTAATGAAACTAGAGTCTGTTGACTTAATTCCAAAAGTTCCATTTGAAAGTGTGTGCCCTCTTTGAGAGAGACCTTTCATACGACCCTTTTGCTGCTTACGAAATTTTGTTTTTTTAGGCTGTAACATTTTCTTGTTCTTTTAAAAAATTACTTTCTACGGCGAGATCCGCGGTTATCTTTACCCGAACCACCTTTACCTGATTTCTTTTGCAAACCAACTAACGGAGAAAGTTCCCTTTTGCCATATACTTCACCTTTCATAATCCATACTTTGATACCCAATCTACCATACGTAGTGTGAGCTTCAACCAAAGCATAATCTATGTCGGCTCTAAATGTTGATAAAGGAATACGTCCATCTTTATAAGACTCAGAACGTGCCATTTCAGCACCATTCAAACGTCCAGAAATTTGGATTTTAATACCCTCTGCATTCATACGCATTGCAGCCGCAATTGCCATCTTAATTGCACGACGGAAAGAAATACGACTTTCAATCTGACGAGCAACACTAGATCCCACCAAGAACGCATCAAGTTCTGGTCGTTTGATTTCATGGATATTAATTTGTACTTCTTTTTCAGTAATCTTCTTAAGCTCTTCTTTTAACTTGTCTACCTCTTGACCACCTTTTCCGATAATGATACCAGGTCTAGCAGTAGTGATAGTAACGGTTACAAGTTTAAGCGTACGCTCAATGATTACACGTGACACACTAGCTTTACTTAAACGAGCGTGAATATATCGTCTAATCTTATCGTCTTCGGCAAGTTTATCACCGTAGTCGTTACCACCGTACCAGTTAGATTCCCATCCTCTGATAATTCCTAGGCGATTTCCGATTGGATTTGTCTTCTGTCCCATCTAATTAATTGCTTTGTGTGTTATCGTTTGCAGCAAGCACGACTGTTACGTGATTACTACGTTTTCTTATTCTATGTGCACGACCTTGTGGTGCTGGACGAAGTCTTTTTAACATCGCTCCACTATCCACTTTGATCTCTTTAATAAAAAGGTCTGCGTCTTCAAGACTCGCATCTTCATTCTTTGCCTCCCAGTTTGCAATGGCAGAAAGAACAAGCTTCTCAACTTTACGAGATGCTTCCTTATTACTAAACTTTAACAATTGAAGTGCTCTCTCCACCTTTGCGCCGCGTATCATATCTGCTACTAAACGCATTTTACGAGGTGAAGTCGGGCAGTTATTCAATTTCGCGAAGGCAATTTGCTTATTAGCTGCCTTGCGCGCTTCTGCTGATTCTCTTTTACGAACTCCCATGACTTCAATTATTTTTTACCTTTATTTTTTGCACCACCATGTCCTCTGTAAGAACGTGTTGGTGAAAATTCTCCTAATTTATGCCCTACCATGTTTTCAGTAACGTATACTGGAACAAATTGGCGACCATTATGTACTGCTATTGTTTGCCCCACAAAATCTGGGGTAATCATTGAAGCTCTAGACCATGTTTTAATCACAGTCTTTTTATTGCCTTCAACGTTTGCAGCAACTTTCTTTTCTAACTTATAGTGAACGTAAGGTCCTTTTTTTAATGAACGTGCCATATCTTATTATTTCTTTCTACGTTCTACAATATATTTATTACTCGATTTCGTCTTAGAACGCGTTCTATAACCTTTAGCAGGTATACCGTTTCTACTACGAGGATGTCCTCCAGAAGACTTACCTTCTCCACCTCCCATTGGGTGATCAACAGGGTTCATCACTACTGGACGTACACGAGGTCTTCTTCCTAACCAACGGCTTCTACCCGCTTTACCAGATACAAGCAATTGATGATCACTATTAGATACTGCTCCGATAGTTGCCATACAAGTAACAAGAATCAATCTTGTTTCGCCTGACGGTAATTTAACCGTTGCAAACTTACCATCACGTGCCATTAATTGTGCAAAAGCACCAGCACTACGAGCCATAACAGCCCCTTGTCCTGGACGCAATTCTATACAAGAAATGATAGTACCTAATGGAATATCTGAAAGTGGCATTGCATTCCCAATTTCTGGAGCTACATTAGAACCAGAGACTAGATTTTGACCTACCTGAAGACCGTTTTGAGCTATCACATAACGCTTTTCACCATCTTGATAGTTAAGAAGCGCAATAAATGCAGTTCTGTTTGGATCATATTGAATTGAATCTACTGTAGCAGGAATTCCTTCCTTGTTACGTTTAAAATCAATAATACGATACCTTCTTTTATGACCTCCACCAAGCTGGCGTACGGTCATCTTTCCTGTGTTGTTTCTACCTCCTGAGCGTTTTCTTGGAGCCAAAAGGCTCTTTTCTGGCTTATCAGTTGTAATCTGGTCGAAACCATTTACAACTCTAAATCGCTGCCCTGGAGTGATAGGTTTTAGTTTTCTTACTGACATTTTAAAAAATTAAATGTTGTTATAAAAATCTATTGTATCACCTTCCGCCAACTGTACAATTGCTTTTTTGATTGCATTTGTTTTACCAGTAATAACCCCAGATTTCGTATTACGAGATTTGCGATCTGGACGGACATTCATTGTTCGAACTTTCTCAACTGAAACACCATAAGCAGACTCAACCGCTTTCTTAATTTCAACCTTATTTGTTCTCATACTTACTTCGAAAGTATAGCGGTTATTCACCTCACTATCCATCGTAGCTTTTTCCGTAATAACAGGTTTTATTAAAATACTCATGTCTCTTATTTAGCTAAGTTAGTCTCAATACCTTCTAAAGAACCTTCAATAAACACAAGATTATTAGCATTCATAATCTTATAAGTACTTAATTCTGAACTTGTTATAACTTCAGAGCCCTTTAAATTGCGTGACGACAAATATACATTATTATTTGACTCTCCCAACACTATCAATGATTTTTTATTCTCAAGACCTAATGCCTTAAGAAAGCTAATAAAATCTTTAGTCTTTGGAGTTTCAAAATTAAAGTCTTCTACGACTGTAATTGCCTTATCATTAGCCTTTAGAGAAAGTGCTGAACGACGTGCCAATCTTTTCATTCCTTTATTAAGTTTGAACGAATAATTTCTTGGTCTAGGACCAAACATTCTTCCTCCTCCTTTAAACACACCAGACTTAATACTACCTGCACGGGCTGTACCAGTTCCTTTTTGTTTTTTAATCTTACGAGTAGATCCTGAAATTTCAGCTCTCTCTTTTGCCTTATGAGTTCCTTGACGTTGGTTAGCAAGATATTGCTTAACGTCTAAGTATACAGCATGATTGTTAGGCTCAATAGCAAAAACAGCATCAGAAAGGTTTGCCTCTCTCCCTGTTTCTTTTCCTTTAATATCTAAAACTGCTACTTTCATTATTTTTGAATGGTTACATAAGCGTTTTTGTGACCAGGGACACATCCTTTCACGACAAGTAGATTTTTATCTGCAACTACTTTTAAAACTCTTAAATTTTGAACTTTCACTTGATCACCTCCCATACGTCCTGCCATACGCATTCCTTTGAATACACGAGCAGGATAAGAAGCAGCACCGATAGAACCTGGAGCTCTCAAACGGTTATGTTGACCATGAGTTGCTTGTCCTACCCCGGCAAAACCGTGACGCTTAACAACACCTTGAAAACCTTTACCTTTTGTTGTACCAGATACATCCACAAACTCACCTTCTTCAAAGTGATCTACAGTAATTGCATCTCCTAATTTAAAACTTCCTTCAAATCCTTGAAACTCGACAACTTTGCGTTTTGCAACCGTACCTGCTTTTTTAGCGTGACCGCTAGCAGCTTTGTTTGCCTTTTTTGCGTCATCGAAACCAAGTTGAAGGGCTTCATACCCGTCAGTTTCTGTGGTTCTGACTTGGGTAACTACGCAGGGACCTACCTCTAAGACTGTACATGGAATGTTTTTCCCATTTTCGTCAAAGATGCTGGTCATACCTACTTTTTTTCCGATTAACCCAGACATATTTATTTATATTAATTATTAAAAAATCTATTCAAAAAAAACAGGGTCAAATACGTTCAACCCTGAATGTATTTTTTCCGTTTTTCCTTTGCACGCAGCTCAGGACATTTTTATAGAGATGAGTACGCTTTCGCGAAAGCGCACTCAACCTATCACACTTTTATCTCTACTTCTACTCCACTAGGTAATTCTAACTTCATTAACGCATCGATCGTTTTTGAAGAAGAACTATAAATATCTAGTAAGCGCTTGTAAGAGCTAAGCTCAAACTGCTCACGAGATTTCTTATTTACGTGTGGAGAACGTAGTACTGTAAAAATTTTCTTATGTGTAGGAAGTGGAATTGGTCCAGTTACTACAGCTCCAGTTGTTTTTACTGTCTTTACAATTTTCTCAGCAGACTTATCTACTAAGTTGTGGTCGTAAGACTTTAATTTGATTCTTATTTTTTGACTCATATCCTTAGTAATTAGTTTGTTCCTTTAGATGCTGCAATTACCTCTTCTGATATATTAGAAGGTGTTTCTGCATAGTGAGAAAATTCCATTGTTGATGTTGCACGTCCAGAAGATAATGTTCTTAATGTAGTTACATATCCAAACATTTCTGAAAGAGGCACTAAAGCTTTTACTGTTTTTGCACCAGCTCTATCACCCATATCATTCACTTGTCCTCTACGACGATTTAAATCTCCTACTATATCCCCCATATTCTCTTCAGGAGTAATTACCTCAAGTTTCATAATAGGCTCCATAATTACTGCCTTGGCAGCTTTTGCTGAATTTTTAAATCCAAGTTTAGCAGCAAGTTCAAACGATAATTGGTCAGAATCTACATCATGGTAAGACCCATCTCTAAGCGTTACTTTCATAGAATCTACTTCATAACCAGCTAAAGGTCCATTTACCATGGCCATTTTGAATCCTTTCTCTATTGAAGGAATGAATTCTTTAGGTACGTTACCACCTTTAATAACTGATTCAAACTGAAGACCAACTACGCCTTCATCTGCTGGCTCAATCGTAAATACGATATCTGCAAATTTACCACGACCCCCAGATTGCTTCTTGTACACCTCTCTATGATCTGCTGCTGCAGTAATAGCTTCTTTGTACTCAACCTGTGGCTGACCTTGATTTACCTCTACCTTAAATTCACGTCTTAAACGATCTACAATAACGTCTAAGTGAAGTTCTCCCATTCCAGATATAATGGTCTGTCCTGAAGCTTCATCTGAACGTACTGTAAATGTTGGATCCTCTTCTGCTAACTTTGCTAAACCAATACCTAGTTTATCAACATCTGCCTTCGTCTTTGGCTCAACCGCAATACCAATTACTGGATCAGGGAAGTCCATAGATTCTAAAATTATAGGATGCTTTTCATCCGAAAGCGTATCTCCTGTTTTAATAGATTTAAATCCAACAGCAGCTCCAATATCTCCAGCTTCTATATAATCGATTGCTTTTTGTTTATTAGCATGCATCTGATAGATACGAGAAATACGTTCTTTTTTACCAGAACGATTATTCAACACATACGAACCAGCGTCTAAACGACCAGAGTATGCGCGGAAAAATGCTAAACGACCTACAAAAGGATCTGTCGCAATTTTAAATGCTAAAGCCGCAAAAGGCTCTTTTACATCTGGCTTACGTAATTCTTCTTTTTCTGTATCTGGGTTTACACCTACAATACCTTCCTTGTCCATAGGAGAAGGTAAGTAACGACATACTGCATCCAAAAGGAACTGAACTCCTTTATTCTTAAATGCAGATCCACAAATCATAGGAATGATAGACATATCCATTACAGCAGCACGAAGCGCAGCATGCACTTCATCTTCAGTAATAGAATCTTCATCCTCCATATATTTCTCAAGTAGATTCTCATCGTACGCAGCAACTTCTTCAATAAGTTTACCACGAAGCATTTTTGCCTCTTCTTTAAGATCTTCAGGAATATCAACAACATCAAATGTTGCTCCCATTCCTTCTTCATGCCAAACAATAGCACGGTTTTTTACTAAATCAACAATTCCCTTAAAGTCTTCTTCATCACCAATATTTAATACGATAGGTACTGCATTAGAACCAAGCATATCTTTTACTTGCTGACATACTTCAAGAAAATTAGACCCTTGACGGTCCATTTTATTTACAAAACCAATACGTGGCACTTTGTAATTATCTGCTAGTCTCCAGTTTGTTTCTGATTGAGGCTCAACACCATCAACAGCACTAAACAAGAATACTAATCCATCAAGTACACGTAATGAACGGTTTACTTCAACCGTAAAATCAACGTGACCTGGAGTATCTATTATATTAAAATGGTAATCTTTTGTATCAGGAAGCGGTTCAGCATTTTCCAAAGGAAATTTCCACGTACATGTAGTTGCCGCAGAAGTAATCGTGATACCACGCTCTTGCTCTTGCTCCATCCAGTCCATTGTTGCAGCACCATCATGCACTTCTCCAATTTTATGGCTTACACCTGTATAATAAAGAATACGTTCAGTAGTAGTAGTTTTTCCTGCATCAATGTGAGCAGCAATACCTATATTTCTAGTGAATTTTAAATCTCTTGCCATTTCTTAGAATCTAAAGTGTGAAAATGCTTTGTTTGCTTCTGCCATTTTGTGCGTATCAGTACGCTTCTTAACAGCAGCACCTTCTTCTTTTGCTGCAGCAAGAATTTCTGAAGCAAGTTTAGAAGCCATTGACTTTTCGTTTCTTTTTCTTGCAAATCCAATTAACCACTTCATAGCGGTTGAGATCTTACGATCTGGACGAATTTGCATAGGGATTTGGAAAGTTGCCCCTCCTACTCGACGGCTACGTACTTCTACGTGTGGCATTACATTAGATAATGCATCTTTCCACAACTCAAGTGCTGTTTTCTCGTCGTCTGTTTTCTTTTCTTCTACGATATCAATTGCATCGTAAAAAACTTTAAAGGCTACCGATTTTTTACCGTCCCACATCATCATGTTAACGAATCGAGTTACTAACTGATCGTTAAAACGTGGATCTGGCAAAAGTGGTCTCTTTTTGGCCTGTTTTTTTCTCATTTCTTCTCTTTAAAAGTGTTGATGATTTACTTTTTAGGGCGTTTTGCACCATATTTAGATCTCGATTGCGTTCTTCCTGCAACACCAGCGGTGTCTAAGGCTCCACGCACAATGTGATATCTAACTCCTGGCAAATCTTTTACCCTTCCACCTCTAACCAATACTATCGAGTGCTCTTGAAGATTGTGTCCCTCACCTCCGATGTATGCATTCACCTCTTTCCCATTTGTTAAACGAACACGCGCAACTTTACGCATAGCCGAGTTTGGTTTCTTAGGTGTAGTCGTGTAAACACGAGTACATACGCCGCGGCGTTGTGGGCACGAATCTAAGGCAGCCGATTTACTCTTCTTGGTTATTTTGACTCTTCCTTTTCGTACTAATTGTGAAATTGTTGGCATAATTTCTTTCTACCTAAAATTTGTTATAAATTAACTAACCCTCATTTAAGGGCTTGCAAAAGTACAACTATTTTAAGAGTAATCAAATATTAGATCATTTATTTTGAAAGGGTTTCTCATTAAATCTCCTTTAAAACACTTTTTACCTTCAAAAACCGTTAGCTTTACATTAAAAACTAGATCTGTTTGAGACGTTTTATTTACATGCTTTTTACCTTATATATAACGAGTACTTCTTATTGCACAGCTCAAGAAGAAAAGCTTATCCTCACTATAAAAGGAGAATCTCCTACAGAGACAAAAATAATTGACAGTATTGGGTATCCAACTATATTTAAAGAATTAACCCCATTATATAAAACCATAGACAGTCTAAAAACCACGTTATCTCAATTAGGCTATGTAGATATTACAGAAAAAAGGACTAAAGACAGTGATTCTTCTTATTCCTCTCAAATGAATCTAGGTAAACACTATAAATATGTCAAAATATATGTGGGTCAGGATCCATCTGTAAATACCTATCTCAAAAAAGCAGCTATTAAGATTAAGAATGATAGTATTCTTGTGGAGACCGCTTTCGCGAAAGCGGTATTAGAAAATCTAACCGCCATAGCTGCAAATAGCGGAAATCCTTTTACTAGTTTTCAAATAAAATCACTCTCCAAAGACACAACAAACACTCTTAAAGGTGTACTTTTTATAGAACAGGATATGAATCGCTACGCAAATCGTATCATTATAAATGGATACAAAAAAGCACCAAAAGGGTTTGTAAAATATTATGCGAGAATCCGAGAAGGAAAATTATTTAATCAAAAAGAGCTCTTAGAACAAAATGAGCGATTGAATGCTCTTAGCTTTATTACCTCAAAGAAAGATCCACAAGTATTATTTACAAAAGATAGTACCACTATTTATTTTTATTTGGAAAGAAAAGTCAATAATCGCTTTGATGGATTTTTAGGATTTGCAACTAATGAAGAGACTAACAGACTTCAATTGGATGGGTATATAGATCTTATCCTGACCAATAACCTTAATTACGGGGAGACGCTATTACTAAATTATAAAAGCGATGGTGATGATCAGACACAACTAAATGTAAAAGCCACCTTACCCTACCTATTTGGGAGTCCACTGGGTGTTGAAACACAATTATCATTATTTAGAAGAGACAGTACTTTTTCTGAAAATAGCCAAGAGGCGAGTTTATTTTATCAAATCAGTGCTAATCATACAGTTTCTTTAGGCTATAAATCAAAACAGTCTGAAGATCTTATCGAGTCTGTAGATACATCCAATGAAATCATAGAAGATTACACACAACAACGAATTTTAGGAGGTTTTAGATATTCAAAACTACAGTCAGATTTTTTCTTCCCTATTAAAACAGAATTCATCGTAGAAAGTCAATTTGGAAATAGAGTCTCTTCTGAAATTAAAGAAGAGCAAATAAATGTAGATGCTATAGCTAGTCATATTTTTAAACTGAATGAAGCCAATCAAATTTATCTTAAAAACAGAACACAAATCTTACTATCTGACTCCTATCTTACCAATGAACAATATCGGTTTGGGGGAATTACAAGCATAAGAGGTTTTGAAGAGAATAGTATTTTTGCCAATCTTGTAAGCACCTTAAACACAGAGTATCGATATGTACTCAACTCCAGTATCTATGTGCATAGTATTATAGATCTTGCTTATTTTGAAAATGAGATTACCAATCAAAAAGAAAAACTAGTAAGCTTTGGACTTGGTGCAGGATTACGGACAAAAGCAGGTATTTTTAACATCAACCTTGCCAATGGAAAAACAGAAAATCAGACCTTCCGTTTTGCAAACACAAAGCTTCATTTTCAGTTAGCCATCCGTTTTTAAAAAGACTTAAAGAAAAAATACATTGGTTGTAAACTAAAAAAGCAAAGTCAATGTTCGCTTTTTTATATAGTTTGTAGTTGTACGTAAAAACTTTCAATCGTCATTCTACGCTGTTACCTTCTGATATCCATTGAGAAATCCCTCCATTCAAGTCATATACTTTTTCAAAACCCGCTTTTTCTAATAAAGATGCGCATTTTGCACTTCTACCCCCTTTTTGACAGTATACGTACACAGGTTTTGCTTTGTCGAGATTTGCTACTTGTGCTTCCCAATCATCGCCTTGATACACGATGTTTTTTGCATTCTTAATATGATTAGTCGCATATTCATTACGCGTACGAACATCTATAAGCTGTACAGATTCTTCTTTCAGCACTTCCTTCATCTCTTGAACAGAAATGATTTCTACGCGAGGTGTTGTTGATTTTTCTTTACAAGAGATACAAACAACAACAATACATAAGGATAAAATAAAACGTGTCATATAATTAATCTTCTACCCAAGCGGTATAACCGCCTAGCATATTATAGGTATTTTCAAAGCCAAGTTGTCCCATAATAGCACAAGCTTGTCCACTACGATTTCCTGAACGACAATAAATATAATAATTTTTTTTAGTATCTAATTTTTTTACTTCGTCTATAAATCCTTGTCCCATAAATATATCTAGGTGAAGTGAATTCTCTAAAGCGCCTTCATCTACTTCATCTTGTGTACGCACATCTAAAATAACTGCATTATCATCATTTGCAATAAGGGATTTCCATTCTTGTATTGTTATATCTTTCATGTATGTATGTTTATTTTCAAGTTATTAATTTAATTGTTCCTAATTCTGTCTCTTTAATATAGCCATATATATTCGTTTTGATCGGGCGATAGATGTATATATTAAAGACCCATATCCTCCTCCACAAGGCACATGGTAAGTTTTTGCTGCATCTAATTCCGTGCTATTTGAGCAAACCTCATTGTGACTTGTAACAAACTCACCTTCTACTTGAGGCTCCAATACAACGGTAGTCCGAGTAGCTTTTGCCAGATCTACTTGACCACTTACTAAGTCTGCATGAAAATGAATTGAATATATATATGTAATTGTACTTTTATTTTCTTTTGCAAGGTCAAGATAGAATTTCACTTCTCGAAAAGGATCTATAAGAACAGCTTCTCCTTGCGAACTTATAAAATAAGCTCCTTGCGCTAAGAATTTCGCATATAGCTGCTCTAAGATCATTTATACTTTTAATTTTTAAGTTACAAAATAATGTCTATCTTTAAGAAGTTAAACGAATTTAAAAACAGAACTGCCATCATATTGGATGGAAATGAAGTAATTACTTATTCTAAATTACTAAAAGACTCGAAAAATGTTACTGACAAAATTAAAAAGAGATCATTAATTCTTATATTGGGAGGCAATAATTACGAAACAATTTCGTCGTATGTTGGATTGATAAATGTAAAATCAGTAATTTTAATGTTGGATAAGAATATATCTCAAAGTTTTTTGGTAGATATAATTAAAGATTATAAACCAAACTTTATATTTTCACCAAAACAAAGAGTAATTCCTAAAAGTTATACGATATTTTATGATTTTAAAGATTATAAAATTCTTAAACAAAATATTAATAGTGAGATTAAATTAAACAAAGATTTGTCTGTACTGCTAACCACATCTGGAACTACCGGGAGTAAAAAATTTGTTAAACAATCGTATAAAAATTATGAAGATAATTCAAAAAAAATTATAGATAGTCTTGGAATTAAAAAAAATTCTACAGTAATAACAACTTTACCAATTAGTTATACATTTGGTCT
>ERZ651776.3751-NODE-3751-length-14677-cov-4.979795_pt1 | contig 14677 bp, 6 predicted proteins | sample MGYA00514761_ERZ651776 | MGnify/ENA metagenome assembly ERZ651776 | reverse complement strand
CGTTGCTGCTACCAAATTCTTCGCCATTTCTAACGCCACCAACGCCCCTACCATTGCAACTCGCTTCGCTCGTCGCACTCGCTTCGCTTGTCGCAGCTCTTGTTGCCGGTTTTGACCTCCCTGACTCACATGTCAGTGAAAAACGACCAGCCGAAACGATACTTTATCCTTGACGGTATAAATTCCGGCTTCATTTTGCCAAGGCTTGACTCAACCACTCTAAAGAACGGCTACGCTTTCTGCAGCTGGATAAAGCTCCAGCCGCCTAACTCAACTCTGTCTGGTCCTAGCACAGCCAATCAGACAATTCTCTCCCTCCGTGACACTCGTTCCAACTCGATATCGATATCATTCCGCGAGACGAAAGATGGCGTATTTACTGTTTTCGTAAACCACAGCAAGGCGAACGGAAGTTCTACCACCACTACGTTCGATAAGGTAGAGATTATCCCCAATGTTTGGAGCTTTATAGGCGTCACACACAATCAAGCGTCCTATTTGACTCCAGGAGAGATGTGCATTGTAGTGAACAGCACCAACATAAAGAATCGGAAGGAAAATATCAAGTATTATGTGAAGAAGAAAATCGATTACCCTACGTTCAAGGTGCCATTTGTCGACTGTATGATCGGAACTCGCACGACCGCAAACAACGTTAACTGTGACTTTTTGCGGGGTCAGCTGTGCGCGGCTTATATTTTCAAGGCTCCTCTCACTCACCGCGCTCTTTACGCGATGGCGATTGGGTCTAATAGCAACCTCAGTAGTACTAGCAGTAGCAGTAACGCTAGTCCCACTAGTCCCACCATCACCAACAACGATGATGGCGAAGATGATAACAGCTACAGCAGCCACCGCAACGACAACAACACGAGTCGGAACAGTGGAGGTAGCCTCGCTGGCACATCCCCGCATCTCCCGTCGAAGAATACGTTGGACAACACAATCGCTTACATGCGGTCGTTCGCATTTGAGTCACTGCCGCTGCAGATTCAGAAGGAGCTGTCGCAGAAAATGTTATTTCATTTTCTCCCTGGCACATGGGGGGAGGAAACAGCTATACTGGGAAATAATGAAATTGACTGGCAACGCTCTTACGGCCACCTCTTTGTCGGCAAATCTGCCCAATCGTCTAACACAGCGGATGCTCCTAACATTTTCTATAACGATAAGCAGGTCCAGCTCTTCTGTCGCCTACACGGGACACACGAAACCATTTCGCTTTCTTTTGTGGAAGCGTTGGAATGTATCGGCGGTCTTGACTGTCTTTTCCCTGTCTTTGCACAGCTTGATCAGCCCGTGACTATCAGTGAGTACAAATTCGACCCGCAGCTTTCCATTTCACTCACAAATTTACTTTTCACGTTGGTCCGGAACAGCGACAACTGCCGCCGAACACTGCAAGACCACGGGGGATTCGCGATGATTAGCTATTTCCTCGAAAATTTGGACCCACGGCACATGACTGACAATCTGCTTGAGGCGATCTTCGATTTCTATGAGAAATCGGCGGCCAACTACGGCTTCAGAAATTTGCGGACAAGCGTAATTTCTGACTTGCTGATTAATTTCAAGCTCTGGGCTTACTCACCTTCGACCACCCAAATGAACCTCATCTCAAAGCTGCTGCGCCTCGTCAAACAGCAGCAGCAGCAGCAGCAGCAGCAGCATAACGGTGGAGGAATTTCAACTACTCTCCGTGCGAGCTTCCAGCAACTTCTCGACTCAATCCACTTCGTTTTCTACTATCAGACCCCTCAGCTTCTCTCCGACTCCTCCGAGAGCTTTGTGAGCTCCCAGCACAAGTTTCACCACCACACGAATGAGCTGCTGGGATCACGTGCTGATAACGAAAAGTTGACTGCAATCCGTGCCTCCCTTTGGTCACTGATCATCCACCTTTTCTCAGAAGCAGCCCCTATAACTGGGGACGAGGTAAAAGCGATTATCAACTTTCTAATCCAGACTCCCCCAAGCGACGAGAAGACCAAGCTGGAGGTCTTAAAGCTGGTTTTAACGCTCCTTTACAGTGATTACAACGCACTACCTTTCGTCACTCACCTAATAGGATCTCGTGGCTCTCCAGGTTTTTTCGTTCTTATCAATTTCGTCAACGACATTTCCTCGAAAGTTCAAAATTTCAGCGTGGCAATTGTGGGCATTATCATCCAGGTCCACAAGAAGCACAACGCTCCGGACGAGAGCAGTGGCTTCTTCAACATGTCACACCAAACGAACACCTCTCAACTAGTCAAGCAAACTATCCGAATGTCTGCGGTGGGGCTGAACTTTATGCCGCCCCCACGGATGATGCGCAGTATTAGCGCCAGTTCCGAGCTAACGGACAGTGTGCTGGGTCGCAACAGTGCGCACAATTTGAACCTCACCAATTTTAATGATATGCCACCTCCCTCTCCCACAAGGATGATGACGACAACGGCGTCGGCTAAAAATGATGACGACTCATCCTCACTACAATCTTCGAACGCCACGGCTTGCTTCGCTCTCACTCCAATTGACCTCTCCACAATCCTCCGCTGGATGGACAACCAGCTGAATGAGTATCGTCTCGAAAGCGATTTCGACGAAAGCGTTGTGGTCGGACCCTACAAGCCTCCGTCTGATGTGTTGATAATATCTTCCCTCTTCTCTATCATCTTCAAAAATCCCCAGTTTGAATTCATGAAGCAAACTGCTGTCACCTTGAAGGTCTTTGCCTTCTCGACTTGCAGCAAAAAAGTCGAGGAATCTTTTTTCCTTCTCTCGAACAACGAACCCTTTCTGTCGGAGAAAAAGCTGAGTGACTTGCTTTATTTGTTGAAAGATGCCATCAATAATTGCAGTGACGAAAAAAGGGAGATAAACTACGATGATATTTCAGCTGAAATCGAACGAACTTTTAGCATCAAGCTCGGATCCGGGGGGGACAAAAAAATAGAATACCACGAATTTTTTTCCTGGTACAGATCTGTGAAATTCTTCTCCTCCGCTCCCCAACGCATTGACGATGGATGCCCTTTCCTTGCACTCTGTGAGTATTTGTCGCACAAGACGGTTGATGCGAAACTTCGACTTTCTACCCTGAAATATCTTGGTGACCTCCTTCTCGATGAGGAGAATTGCATGCTCGTGACGAAGCAGTTTGGCTGGGAGATCAATTTTGTGAAGCTTATTTCCCTCAACGTCGATGATATTACGGACTTGTCGCTCGGCATGATAGCTACTGTTCACCTCCATAACATGAAGAGGGGTCACCCTGAGAGTCTCAAAACCACCCTCTCGACCTTCCGCTACTTTGCCAACAGCGGAGCACTGCAACAAGGAAAAAGAAACGGGCTTCAGTTGCTCGTGAATATATTCTCCAAACTGAGTAGAGTCACTCCAACCACGACTCTCCGCGTATTGATCAAAACCGCGCTGGATTTCATCTGGGTTCCCCACCAAGCCAACAACCAGCAGCAGGACATTTTTACTAACAGGAGCCTAAATGTTCAGTTTCAACTGGTGCATCTATTGATCACCCACGCACTTTGCAATAAACAAGCCATGGTTGAGTCCATGAAAATCAGCGCTGAAGATATTCTGAATACTCCGGGGGGTCTTTTGCGGACGCTAACGATTTCGTTGGAATCACTATTCATGAGCAACAACAACTGCGATACTGTGTCACCCGCGACGGTACAGCAAGGGCTCGTTGACATCAAGGCTTTGCTGTGCAGCTTTCATTTAGGGGAGAACGAATCGGTCGTCACAATTGTACGGCTGGTTGAACTTCTGCGGCAACAGCGCGGCAAGCCGAAGAACGCCGGGATGTCGAGCTTGATCCGAGACCTCTGCGAATACTTTGCCGATGTTCTTTGGAGAGACCTTGCAATTTTGAAACCGAACAATTTATCCAACTATACGCTCGCGGAGGATTACTTTACTCCCTCAACAAAAGTGTTGACGACAAAGCCCTCGGCAAGGGAGTTGATGGATGATGTGGAGGAGCCTCTCTCGCAGAGGTCGGAACGATCTTTGTCATCTTCCAACGACGAGATTCTGACCTCGGTGAGCGATGGGCTCGAAGTAGACCCGTCATTAATCGACTGGTCGGTGTGGGACAATGCATTCGCTGATATACTCTCTCAGTCTAAGCGCCAAGAAGAACTGAGTATTGTGAATAGGCTCGATGACCTCGGATACATGGAGAAGAATGCGACAATTGTCGGCGAAAAAATAGCCTCCTTGACTTCGGCGCAGTTTCATTTGTTGAATGACTTTACTGAGAACACCCGCTCAAAGGTATTTTCTTTGACTGTAAGCAATGAGACGCGTGTTAGCACAATGATGAGCCTTAATGTGACGAAGAAGAATCTGGCACGAGAGAGGTGGGAGGGTATCTTGCGCGAGTTGGCGAACGAGCGTGGTCCGTGGGGTCAACAAGAAGACGAAATGGACAGTGATCAAAACAATCCTGATGACGACACTGACCTTTTGGACGAAGAAGATCAAATTATTATGAGGATACTCCGGCGCAAAAAGAAGAAAAAGTACTCGGCGTACTTTTGGATTCAGGATGATTCAATAAGTTTTATGGGGCTGAAGTTGAAATTCAAGCAGAATACGGTTGGTAGTCAGCATCGAGCTTGCAGCGAGAGGACGTCCTCTTCGACGGCGTCTGCGTTGCTGCCACCTCGTTTGACTCGCTCGAGTTCTTCAACATCTGTCATCACGACTGCTCCTCTCCCCGGAGGACTCATGAACGACTTGAAAAAATATCAGCGGCGTGCAACAATGTCCAAATTCGACGACCAAGCGATCTCAAATGTCGTCCAAGAGATTCGTCGTGTCGACCGCGAGGATAAAGCGGACGAAACTCATGAAAGCGAAAGCAGTAGCGGAGATGATGATGGCACAGACGGCGGAGAGGGCGACTGCGAGCACAGGAGCCAGAGTAGACAAAGTGAAATTTTGAGCACTGGCAACGGAAGCAGCGTCGCGAGCGGCGTCCCGAAGTGTTTAGAAGCAAATGAAACTAGCGACAGCGACGAAATGTCTTCGATAATGACAACCCCGAACTCAGCCACTCTCAATCGCAAAAAGGTGAAGAACAAAGTCGCCAGTCCGAAAAAGTCCAAGAAGGAGTCCGAGCAGGGGCGAAAGACGGACACGAAACAACAATATCAAAATCACCCTCCGAGAACCGTCACCCCTAAGCCTCTCTCTACTTCTGTAACATCAACCCTCTCCCAGAATACCACGATGTCCTTCTCTAACACGACTACTGCCACACGTCACAACAACAAAGGCAACAGCAGCAACAACACCAACCAAAAGCAAAAAGTCCATTTCTTCAAAATGTGTACCCTAATGAACAATGTAGCCAAGTCTGCCGGAGACATTGAGCTAATCAACTCCACGCTAAACTTTCAGACCAATCATGACTACGAATCCAGCGAAACCACGCCGCCAAGCCTCCCCACGTCGTGGTCGTGGATCAAGCAAGAATTGACGTCTTACTCGGCTGACCTAAGAAACCTCACCGACATTTACTCCCACGTTTACAGGCAGGCCAACCTCGCTGTCGAGTTTGTGTTCAAAGACAGCAGCACGATTATTGTTGCCTTCGACAAGGTTCGATCCAAAGACGACTTTTTGAAAATCGTGCTGCAAACGATTAAGCCTCCAAAACTGAATAAAAACTGCAAGATTAACCTCACCCTGAACCCTCGCAACGTCATGCTACGTACAAAGATAGGCATTAACAACATTAACGTCACAAAGGCCTGGGTGAACCGGGAGATTTCGACCTTTGAGTACCTGCTGGCCTTGAATAGAATTGCTGGCCGCAGCTTCAATGATCTGTCGCAGTATCCAGTGTTCCCTTGGGTTCTGAGTAACTACCACTCTAAAACGATAAACCTCAGAGATCCGAGCAACTACCGAGACTTTAGGTGGCCAATGGGTGCTCAGACAGCAGAACGGCGGAAGAAGTGTAATGATCGGTTCGCGGCTTTATCTTCCCAGTTAGATTCAACGATGATCCCTGACGATAATGCAATGCCGCCGTTCCACCACGGATCGCACTACAGCTGTCCCGGTTTCGTTATCTGGTACTTGATGAGGATGGAACCGTACACAAGCCTGCATTTAGATTTGCAAGGAAACAAGTTTGACAAACCAGATAGGCTATTTCGAAGCATCGAGGGGGCTTTCAAAGGAGTTATGAACAATCAAGGAGATGTGAAGGAGCTCATTCCGGAATTTTTCTGCATGCCCGAGTTCCTGACTAACCACAACTGCATCGACCTGGGAGAATGCCAAGACGGAGAGAAAGTAAACGACGTGAAACTCCCCCCATGGGCAAACAACGACCCGTTTGAATTTGTGAGAATCAACCGCGAAGCACTCGAGTCAGAGCACGTTAGCGCCAATCTTCACCACTGGATCGATTTGATCTTTGGCTACAAGAACAGGCCGCCGGCGGCCGGTGGTGCACAGGCCAGTGTAGACAGTTACAACGTCTTTTTTCACCTGACCTACCCGAACGCGGTGGATCTAGACAGGATGAGAGTTGAAGATCCAGGTTTACACGACACGTACGTGAAGCAGATCGATAATTACGGACAAACCCCGAGCGTTTTGTTCACCAAGCCCCATCCTCAGCGCAACTTTCTGCAGAATGACACCAAAATGTGGCCTCTTATATCAAACGTTTATGGGTCTGATCAGATCGATAATAAGTTTCTCAGCAAACCGACGGGAATTTTGGCTTGGGATCTGGGCCATTTGTCCTGCAGCAGTATCTGCTGCATCATGAAGAGAACTCAGAAAACAATCGTCGTAGCTGAGAACGAAAATGACTTCCTACTCACGATTGACGTTAATAAGTGCGCGGGCTACCATTCTTGGGTCAACCTGAGCAACGACATTACCCCTCAGTTCAAGTTCCAAAGGGATGGCAGGAGCTTCGCAGTCAGCAAAAAAATGACGAGACACGGGGGGAGTAACAAAAATAGCGGCGGCGATCGTAATTCTATCTCGACGGCAAGAGGGTCGGATGAGAGGTTGATGGGGGGGGGGGTTGGAGAACAAGAAGGCAGCGAAAACATTGCCAATGCATTTGAAATGGGGGGAAAGAAGTTTACCGTTGCTCACAGGGAGAGGATTATAGGCAGCTCGCTGTTGCAGCAAAGCCCCAGCATCATGCGCGCTCAAACCGCCGCCACAGCCGCCGCCGCCGCCGCCGCCGCCACAGCAAGCGCATTTCAGGTCATGGACACGCCCAGCACGACTTACATTTTTAGCTGCGAGAACAACAGCATTCATGTCACAGACATGAGTTTGGGGAGAGTGGTTCAGACACTTTCCAACCACACTGATACTGCCACTTGCCTGAAATTGCTCAGTGACGTTGAAGAGGAGAATGGTGACGCTTTCTTGGTCACCGGGAGCAAGGACTGCACAGTCAAGGTATTTGAGATCGAGCAAATTTCAAAAAAGAAGGATGAGATTTTAAACGTGACCCCACTCCACACCCTGTTCGGACACGATGGAGGCATTACCTGCATTGACATCTCCATTAACCTGGATATGATCGTTAGCTCAAGTGAAGACGGAACAATCATCATTCACTCGTTGAAAGGGGGAAAATATAGGAGAACGATTGAGGTGGTCGGAGCCTACGAGGACGAGGATGAGGGTGAAAGTGGCGACCAAGGGGACGACTGGACCTACAAAAATAGCAATCTGATGAGCAATAAAATAGTCTGGGTAGGACTAAGCAGCAAGGGGTATATAGTAGCTCACGTGCAGCAAAGCGACGTTTGGGAGAAGGGGGTGGGGAGGGGAGGGACAGGGTCAACACTGTATGTCTATAGCATCAACGGGAAATTGCTTGCCACCAGAACGATAAAAGACGAGAGCATCAACTCGTTGGTATTCAGCAAAGACGGGGAAATCCTCATCACAGGAGGAACAATGAAGAAGGTCCGCTTCTTCGTCCTTCGAAACTTGACCAACCTTACCCAGCTACCTCATCTTTTCATCAGCAGCAGGAAGGATAGCGGAGGGGGGGGCGAAGAAGCGACCTTGGACGGGTATTGCTCCATAACAAACACATCAAAATTTGATGCACCAGTCACTTCCTTGATGATCAGGGAGAATAACGTGGAGAACTTCCTTGTTGTCGGACTAGAGAATGGGCGAGTTTACGTATTCGTTCACGACCTAAATTACTTGCGCAAGAGATTGCATAAGAAGCTGGAGAATTTGGGATTCTTTTAAATAAAGTAGCGTCAGCGAAGCGTCAGCGTAGCGTCAGCGTAGCGTCAGCGTAGCGGAGAGTAATGGTCGTGCCTTTTAAGTAGCTAAATGTCGCCCGGGGTGGGCGCAGTTTTTATTTATTAGATTAGCTAACGAGCGAGCACGTCATTGCGAAGGAAATTTCTCGTTCGGTACGGTTACTTTTGCCGCTTTGCCAAGTTTGACACCAAAGATCGAAATCCCCTCAAAATAATTTCATCGCGGATATGGTAATTCTCATTGCCAAGGTTCCATTCCCAATAAGATTGAGCACTGTTTCCAGGTTTTCGTGGCCGTAAGTTGTTAAACACCGTGATCTGCTCTGTTTTTTTGACAAACTCGTTGGCCGCTTCCAGATCTCCGTTACTCTCACATTTGATGTAGACATGGGTAATGCAACAAGTTGGCCTTGGGGGATCAAACGTCACGACCTTGTTGACTTGGTCGTCCCCGCTAAGTAGCTCCACAATCTCTCTCATCCTTGCTCGCTTTTGGAAAAATGATATCGTCGGATTGCAAGCGACATTTTTATTAAAACCTTCCCAGCAGCTTGCAACCAAAGGGTAAAGAGAGAAGACATTTCCGCCGAAACGGCGCAGCCAGATTCTCGAGGCTGCAATGAAAGTTTCCGGCCCAAAAGCATCGCACCAGTAATGCCCCATATAGCCCTTTATAAAAACTTACGTACGTGGAGTCGAAAAGAGCTACGAGGTCGGCGTAGGATTTGCCCTCATCCTCAAAATGGGGACTTATTTCCCATATCCTCGCCCCGTCCAAATGAAATGCTATATTTTTTGACTTGCACAAGTCAGACATTTTCTCAAGATCATCCCAGGACGTCACACGACTTCCAATCTCGCGCTGCGGCACTTCAATTATCACAGTACCGATTTCATCAGCTCCAGGGCCCTCAAGTGCTTTGGAGACATCTTCAAAGCTCATCGCCTCGTCAGTGTCAATCACCACTGCCTCGAGGTTCAACAAGTGATCGAATGCATTGTGCTCGTGGAGAAGTAGATGCGAAGTCTTGTGACACAAAAACCTCTGCTTTTTCTTTTCCACAGCGTATTGCTTCAGGGCAATATTCTGAGCCATCACTCCGGAAACAACAAAAAGGGAGTCCTTCACACCAAATTTTTTTGCAACAATGCCCTCGAAGTTGCGCAAGCTGGATACATCGCATGATACCTTAAAGTCTCCGTAGGAATCTATGCTATCGAAACCAACCTCTTCACACGTCTGGGCTACACTCGCCAATGTTAGAGAGGGAGAGAGGCATTTATTGTACGTGTGCAGATTAATCATCTTTTGGTAGGGCTCTTTCTTGTCTGGCGATATATAGGTTTTTATATATCTTAGAACGCGTTTCTTCCACTTAAATGGTTTTTTTCGGAAAAAAGAAAATCCATGGAAAGAAGAAAGAAGTTCAAGAAGATCTTGAATTTTTTTCGAGGAAGTAATTAATTAATTCTGGATCTGCAAAGAAATTGCGTGATGATAAAAATCACACATGCCGGTCTCATATATCTAACATGCCCTGAGCGATTTTCTAACTCGTTGTCGTCGTTCTGATATTTCCAGATTAATAGTGAGCCATTTTTTCCATTCAAATTCCATGCCCCGGGAGGGAAAAAAAAATGTTTGTGTCAACTTTCTCTGCCAGCCTCTTTCGAGATTTTGCCTATCGCTGCTAAACTTCGTCTTATCATTAGCCTTGATTATTCGCGAAGCAAAACAAAACAGAATATTTCGCTGCTGTTCTTTTTCTTCATGAGGTTGCTAAATTTATTCAAATTTAGCACCCACTGCAGTCAAAAAAACAACCTCTTTTCGGTGGTCCCAAAATGTGCGCTTGTTAACATGGATAGCGCGCACAAATGCGACGCAAAAAGAGAACCGTATTGTCGTGAACTGTATTGTCGTGAACCTCCTCTCCAATAAAACCACCGCTTTGCTCCCGAAACTCAACCCCTACCCAGACTTCGCCAGAATGCTCCTCTTGTTACTCAGCGAGCTGGCGGAGCAAAAAAACACGCCCTGTATGGCTCGAACACACGACATCCCGCTTCGTAGGCGGACGCTCTTCCAGCTGAGCTAAGGGCGCTTTCAGCGGTGAAATTCAACCGCAAACATGTGTGTCATGATGAAAATCTCTAGCTTTGGTCCTTTCAATCAAATCAGATTCAACAACCAATGCTCCTCAAATCACCATTTTCGAATACCCCCGGATTTTAAATACGCTAATTGCGTCAATATTGAGACCCAATATTGAGACCGATTCACCTTAAGTGAAGTTAATTATTCGAACACTTTCTGTTGAGCTTATATTGTAAATTGAAAAACGAAGAACCTCCACGTACTCATAGCAACTTCATGAGGACAAAAGGGACGAGTATTTATTTATCAAACTACCGTCAGTCCTATTTTAGGACATTAAACGCTACTGTGGGGTAGTCAAGCCGCTAAAACTGACCTTCCTTTCTTTTGTAGAAGAGAAGTAAAAACGAAGGCGCAAAAACAAAAAACTTGCCTGCTCGGTAGCCTCGGTAGACTCGGTAGACTCGGTAGACTCGGTAGACTTGGTAGACTCGGTAGACTCGGTAGACTCGATAGACTCGATAGACTCGATAGACTCGGTAGACTCGTTAGATAAGGATAACGAAACATTCAAAACTCGCAAAAACTGTAATTATTTATATTGTTAATGGGCATAGCTGCTTCCTCGTCTTCTTACCCCCCACCCGCTCCTATCATCCCGCTCCTCTGCCTCAAGGTCAATCCAGCCAGTTAATTTGACCTTATCTGCGACAGCCTTGATTCTCCCCATAGCGATCTGCAGCACCTCAGGACCAACCCATGCGTAGCAAATTCTGAACATGCCCGGTTTCTTTGCGCGTGTAGACTGACCAGGAGTCATGACAACCTTTTCTTCAAAAAACATACTTACGAGTGCTTCCTCGCCCTCCCAACTCATCTCAGGAAGCAAAGAGCTAAAGTCAGCCCAGAGAAAGATGCCAGCTCTAGCCTCGACAAAAGGTAAGTCAAGTGATGTCAGCGTTGACGCGACTATGGTGTAGGAGGCAACAAGATCTGACCTCGCCCTCCCAAGGTAAGTGTCAACAAACTTATCATCAGATAGCATGTGGGCAATCATCTTCTGCAATGGGTGGCCAATTGCGGCAAACATATTGATGCTCCCAAGCGCTTTCTTGACGAGCTCGTTCTGAGTGTATAGAACGCCGCACCTAAAGCCACTACTACCAAAGTCCTTGCTCAGCCCCCAAAGGATGTGAACATCGTCCCCTAATCGATTATTCAAAACCTTGGCAGCCGAGACAAACTTCTGCTCGAATTTCTTGTCGAGGTCGCTCTCGAACTCACTTAAGGCGTATATTTCGTCCACTAACACGTGAACTGTGTTAACTCCAGGCTGGTCAAGTTGGTTCCGTGCCCAGCCGATACAAGAAGAAATGGTTGAGAAAGAGTAGATGACTCCAAGAGGATTGTTCGGGTTGGTAAGGAGGAGCATAGAAACGGACAAACCCTGCGCATTGGCTGCGGCTTTGGCTCTATCCAAATCGATACTCGTAGGACCGGCGATTTCATCCTCAAGAGGGACTGGGAAAGGAACCAAATTCGCGAGCACCTTCATGTCATTCTCAAAAGCCGCATAGAATGGAGCTGGAATCAAAACCGCAGTCTTCTCATTCGCAAGAAGTGTGAATAGGAAATTCAATAGCGCTGATCCGCCAGAGCTACAGACAATATCGTCCGGGGACACTGTGTGGTCCGTTCCGTTTAGAAAATATCGATTGAAAATGTTCTCTGCCAATGCTTTACGAAGGCATTCCAAGCCAGCCATGTTATTGTACTCGAAAGAATCAGGACCATCGAAAGCAGCCGATGCCGCCTTCTTCATCCGGTTTGTCAGCAGGGTGCGGTTCGGGGACAGCTGGGCGTAATCAGAGCAGGTGGTTGGTGGTGGCAGGTTAGCATTTTCAGCTTTCAGGTTCGCGCGGGCGAAGCGAGCGGGCAAACAGCCGACGCGAAGAACACAATTGCCAGCAAACAACGCGAATGCGGAGTGCCAACAATCGACGCGAGTGCGGGGTGGCGTGTAGCGCCAACAACTATCCTCCTTCTTTCACGCTCGCTTCGCTCGCCCACGCGCCAGCAAACAACGCGAATGCGGGGTGCCAACAATCGACGCGAGTGCGGGGTGACGTGTAGCGCCAACAACTATCCTCCTTCTTTCACGCTCGCTTCGCTCGCCAACTATCCTCCTTCTTTCACGCTCGCTTCGCTCGCTCACGCTCGCTTCGCTCGCCTTACCTTGTTCTCTGCGACGCATAGCGCAATTAGTCCCCCTGGGTTAGTCTTTGGATCACAAGGATCACCCAGGCAGGCCATAAACATATCCATATACGTGAGAACAGGCTGCAGCGCTCGTTGACCACGCCTTGACAATGAATTCTCCGGTTCATCTTCACCAACTTCACCAGGTTTTACAACGTCTACGTTTCGAACACGGATTTTGGCAATTGCAATGTAACTAGTCGTCCATATTACAAAGCCTGCCAAGCCTGAGAAGGGCATGGTGGTTGGGATTTTTGGATTACCACCACGTTCTGCTTGTGGGGTAACTAACCCCAGGTGGTTCCTTCGAGTTCGTAGAGTGCCGTGAGGACGGACAAACAGTACAAAGACGTCTTCGGAGATCGCCGCGAGATTAACGTCACTATTCTATATCGCTTAAGGCAATTCCTCTTCAATCAACCTCGGTCCCCAAAAATGTCATTTTCTTTCTTAACACATTTGAAGACTTGTTAAAACCACTCTAGTTGGTACTATTTTTTCGATACCGCGACAATTTGCGCGGATTTTTTTTTAAGAAAGACCTGAGACCAAACAAAACACCTGGGTAAATCAAGTGTGGGTGCATATTTTATCCCTGCTGCTGATGCCACAACTTTTCCGCAAGACTCCCACGGGGTACGAGCCTGTCTCCGTGGATCCATCTTCTCCGACTACCAAGGATAACGATGCCCCTGCTGCCGCTCAGCTACCCTCTTCAGTGTTTCAATTTATTAAGATTATAGGAGTCTTTCTTCTTTTAGTGTTTGTGAGTGTGGTACTGATGGGAACTGGCGCTTTAAATTCCTCGACCGTTACCGCCATCCTTGATGACATCGGTAATAGCAACAGCAACAGCAACAACAACAACAACGGCAACAACAACAACGACAACAACAACAACAACAACAACAACAACGGCAACCCCACCCCCCCCACACCTCCCCAGCAACCTGAAAACCTAAATCGGAAAGGCACATGGGGCTCGGCCCCACCGGCTGGCCTTTCACCTACCACTGAAAATTTTGGCTTCTTTGATAAGATGGTCCGGGAAAACAAAAGGGAAGCGCCAAATTACTCTGAATTCCCCAATGGTGACGTGACTGACGATGCTTACCCATCTTCTGCCTGGCAAATTGACGCTGTGTATATGAACCACTTTCTCGACGCCTCGGCAAAGTATGTGAAGTCGGTTATGGACGGGATTGTTGAAGAATACGGTGGGAACGATAAGCTCTTTCACGTCGCCATCAAATCGGCAGATGAACTCCATGGGATCTCAGATGGTACCTTGGAACAAAAGACAGGTGGGGGCCTGGGCTATATTGAAGAGGAGAGCTTCGATGGTTTGAGTAGGAGACTGATGCACGCTATAATGACCAATGATGTGTTTAGTGTGACGATTGGGGGACACAGCAGCACTGCGGGTCACGGGAATAACTTCAATCAGAGCTACGCGATTGTTCTGCACGAGACCCTCTCCCCGGTGTTTGCCAAGCTCGGGATGACCTTTGTGGGGAGAAACATGGCGCAGGGGGGGTTGGGCACCGTGCAGACTTCCCTCTGCGGCGGCGATGTCTACGGATACGATAATGACATAGTTATGTGGGACAGCATGATGACAGAGCAACAGGGGACGGCCGCCATCGACCTGTTCTACAGGCAAGCAGTGCTGTCTGGGAACAGGAGCCCTATGTTCATCATGACGCAGCCCACTTGCCATCGCAAAAATGTCTGCAACCAGGTCCTTGCCCTGCACGACCTTTACGGTGTTGACATAGGGCACAACGCAATGTCGGCCTGGACTGAGCCATTCACTTCTAGCGTCCCGCGGGTGCAACCCGAGGAGGCGAACATCGATGAGATTCCTTACTCGCTAAAGTATATGCAGTGCGAGAAAGGAGTAACTTCTTGCGATGTGGATGAGAATAAGTACAATAGTGTCTGTTGGGTGGAGGTGAGAGTGTGCGAGGAGCGAAGCGACGAGCTGAAAAGGCGTGAGTACTGGATATCAATGTACATGCCTGATACTTCCAAA
>ERZ651776.3749-NODE-3749-length-14683-cov-5.903190_pt1 | contig 14683 bp, 18 predicted proteins | sample MGYA00514761_ERZ651776 | MGnify/ENA metagenome assembly ERZ651776 | reverse complement strand
AATTTTCTGGACTCTAATCCTGATGGATATTGCTTGTATTTTGATACTGAGGCAGCTGTCAATAAGTCACTCTTAGAAAGCAGAGGAATTGATCTCTCACGACTTGTTGTGGTCAATGTAGTAACTGTTGAGGAGTTCCGTAGTAAGGCACTTAAGGCAGTGGATATGTATCAAAAAGTACCTGAAGAAGACCGCAAACCCTGCATGTTTGTGCTAGACTCTTTAGGAATGCTTTCGACTGAGAAAGAGATTACTGATGCACTCAATGAAAAGCAGGTTCGTGACATGACAAAATCACAACTGATTAAGGGTGCCTTCAGAATGTTGACACTCAAGTTGGGGCAGGCTAATATTCCAATGATCGTTACCAATCACACTTATGACGTTATCGGCTCTTATGTTCCTACTAAAGAGATGGGAGGTGGTAGTGGTCTTAAGTATGCTGCCAGTACCATTATTCATCTCAGCAAGAAGAAAGAAAAAGATGGAACAGAAGTCATTGGAAATCTTATCAAGGCAAAGACTGCTAAGTCACGTCTAAGTAAAGAAAACAAGGATGTCACTATTCGTTTATTTTATGATCATCGGGGTCTTGATAGGTATTATGGTTTACTTGAGTTAGGTGAACTTGCCGGAATGTGGAAGAACGTTGCCGGTCGTTATGAAATGGATGGTAAAAAAGTATATGCCAAGGCAATTCTAAAAGACCCAGAAGTTTATTTTACAGAAGAAGTAATGCAGCAACTTGATGCTGCCGCGAAGAAGATTTTCTCTTATGGAACGGATTGAGACTACAATTCTCAGAAACTTAATATGTAACGAAAATTATTCTCGTAAAGTCATTCCATTTATAGAACCAACATATTTTGAGCAAAGAGGTGAAAAAGTAATCTTTGAGGAGATTACTCAGTTCATTGTGAAGTATGGTTCTGCAATTACAGCAGAAGCACTAAATATTGAGGTTGAGAATCGGACAGATCTAAACGAGAGTGAGATTAAGGAAACCAGAGACATCTGCAATTCGTTTACGGATCTTCCAGTAGATAATGAATGGTTATTAGACACTACCGAAAAGTGGTGTCGTGACCGTGCGATTTATCTTGCACTGATGGAATCGATTCACATTGCAGACGGAAATGATGAGAAGAAGAGTAGGGATGCGATTCCTTCTATTCTTTCTGATGCACTGGCAGTTTCTTTTGACAACAACATTGGACACGACTACTTAGAAAACTATCAAGAAAGATATGAGTACTATCACAGGAAGGAGGAGAAGGTTTCGTTTGATCTCGAATACCTTAATAAGATTACGAGCGGGGGTATATCTAATAAGACTCTTACTATCGCGCTTGCTGGTACTGGTGTCGGGAAGTCTTTATTCATGTGCCATGTTGCTAGCTCCGTGTTGCTCCAAGGGAAAAACGTACTCTACATTACAATGGAGATGGCAGAAGAGAAAATTGCTGAACGAATTGATGCGAACTTATTAGATGTTGCTATTCAGAATATTGTAGATTTGCCTAAGTCAACGTTTGAGAATAAAGTAACTAAGTTAGCAGCAAAAACTCAAGGCACACTTATAATTAAAGAATACCCTACAGCATCTGCACATAGTGGACATTTTAAAGCACTTCTTAGTGAGCTTGCACTTAAGAAGTCATTTAGACCTGATATTATTTTCATTGATTACCTTAATATATGTGCTTCCTCCCGTTATAAGTCAGGGATGTCTGTCAATTCATATTCATATATTAAATCTATTGCAGAGGAGCTTAGAGGGTTGGCTGGCGAAGCCGAGGTCCCTATCGTATCTGCCACCCAGACCACTCGTTCTGGTTATGGTAGCTCTGATGTTGACCTTACTGACACTTCTGAGTCCTTTGGTCTCCCTGCTACTGCTGATCTTATGTTTGCCCTTATTAGCACTGAGGAACTTGAGCAGATTGGACAGATAATGGTGAAGCAATTGAAGAATAGGTATAATGATACCGTAGTTAATAAGAGATTTGTGATTGGAATTGATCGTGCCAAGATGCGTCTTTATGATTGTGAACAGTCAGCACAAGAAAATATACTTGACTCTGGACAGGAAGAAGAGTATAATAACGAGGATAGACCGAAGAAATCATTTGAGGGATTTAAATTTTCATGACCGTAAATACTGACGCATATCTTGAGTTTGTGAATGCCGTCACATCTCAACCCAGTCAAGATGCCGATGCCTTTGAGTATCGTATTCAAGAACTTCGTGGAGAAGGATTTGAAACACATCGACTTCTCACTGCCTCTGTTGGTATGTGTGCCGAAGCAGGTGAGTTTACTGAAGTTGTAAAGAAGATCGTCTTCCAAGGCAAACCAGTAAACGAAGAGAACCTATTTCATCTCAAACGTGAACTTGGTGATATTATGTGGTATGTTGCACAGGCATGTATGGGTCTCAATATTTCTCTTGATGATATCATTGAGATGAATGTTGATAAACTCAAGTCACGATATCCTGGTGGAGAATTTTCCGTAAGACATTCCGAAGTCCGAAAGGAGGGAGATATTTGATTACCTTAACCTTAAGTCAGTTGGTAGGATTTCTTATAGGTATATTACTGGTTTACCTCATAGTTAAACTTTCCGATAAAATTTCTGAATTAATGAAATTAAAAAAAGAAGTAAAGAGAGGAATATGTCGTATCTATGAAGAACTGGGTCGTAATGAGATTACTAGACAAAAAGACAGAGAATTCTTCAATCGAGAAATCTCAAAAATTTACGATAAATTAGAAAACCACAATGGAGAATTATGAGTCAAGATAAAAAAGTAACATTAGAACTATCTGTCTATCAGGCAGCAGCAGTTCGTCAGTCATTATTTACTGATATAAAAGGATATACTTATGATCCTACATGTTGTCCGCAACGTGTGATTGATATTCGTCAAGCAATTGTAAGTATTGATGAACAAATTGAGGAAATTGTGAATGATAACGAAAGTAGTTGAATCTATTGCTAAGAATGAACTCTATATGGGTTACATCTTTGGTATTATGATCTTGGGTGGTTTCATCCGGGATTATTCTGCATTAGAAGATGTATATGCTTTAGCAAAGAAATACATCAAGGATAATCGTGTCCTTGTTATTATCACATCATTGTTGGGTGGTATTCTTCCTATTCCAGGACGTGTTGCTTTATCGGCACCACTTCTTGATGCAATTGCACCACCTGATAAACAACGTCGTTCTGATTTTGGTGTGATTGATTATCTATCTGTTCATCATTATTATTGGTGGTCTCCATTAGAGAAGACAGTTGTTCTTCCTATGGCAGTGATGGGAGTTTCTTATTCAACTTTTCTTGGATATACAATCATTCCACTTATTATTACTCTTACTTATACCTGGTGGTATATTTTCACAAAAGTTCCTGCCACTTCTGTTATTCCTAATTTAGAATATGTTAGAGAATTTAATTGGAGACGTGCCATTACTGGGTGGGCACCTCTAATTGCTACTGTTATCCTTTTATTGAATACCGGTAAGGGAGGAGCAATATTCTTCTTCCCTTGGTTTCTTGGAATGGCAATTTATTATTCTATTGTGTTTAAGGATTGGAAGTGGGGTAAGTGGTTAGATGGTAAGTTTGCTATCATTGCTACGATTGTCCTTGCCCTTGGTGGAGTTGTAGGATTGATTAAAGGTCCAGTCATGGACTATCTCCAAGCAGCAACTCCTGAAATGTTAGTTCCTGCATCTCTTGTTGCTATGGTTGCTGCCTACATTATGGGTTCATCTGGCAAGTATGCTGGCATGACTTCTGCACTTGTGGCAATCTTTGGACCTCAATATCTTGTCTGGTTTCTTTGCACCGAGTATTCTGGATACTTGATCTCACCCGCACATAAATGTTTGATGATCGGACAACAATACTTTGGAACACCAATCAGAAAATACTACAGCGTTCTTTCTAGATTGTGTGTTATACTAGTTGGATATGCGGCACTGGTTACATTCGTATTCTAATGTATACAATTCTCAACTATCTTATATCATTCTGGACGGTAGTTGTGATGAATTGTATACAACCTGTGAACTGGAAATATTGTTATCGTGTTGACCAATGGTTAGTTCCAGATATTCAAGAAGGATGGAAACATTATACTGGTGAGATAGTTCCATATCAAAAAGAGAAAGACTATCTTAAGGAGTTTGAGTCTCCTTAACTCCATTTATAAATATCATATAATGGTGTAAGTAAGATAAAGATGAAATCTTTCGTAGATTTTATATTCATTTGTGAGAAGTTAAATAAAACTCATGATGAAGATTCGCAAAGTAAATTGTGGAATTATTTCATTGCAAATTCAAATAATAAGAAAGTTAAAAATTTAATTATTAATAAAGATTATAGGGGTGCAGAGGAAGAAATAAAAAAAGAAGTAAAGAAAGCAAAAACTGATAGATCTCATCCATTAAATTTTAATAATGCTGGAGATGAAGAGTTTTCTAAAAAAGAGGGTAAAACGTCTGAAGATGAAAAACCATATAATAATTTTTTGGATGATTCTATAAGTGGATTGCTTGCACTCAGTAAACAAAAGAAACTAAAAGGTGCTATTGAAAAAGGTTTTCCATCTAGAGTTACTGGAAGTGGGAAAGCAGAATTGTCGAAAAAATTTAAGGATGCAGGTGGAGTTGATAAAACACCCAAAGGTGATTTAGAAATTTATAATCCAGAAAATCCCAAAGATAGACGTGGTATTAGCATGAAGAAGGGTGCTGGTGCTCAACTTGCATCTGCAGAGGGTGATGAACTAAAAGGTATGTTTAAGGTTGCCACCAAAGAATATGTTAAAAAATTCCATAACAATAAATCAAAAGAAGAAAGAAAATCTATTGAAAAGGAGATTATGAATGATGCAGATCGTCTTTCTGCAATAGGTCGTCTTCAAAAAACATCTGGTGAAGCATCAGATGTTAATAAGCAAAAACAAAGTTTGAAAGATGTTTCTCAAGGAATATCTGATAGACTTTTGGATAAGTATCCTCAATTTCAAAGATTGCTATCGCAGGTTGCAACTTCCGGAAAGGGTAAATTTGCTGGAGATGAAGGAACTGCAGGCATTGTCCTTACTGGGAAAAGTAAGAAAAAAGAAGCATCTGCTAAACCCTCAGAGCAGCAGGGTAGTGCAAAACCAAGATTGGCTCTTCCAAAAGGATCTGGAAGACCTGGAAATTTAAAAATTGATTATAGGCCAGGAGAAGAAAAATCTAGACAATCATCATTCGTTAATTTTTCTAAACAGACTTCTGCTGCACAAAAAGCACTTCAAGATGCAGAAAGAGAACAGTCAGATGCAAGTGTAGTTAGATTTTCAAATGGAAAACCAGTTCCAAGAAAAAATCAATATTACTTACAGAATTATCCAGATGCTGCACAGCAACATGCTGCTAGGCAAGAAGTAGCAGCACAGTCGGTTCAGCAGGCACAGACATCAATTGCAGATATTCAAGCAAAGGCAGCACAAGCAAAAGAAAAAATTAAACCACAACCAGAGGTGCAAAAACCTCAACAGCAACCACAAAGAACTGAACCTGTGGATACAAAACCACAACAACCAGTGGATACAAAACCAGAACAACCAACTCCACAACCAGAGCAAAAGAAAAAGAAAAGAGAAAGGACAGAAGCAGAAAGGGCAGATACTCGAAGAAGGATGGATGCTGCTGGTCAAAAATTGGGATTGGAGTCTCCTTAACCCCATAAATAAAAATAAAAATAAAAATAAAAATAAAAATGAATTTTGGGGAAGAGGTTTATAATATAATAACTTCATTTAGAGATTTTGATGTAACTGTTAAGTCGGCATCTTCTAAAAGCACTACCTTTATCGTAAAAGGTCCAGATAGAGCATCAATGCAAAAAAAGGTTGAAGATTCTTTTAAAAGATCTAGAATACCTAATAATAAAATTACAAGACAGAAAATAGGAGCCTCTTCCTTTCCTGCTACTGTTGTGAATCTGACCAATGATAAAATGGTCATACTTTATAAACCTATTAGGGCAGGAGCAGATAGAGGAGCAGTTCAAACTAGAAATGTCGAATCTGCACAATGTTTATATTCGGCATTAGCATTTCGTTCTTTAGGTAGAAAAATAAAAGTAGAAGATGTGTCAACATCAAATTTTGAAAAATGTAAAAGTTTTATTGATGTTGATGCAAAATTTGAAGACATGTTAAATATTTCAGAAGATTGGATTAATTCATCTATTGAAGGTGCGAATGAATTATATACAAAGGTTGATAAGAATATAAGTTGGACTTTTCATAGAGGCAGTAAAAAAGTTTCCCTTATAGAATCTAAGTTAAAAGAATTAAATAGGAAAGAAAAATTATTCAGTAATATTAATAAGTGGAGTCCTGCAGATTTTTATCTTGTTTCAAATAAAATGTCTGAAGCAGATTGGAAGATGATAGAGAATGCGGCAACAATAAAAGGATTGAATCAGTTGATGGTAGATCTTATTGGGGAGAAAAAATTAATAGGAGTTTCTCTCAAAAAAATATCAAAAACTGCAAAACCATTTAAATATTACAATCTGACTAAAGACAGGAATGCAGGAGATATTCAATATGTAAAAACTATTGTATTTAAAAAAGCAGATAATCCATTGAGTGCAATGGATACTTTTACTATTTGGAAACCTGGTGGTAAATTTGAAATTCAATGGAGATCTGATTCTGGTGGTCCATCAGGATGGAAAGGAGAAATTCAAGGAAGTTCTGCTAATCAAGGAAAAATTTCTTTTGGTCCATTGAATAAAATGTTGAAATCTATGGGTCTTCCTGAAATACCAAACTATACAAACAGTCCTAAATTGAATGACGAAAAACTCATTAGAGAAATATATAATGACATTCAAGATATTCAAAGAATGAATATGACTGAAGATGAGTTTCTTGCTCAGGTAAAGGGTAAAGATGATAAATGGAAATATGCTAAATTTACTGGGGTAAAATTTGCTAAGATACTTGAATCTCAACCAAGAAAAGTTCAGAATAAAATTGTTCAAGAGATGTATTTTTATGCCAACTCACAGTCTCCAGATTCTGGACCCTATGGCAAAATAGAATAATGAACCCACAAGTTAAAGAATTATTACAATCCTTTGAAACGGACTCAAAGGCACCCAAAAGGAAGTATAATGACTTTCTAGCATACGTCTATGTGACCTTTGATAAAAAAATCTCATCAAGCAAGGCAGATAAGATTATAGATAAATATATAAAAATGAGGAAAAGTGTCCTCAGTTACATTGTTACAAACGAAAAATCTATAATTAAACAACTGAACAAGTAATGAAGAGTTTCTTCCAATTTTTATTTGAGACTGCATCACAACAGGCCGCAAGATTGGGTCTGAAAGGTGATGGTCATGGTGGATGGTATGATAATAAGGGAGAGTTTGTTGCGAAGACAGAGAAAGGATCTCTGAAGTTTTATAATAAGAGACAGAGAGTAGGACAACAGGATCCTCCATCAACCGATAAAGAAAAGAAACTTTCACAAACAACATACGAAAAACAACCGGCACAAGAACCGACTCAACAAAAAGCAGCAGCACCAGAACAACCTGCCGCACAAGATGCTCCTGCACAAGAAGGACCACCACCAGTAGAAAAAACAAAGGGAACACTGACAGTTACATTTGGTCGTTTTAATCCACCAACAACAGGACACGAAAAACTATTAGATAAGGTTGCCGCAAGTTCTGATGAAGGTGATTATATTATTGTACCTTCACGTAGTCAGAATAAGAAAAAGAATCCATTAGATCCTGATACAAAGGTTTCAGTAATGAGACAGATGTATCCGACTCATAGTGAGAAGATTGTAAATGATCCTGCAAATAGAACAATCTTTGATGTTCTGAAGAAGGCACATAATGATGGATATACAAATGTAAGAATTGTTGGTGGTGGAGATAGAGTTCAGGAATTTGAAAGATTATCAAATGACTACAATGGAAAACTTTATGCCTTTGATAATGTAGAGGTTCTTTCTGCGGGTGATAGAGATCCTGATGCAGAAGGAACAGAAGGAATGTCTGCATCAAAGCAAAGAAAAGCAGCAGCAGAAGGAGACTTTGCAGCATTCCGTAAAGGTGTTCCTTCTACGATGAATAGTAAGCAAACAAAAGACCTTTATAATACTCTTCGTGCTGCGATGGAAATCAAAGAAGGGTGGAATATGTGGGAGATTGCTCCTAAGTTTGATTGGAAAAGTCTTCGTGAAAACTTTATCAAGAATAAAGTTTATGCCGTTGGTAGCATAGTAGAAAATCTTAATACAGGATTAGTTGGTAAGATTATTCGTCGTGGAACTAACTACCTGATTTGTGTCACCGAAGATAACATTATGTTTAAGTCCTGGATTAAGGATGTATCCGAAGACATTACAAATAATGATGCACCTTCTGGTGTTCCTGCCGATCAGAGACTTGTAGGAACTGATGCTCATAGAAAGTATGTGGAGAAAATGGTTCCCGGAAGTGAATGGGGCAAACAATTTATAAATAAATATAGAAAAAAGTAAGAGTCATTAGATCTTCCGATGAGTAATAAAGTATTTGAAGAAGCTCCTCAGACACCTCAACCTTCTGGTGGTGCAGTAGATAAAGTAAGAAAGGCTGCAAGACAACTTGCCTATGATACTCGTTACAAGGTAAAGGGTAAATTTAAAGATGGGCAAAAGGCAGATCCTGCATCATTGAAACGTGCTTATATGCAGCAGTTGGGAACATCATCGGCCCCTGGTCCCGTTAAGATGCTTGCCAAAAAAATGCTTGTTGGTGAAGAGTATGATTTTGTGGATGTAGATGTAAAATCTTCGTTGTCTAATATCTGTGCTAAGGTATTTGTAGAAGGTGGTGGAAAGATAGAAGAAGAAATCGAAGTCATAGAAGAAGCAGATGATACTAAGTATACAATTCGTGTAAAGGATAAGAAGACTGGAAGAGAGTATCTGAGAAAAGCAGATCGTGCCAAGATTTCTGAACTGAGAGCAAATCCAAATATCTCTTCTGTTGAGATTACCGGAAGAAAGGACGATAGCACTTATGATAGGACTGGTCAAAAGACTGCTAAGGTGAAAGCAGGTAAAGGATTGGATCCTGTTGGTAAAGAAGATGATGATATTAATAATGATGGAAAAGTAAATAAAACCGATTCTTATTTAAAAAATCGTCGTAAGACAATTGGTAATGCAATTGCAAATGAGGAAGTCATCTATGAGAAAGAAGAGAATGGTGATAAGAAGATTGATGTAATGAAGAAGGGAAAGAATGCTGTAAAGATTAATCCAAGTCTTGGTGAAAGTATTCGTGCCGAACTTGATTTACTGAAAGCACAAAGAATTGCCGAACAGGATGCTTCTATGAAGCAGCAAGATGATGAGAAGAAGAAAGAGCAACTTGCCGATAAACAGGCAAAGAAAGATAAGATGATGAGAATGAGAATTCTTAGAAATAAGATGCTGGCAACAAGAGCTGGTACTGAAGTAAATGCCTCACATCAACCAGAAGGTGATACTATTGCAGAAGGTGAAGACACGATGCGATATTGTCCAAAGTGTGATAAAGATGAGACGAGAGAAGAATGTAAGTATGGTGGAGAATACTGGGATGAGAATTCTCAACCTGCAAAGGCAGAAGATCCAAGATCAATGCCTGCTAAAATCAATCTTGCAAAGAACAAGTTGAGAGCAATGGGTCTCAAGATGTCTTATGATATGGAAGGTGATATGGTTGAAGGATTGAGTGTTAAAGATCAGATGAAAGTGAGTCAAGAATACTTTAAAAAACGTAATTCTCGTTCACCCGAAGAGAAAAAGGCAGAAGCAGATAAGGATGCTAAGAGTCGTGCAAAGAATTATGCGATGCACAAAAGACCAGACCCATACAAATCACGTCCTGGAGAGAGTGATTGATGCCTGCAGTATCACAAAAACAACAGAAGTTCTTTGGAATAGTTCGTTCCATTCAAAAAGGAGAAATGGCACCTACGACTCCTGAGACTGCAAAGGCAGCTGCTGATATGAAGAAGAGTGATGTAAAGGATTTTGCATCAACCAAACATAAAGGTCTTCCTGAGAAGAAAAAGGTTCAGGAAAGAATAGACTATGCCGATACCAAGCAAATGAAAAGGTTTGCTGATGAAAAGAAAAAGTTTGCCAAGTCAGACCAAAGAATGAAATTTGGTAAGTTTTACGATAAAGCCAAAGAAGCAAAAGATAGATTGCGTCCTGGTGAAGTTAAAAAGTTAGTTAATGGTAAGTGGGTATCAAATAAAGATTAAAGATGCTATATAGTTTAGACTTCTGGTTCGAACTATGCTAGCATTTTTACTTCCACTCGCATCCAAAATTATCAAAGATGCCGTTTCAAATATTCCAGAGAATGAAGAACTCGGTGAGAAGATGGTTGAGATCTGTCTTGTTATTCTTGCTAAGGCAGTTAAGTTGACCAAGACTGATATGGACGATCAACTTCTTGAAGTTGTCACAAAGTCCATCCGTGCTAGAGAAGAAGAATAATTTTATAAATATCTGTATAAAAAGAATTATAAGGTAATAGAACATGTCTCTATGGGGCGATAAAGATTTAGTAACAAGCACAGGAACTATTTCCATTGACTTTGCCAGCAAAACTGTTACTGGTTCCGGAACAACATTTACTGATCATGGTGTCACTCAAGGTGATGTTATCAATGTGGGTGCCGGTGCAACTTATGGTTTTGCCGTAGTTGATTCTGTAGCAAGTAATGGATCACTGGCAATCTATAGCACAGATTATTTCGTTGCTGGTGTTACGACAGTTCCTGCATCAACTGCATTTGAAATTTCACAGGAACCTCTATATGCAATGGCAGATACTGCATATGCCGCACCTGAAGTTCAGACTGGACTTTCGACCAATCCTGTAACTCGTGTAGTATATGGAATAGATGAAATTGAAGCAGGAATTGCTGCAACAACAGCATATGCTGTTACGCATTCTGGTTGGGTTGGAATTACAAGTTATATTGATATGCACGGAAACTTGAGAGTTAAGAATGAGGTTCTAGTTGCTGGTGGCATTCTAACCACATCTGATGCTGCTGACGATAGCGTTTTCCCGGATAGTTGATAATTTAGTATGAGATTTGATGAGTTGAATGAGAGTAATTATATACTCTTTGCTATAAAATTTTATAATAATCCTCAAGCAGTCACAAAAGATGACTTCGAAGATGACTTAAAGAGAATTAAGTACATCAAAAGATTATTGAAAAGATATAAGAATACTGGGGAACTCAAAACTCATCTAATATTAAATCATTTGACTGTATTGTTTAATGTCTTTAATGATGCAGCCGTTCCCTTACTATTCTATAATCTTGAAGATGATCTTTGGCCTTCTGTCAAGAGTTTCTTATTATTTTTAAATCGCATTTCAGAATATCCTAAAACTGCAATAAGTGAAATAGAAGAAGATGTGTATTGTCTCCAACAACTAAAAGAAATTTAACGTTATGGACGATAGAAGATTATCAAATATAATGAATATGGCCCGATCTATTAGAGAAGAAGCAATTGCTAATTCTGTAGGTGGTGGTGGTGTTGCCGGAATAACTGGAGAACCTCCTGTGAATTTGAAAAAGAAAAAGAGACCTACTATTTTAGCTAGGGGTAAAATGCCTGGGGCAAGAAAACGATGGGGTGGTGGAGAAATCTAATGCTTTCTAACAACTCAAAAGTTGCTGTATTAGAATCAAAACTTGATATGTATGAGGAACTCTCAAGAGAGATGTTGTCCAAATTAGAATCGGCAGTAGAAAAAATATCTGAAGGAAATAATCGTATTGCTCAAATTCTGACGAAGCATGATGAAAGAATTGAGCAAAGTATGAAGACTGATAGTCTGATTATTAAGATGATTGATGAATTAAAAGATACAGAAGAAAAGAATAGTAGAATTCTCCACGAAAGAATAGATAAAATACAGATAGAGATAAAAGCATTTTCAAAGTTTAGATGGCAGGTAGGAGGAGTTTTAGTGGTCTCCGCACTACTCATAGGTGCCGGTAGTCGAATTGTACCGTTCTTCTTGACTCAGACCCCACAGCAGGTTATAATAGACCCAGTAAGGTAGTGTCCATACATAATGGATTTAGTTGACTCCAAGTATATTGGGATGATATCTTCTCGTCTTCAAAAGTTTAAGAGAGTTAAGGATAATCTCTACAACTTTAGATGCCCTATTTGTGGTGACTCGCAGAAGAATAAGAATAAGACACGGGGATATATCTATCAGGTCAAAAATAATACTAACTTCAAGTGCCATAACTGTGGAGCAAGTATGTCCTTTAATAATTTGCTAAAAGAGATTGATGTAAGTCTTCATAAACAATATACTCTTGAGAAGTTTAAGGAAGGTCATACCGGTAAAAACTTTGTCGTCGAAGCACCAAAGTTTGAATTTACAAAACCAGTATTTAAGAAATCTATTGATCTTCCAAAGGCATCAACAAATTCTTTTGCCAATGAATATCTTGTAAATCGCAAGATTGATCCGGATAAGTTTTATTATGCTGACAAGTTCATGGAATGGACAAATACGCAGAAACAAACCTTTGACACTATCAAGAAGGATGAGAGTCGCATCGTGATACCAATGTATGATGAGAAAAAAAATCTCATTGGATTTCAGGGTAGAGCACTGGGAAAATCATTCACTAAATATATCACCGTGATGTTGGATGAGGAAGCACCGAAGGTTTATGGAATCGAAAAAATTGACAAAACAATTGCCGTTTATATTACAGAAGGTCCTTTTGACTCAACATTCATTTGCAACTCGATTGCTATGTGCGGAGCTGACGTTGATATTAGTAATTGGGGCATTATCAATCCTGTTTGGATCTATGATAACGAACCACGCAATCGAGAAATCGTCAATCGAATCAGTAGAACAATCGATAATGGCAACTCCATAGTGATTTGGCCGACGAATATAATAGAGAAAGATATCAATGATATGGTTCTTTCTGGGCATGATGTTATGTCTGTGGTAGAATTAAATACCTATTCAGGACTAGAAGCAAAAATTAAATTTAACAATTGGAAAAAGATATGACCAACGGAACAAAGGTAACTAAAAGAAATGGAAAAAATGAACCTCTTGATTTAAATAAACTGCATGTAATGGTGGAAGAGGCATGTAAAGATCTTGCCGGTGTATCTGCTAGTCAGGTTGAGATTCAATCTGGTATTCAGTTTTATGATGGTATTACGACAGATGAGATTCAGGAGATTTTAATTCGTTCCGCATCAGACTTGGTAAGTTTAGATAATCCCAACTATCAGTTTGTTGCCGCACGACTTCTTTTGTTTGCCGTCCGTAAGCAACTGTATGGTCGTATGCACGAAACACCAACAGTAAAGGAGCAAGTTGAGCAATGTGTTGCTAAAGAAGTTTACGATGCAGAAATACTTGACCTGTATTCTGATGAAGAGTTTGATAAACTTCAGTCCTTTATTGATCATGATCGGGACTACTTGTTTACTTATGCAGGTTTGCGTCAAGTCTGTGATAAGTATCTTGTGCAGGACAGGAGTAATGGTAAGGTATATGAGACTCCACAGTTCATGTATCTTCTGATTGCCGCAACCATATTCTCTAAATATCCAAAGGAGACGAGACTAGATTACGTTAGAAAATATTACGATGCAATCTCAAGACACAAAATCAACATTCCCACACCTATCATGGCAGGAGTGCGAACACCACTCCGTCAATATGCATCTTGTGTTCTCGTTGATGTTGATGACACCCTCGATAGTATCTTTAGCAGTGATATGGCTATTGGTAAATACGTCGCACAAAGGGCTGGTATCGGTATCAACGCAGGTAGAATCCGTGGGATCAACTCTAAAATTAGAGGTGGAGAGGTACAACACACAGGTGTGGTCCCCTTCCTTAAAGTTGCAAATGATACAGCGGTAGCCGTTAACCAGGGCGGAAAAAGGAAAGGGGCTATGTGCGCCTACCTAGAGTCGTGGCATATCGATATAGAGGAATTCACTGAGCTAAGAAAAAATACCGGTGATGACCGCCGACGAACACACGATATGAATACAGCAAACTGGATCCCAGACCTTTTCATGCAACGTGTATGCGAAGATGAGCAATGGACGCTGTTTTCACCGGATGAAACCCCAGATCTCCATGATGCATTTGGTAAGGAATTTGAAGTTCTTTATTGTGATTACGAACGGAAAGCTGATCTCGGGGAGATTCGTAACTTCAAACGAGTTCGGGCAGTAGAGCTGTGGAGAAAGATGCTAGCAATGGTTTACGAAACTGGACATCCATGGTTCACTTTCAAAGATGCTTGTAACCTAAGATCACCGCAGCAGCATACGGGAGTAGTGCATAGCTCCAACCTCTGTACTGAAATTACCCTCAACACCTCTCCTGATAAAGAGATCGCTGTTTGTAATCTGGGCTCGGTAAACCTTACGCAACACATCTTGGATGGTGCACTGGATTCTAACAAACTAGAAAAAACGATTAACACAGCAATGCGCATGTTAGACAACGTCATAGACTATAACTATTACAGTGTTGCAACGGCTAAAGCATCAAACCTC
>ERZ651776.3748-NODE-3748-length-14694-cov-4.600876_pt1 | contig 14694 bp, 10 predicted proteins | sample MGYA00514761_ERZ651776 | MGnify/ENA metagenome assembly ERZ651776 | reverse complement strand
TACATACCCAAACGAGGTTCTAATGTGCATGGCTCGAGCCCAATTTACGCCCCGCCCAACTGAAAAGCAGCCATTACCACAGCAGCCTCGTGCAAAAGCAAAGTCAGTATTTTCAATTGACAGGCCTGAAAACGGGGTAGAGGTGCGTTTTGATATGGCTGCAAATAAATCTGAGAGTGAAACAACAGACGAACAATAAATATGAAATAAACTACAGAAAAAAAATGACAACAATTTCGTTCATAGCTTGAATATCATTATTAAGCATCTCAACCGCTTGAAGAGCTTCAGTACCGTTCTGTATGCCAATTTTAAGACTTGCAGTCTCAGCCTTCATTCCCCAAGCAACCGCACTGGATGCAGTGCGATCCCCAGGAGCAATATTTTGTTTCCCGCTTGCAAGGCGCTGCATACTTTTAGAAACACTCTCAGAGTTTTGGTTTAGAGAGTTTTGAACTCGGTAGAACGCTCCGCCTGCGTTTATGCTTGTCATAAAACATTCCTAAGTTCTGGTAAGATGTTAAAATATCCTTGCAAGTTTTCTAACGGCACAAACTGAGAATTGTTTAGGTGCAACATCGCTGAATAAACTTTTAGGTGCTGTCAGACTAATGAGAACTCACATCAGATTGCTGGCGCAGCTTTAATCTATGCGCTCAATAGTTGGCGCCACTCAGTAAGAGCGGCGGCACGGTTTAGCTTGAAATTGTCTCGTGAGTAGAAGTGGCGCTCCTGATTGAAATGGTTGTGGGACTGAACAGTGGACGGCAGCAAACTTTTGCAGACATCGCATCTGTCGGAAGCGGAGCATAGCGCACAATGGCTCTGGACTTACAACAACGACTGGCCAAAAATAGCCATAGGCGGCATCACACCCACCATGAAACTGAAAATGGCCGCGTAGTTCTAAAAGCGGACCCCATTAAAAATGGTGAGATTACCACATGACTGTACCTTAGGCATTGTTTTGGAGCGAATAATCTCTCATAATTTGTGAAATATTTTCAAGATTCATGATGACCTGTGCAGCGTTAATATCTATAGCCGCTTTGGGCATTCCAAAAATTTCAGAACTTTTTTTGTCTTGTACTATTGTTAATCCCCCAGAATTTTTAATTTTGAGCAAACCTTTTGCACCATCTTTACCCATTCCGGTTAGAAGAGCTCCAACGACATAGACACCGTTCAATTTGGATATGCTATCAAACAAAACGTCAATACTTGGGCAGTGACCGTTTACTTTTTCTGCCCCCCCCTTTTTTATATGGAATTGTCCAAATTTGGCGTCGACAACCATATGAGACTGGCCCGAGGCTATTAGAATTTGATTTTCTTCAATTACTTGGTTCTCTTCAAAAGGTTTTATTTCTAAGGTAGTTAAAGATTGTAGGCGCTTACAGAAACCTTTAATGAAATTAGGTGGCATGTGAACAATTATTAAAATTGGAGGCATATCATACTGCAAATTCTTTACTATTTTTACCAATGCATCTGGCCCTCCAGTTGAAGCACCAATTGCAATCAAATGAGGTGATTTTTTAAAATTAAGTTCATTTGAAATCATTTGGCTAATATATGGCGCATTTATAGGCTCAATATATTTGGCAACACTAGATTTAACGAAGTCATCCTGCTTCTCTACTGGTTTACGATAGAGCGTGAATGCACGTGATCTATTTGAATTGATTTTATTAATATATTCTTCTAGACTATATTCATAAAAAATACATACTTCAAAATCTACGTTAGCTAATTTATTTTTTAAATCAGTATGATTTATTGGGAACCTCTCTGAAAGGTCTAAAAGCAACAAGTATATATTCATTTGATTTAGAGATTTTTTTTCAATAGATGAAAATATTTTAAACTGTCCAGACCATTTTTCCTTCAGCAAATTTGAAATTAGTTTTCTTGTTAAAGCATTAGATGACACGAAAACTATTAATGGATTGTCAAATTTAGAAAACGAAGTTGTCATTTTTATAAATCCCATTTCCAATTCTTGAGAGTCCAAAACTCTCGAAATCAAACTTTTCAGCATCACCTAAGAATAAATATCCTCCAGAGCTTAGGCTTTTTACTATTTTAAGCTGATTAGCTTTACGGTGCTCACCATTAAAGTACAAGAAAACATTACGACAAAAAATTATATCAAAGCGATTAATGAATGGGTATTTTGGGACCGAAAGATTTAACTTTCTAAAAGTAGCTTCTTGTTTTATTTTTGATTTAATTTCAAAAGTGTCATGGTTTATTTTTTTAATATAAGGCGTTAAAAGTCCTCTTAGGTTAATGGCTGTTTCATCACGTTTATATTGTCCTTGAGCGGCTTGGTTCAAAGCTTTTTGCGAAATATCGGTCGCAAGAACACCACAGGTAATATCCTTATACTTTTCGCCAAAATACTCCATTAACGTAATGAGGATTGAGTATACTTCTTCGCCCGTAGAGCAACCAGCACTCCAAATTCTTAAATCAGTTTCCGAGTTTATAGTTTTATTAAATGTTAATTCTGGTAAAATTATATTTTTCAATAATTCAAATTGTTTCCGGTTTCTAAAAAACGACGTGTGCCCAACTACAAAAATATCGATTAAGTCGTCAAAGATATCTTCACTTAAGTTATTTTCGAAGAGATCATTTATGAAATTAGACCAATTCATAATTGTATGTTTTTGCGAAAAACGAGATAATTTCGAGCTTATAAGAGGCCTGGGCTCTTTGGATATTTCTAGTCCAAGGTGATTTTGTATATAGTTTCTTATGTTCAAATAATCATTCAAATTCAAAATATATCCACCTACTTAGATTCCATTTTCCAGGTCCCATCCCAATTTTTGGGAGGATTTTGGATCAGGTATTCACAGCGCTTTACATATTCTAAAGACGGATTTGAGACATATCCCAGATTAGGTTCTAATTCTGAAGTTTTTTTAAATAAATCTTTTGCTGCGCTAAATTCTCCTCTTTCATAAACGTCTATGGCCTCCTCAAATAAACTTACCAAGGCATGTTCTTCTTTGGATGCGGTCTTCGAGTAGTTAATTGCTTCATAACATGAAATGGGAATTGTTTTTCCGTAAACATGTATTTTGTCAATAAGACGTATCGCAAATTTTTCCTTAACGTCATTCGAAATAGAACCACTAATTAGATTATCAACACCATATTTAGAGCAGGCTGTTTCCAACCTTGCAGCTGTGTTTACTGCATCTCCGATCATTGTGAGGTCGACCCTAGCTTTAACAGCACCTAGGTCACATAAAATAACATCACCAGCATTTAATCCCATTCGAATTTGAAGTGGATCTTTCTTCAATATGTGATCTGCTGAATTGAGTTCAGCTACTGCTTTTTGTATTTTGAGCACTGCAGTTATACATTTTTCATGATTTTGACCACCATCGTCATCAAACCAAAAAGCCATACATGCATCTCCCATGAACTTGTCAATGTCTCCTCCTTCCTCAGTGATAACTTCGGTAATCTTTTCAAACAGGTTATTAATTTGCGAGACTATCTCCTCTGGACTATACCGCTCACACCTTCCCGTGAATTGAACAATGTCTAAGAAGAAAATAATCGCCTTGCGTCTTTCGGCCCTGGACGAGGGAGAGATTTCACTAAGCACTGATTTTTCTAACGCTGCTTGAAAAGACGTTTTAGATACGTATCTCTGTAGCTGCTTGCTCTCACGTTCTGATTTTAGCTTCGCAATGGTTTTTTCCACAACGGCGAGTAAAGTTTCGCTAGTGAGAGGCTTGGAGATTGTATCTTTTGCTCCAGAATTTAATGCCATACGTCTATCAGCCTCATTATCCTGTGCGACTAATCCAATGAATATTAGATCAGAATTAGTGAACTCGGCTTTAGAAAATTCAGCAACATCAATTATCGAACCATCAAGCAAGTTGGTTTCTGTAAGAATCAAATCAAATAAAGTTTTTTTAAGTGCACGCTTGGCCTCACTAACACTGCCTACCACTTTTGAATAGAAACCCTGTTTATTTAAAAAATTGGCTACCATGCCAGCTTCTGCGTCGTTTTTGTCAATAATGAGAATTTTTTCTCTCAATAAAGCCTTCGACGAAAATGCCCTTGTAATTTTTTCTAATAGATCATCAAAAATCACCGGCTTTGGCATATATTCGTCAACACCTGCAGCAAAGCCCTTCTTCTGATCTTCAGCGGATCTAAGTGTGCTGGACATTATAATATGAATATCTTTTGTCGTTTCGTGAGCGCGGACTGCCGAGCAAGCCTCAAAACCATTCATGACGGGCATTTCAATATCACAGATTATAAGATCTGGTTGTTCAGAAATAGCGAGCTCTACGCCTTGCTTGCCATTATACGCTTGATTAACTGTAAACCCTTCCGATGTAAGGGGTCCAACTAGATTTTTATGCACTAGCTTTGAGTCATCTATTAGAAGAATTTTTTTCTTCCTATTGCCCACACTTTGGGATTCAGAAATGATTTCTTTCAAAGTGCATGGTGCCTGAAGAAAAGCTTCAAAAGCATTATTAGCATCATCTCGAATTAAGTGATCGAAAGACAGGAAAATAATTTTTAAATCATTAAAAAAAACACCTTTAAGTTTCTTTCCAATATCAAAAATTATTCTTTCTTTTTCATCAGATTGTAGAACCAAAGTCGTATTCGGATTATTAGCGATTGCTCTCGGGATATTTTCAATTTTTAAAAACTCGATACATTCAGAAAAACTATGTGCAGAATTAAAAAGATATTTACGAAATTCTCTATTTTCCACGCATAATAAAAAGTCTGGGATCTTCTTTTTTGCTGCAATAGTCATGAAGTAATCCCCAATGAGACCGTAACTTGATCAGTGAGGCATTGCTGATCCAAATCGACCAGCAAACTGTTTAAATCGACGGGCTTGGCGAAAAAATTTTGGATCTCTTCGTTACTTATCATAGAAAGTAAATTATCTTTCGTCACATTCAATCCAGATATAACGAATATCGGGACATCTTGATATTTAGGTTGCAGTTTGAGTCTTTGAATTAATTGATAGCCATCCATTAGTGGCATTTCAATATCTATGCAAAAGGCACTTATGATTTCTTTTTCAGACAGTTTAAGTGCTTCATAGCCATCAGATGCTTGAATGATTTTATAGCCAGCATTCTCAAGAAAACTACATAACCTACTCCTCTGAAGTCTCGAATCGTCTACTATCATTACTGTATTTTGTTTTCTTTGCGATCGTACTTTATCACCGCTTTCAATCTTTTCATAAACAGCCAATGCGTCAGATCTAACATTTCTCTGAGTTAATTCTATCACATTAAGAATTAGCACTAGCTTACTATTTGAAAGAATAGTACATCCGATCACGAAGGGTGCCGTTTCGATCAAGCTGCCAAGCTGTTTTAAAAGAACGTTTTGTTGCCCTAAAACGGAATCTACAATCACGCCAATTTTATTTTCGCCATCATTTAAAATTAGCAAGAAATTTTCACCATTCTCGTCAATCCGTTTAGGGTATCCCAAAAAATCAGATAGATAGTTTACTGCAACAAGTTCAGAGCGAAAATTATAGACTAAAGTTTCATTTACCCTAGCCACGTCCTTGGTTAAATTAATACGAATGATCTCATCCACATTCAAAATTGGAAATGCAAACTCATATCCATTTTCTGATACCAAAATTATTCCAACAACAGCGAGGGTTAAAGGCAGCCTCAGGGTAACCAGGGTCCCAGAATTAACAGTGCTTTGCAACTTAATTGAACCCTGCATTCTTGAAATAGATGTTTTCACCACATCCATCCCTACGCCTCTGCCCGACAGTTCTGTGACAAATTCAGCTGAAGAAAATCCAGGTTCAAATATTAAATCTAATATTTCTTTTTCTGATAGACTTGCTTTTTGACTCTCCGAAATAAGTCCCTTATCCAGAGCCTTTTTCAAAATAACATTTGAATCAATGCCTTTTCCATCATCTTCAATTTCTATGACTGCGTTCGACCCCATATAATAAGCTCGCAAATTAATTTTGCCAACCTCTTCTTTATTCATCTCAATACGTTTTTGAGGCTCTTCAATTCCATGGTCAATGGAATTTCTAATTAGATGAAGCAAAGGATCAGAAAGTTGATTAATCAATATTTTATCTAGTTCTGTCTCATTGCCAGATATCTTAAGATCAACGCGCTTTCCAATTTGACGTGCAATATCTCTTACCTGCGCAGGAAACCGATTAAATAAAGTGGAAATAGGCACCATACGAAAATTCATTGCGCCACTTTGAAGGCGCGAACTTAACACTTCTAAATCTTCAACATTTTTTTGGATATTTCTGTTTTGTATAGACAATTTCTCAATGCCAACAACCAAATCGGATTGTCGCGCAAATACAGATTCAGTATGATTTTTATTTTTGAAATTTTCTAACAGTTCTTCATCATAAATTTGTGAATCCTTATTAAAATTTTTTTCAATTAGTCCCAAATCTACATTTTTAATCAACCAATTATCAAAATCTTTTTTGAACGCTTCTATAGTCTTATCCATAAAATTTATCGCATCAGATAAATTATTTTTATCGTTTTCAAGTCGAATTCTTGTTATGTATACTTCCGATGAGGCGTTTAATACACTATCAAGCTTTTCCGCAGAAACTTTAATTGAATCATCGCGGAGTACTCTGGCGCTCTTCGAAGAATCCCCGTCTGATAAATTTTGTTTTTCTTGGTTTGTAGATGTCTCGTTTATATTTTTGGAAATGTCTGTATTTGTTGACTTTTTAATTGATATACTCGAAGCAACATTACCTCTCAATTTAAGAATCAAATCATTTACTTTTGTGTTGATCGGCTCCCTACTAGCAACTTCTTCGGTGATGTTGTGTATTCTTTTTACACAGTCCAAAGCCACATCAATCATGTTAGCATCAAGAGTTTTGCGGTTAGATCGAACCTCATCTAGCACCGTTTCAAGTTCATGAGATAGCTTTTCAATTTTTTTAATTTCCAATAGGCGCGAACCACCTTTAATTGTATGAACCGCGCGAAAAAGTTCATTAATAAGATCTTTAGAGGTCGGATTATTCTCCAGTTCGATCAATAAATTTTCGCTTTTTTGTAGACTGTCCCAAACCTCTTCACAAAAATCGCTGATCAACCCAATTCTTTCTGGATCTATAATTATTTTTTCAGGTACCTCTTCCGTATCTATTTCAACGAAAATATCGTCGGAAAGATTGGTCGGAGCAATATCCGAAGGTGTTTCTAAAGCAATTTGTGATACCAATGCAGCGCGGTTTTCCCTTTTTTCACGTTTTTGGCGCTCTACCAGCTCTATAGCACTTTTTAAATAAATTGCACATTCACCTACTACATCTGAAATGTCAGTTTCTAAGGAATTGCCAGAAACTAGATCCTCACAGACTTCAATTAATTTTTCCACTATTAACCCAGTGAGGTAAATCATAGAATGATCTGAATAACTATGAAATTGGCGCGCTAAATCAGCAATTAATTCAGCAAGTGACCCCAGGTGGTGTATTTTTTCAGACTTTATTATTTTTCCACAGCCTGCAATATAATGGCTGCTGACGTAGGCATCATCGAACAAGTCGCCATTCTCTGGATCTGCGGTTTCTAAATTTGCTAAGTTGTTTTGAATCTGATTTGCTCTTGATAAAATAGATACTGCTAGATACTCGTCCCCCTCAAGTAGAGAAACTGACTCGGAAATTGAATCCATGGGCCAGCTTTGTAACGAATGTTCACCGTTTAATAGCATATGCCTACTTGCCTCTAATTAAACGTCAATATCTTCCAAAGTCTTGTTGCTGACTATCGCGCTTAAGCGCTACTGGATTGCTTTGATTATTCTCAAGCTCTTTTTTTGTTTCAATAGGATCAAGTAGAGATCGTCCAGGAATATTCTCTGCCTCGTTGGTTTGGTTCTCGGCAAGCTTAAACTGATGAACTAAATTTTTTAGATTAGGAATGATTTCAGAAAGCTCATTGGCAGTGATTGAAAGATCTGATGAAACTGCGGCATTTTGTTGGATCACTGCATCCAATGTTTTTATCGCACCATTTATCTGATCGGCACCAATCGACTGCTCTTTGGACGAAGCGCTAATATTTTGAACTAAGTCTTGCGTTTTTTTGATCTCCGGCAGAAGATCGTCCAGCATTTGATTAGTATGATCCGCTACTTGTTTTCCGTCAGACGAAGATTTTTCAATTGCAGAAGCAGCGTTCTTACTAAGTTCAGCAAGCTTTGACACTTCGGACGCCACAACCGCAAAACCTTTGCCGTGTTCGCCTGCTCGCGCTGCCTCAACGGAAGCATTTAATGCAAGTAGTTCAATTTTTCGAGTAATCTCTCCAACTATTGCTATCTTTTCGAAAATATCCTTCATAGCGTCTGATGTTTTTTTCATTGCTTGAGAACATTCTGAAGCGTTTTCAGCCAAAATTTTAGCTGTGTCATCAGTTTCCTGAGAGTTTCGAGCATTTTCATTAATCGTGCTGGCCATTTCATCCATCGACGCAGAAGTTTCCTGTACTGAACTAGCTTGTTGGTTCGTTCCATCAGTCACCTGATCAGCAGTAACTTTCAGACTAGAGGAATTCTCGGATATCTTATCAATTACCACCACCATAGCCGTTATAACCTCTACGATCTTTTCCCTCATTTTTTCAGTAGATAAAAGTAGCTGACTGATTTCATCATTCCCCAGGGCAACAATTTCTAATGAAAGGTCTCCGTTCGTTATTGAGTCCACCGCTTCGTTAGCCCTGCGCAATTTCTTCTTGATCCCTGCGGTTAGCAAAAGGCCGAAAGTAAGCGCTACCAATGTCGAAGCTACGGCTACAGTCAGAGTAACATAAATGGACTGTGTTTTTGCTCGCGCCATCGCGGTAAAAGCTTCATTTTTCGCAAGATCAATATCGCGAAATACATTATCGCTTTTTTCCGACAGTTCTCGCTGAGACGTATCTAATTTAAGGTTTGAGCGTTTTATCTTTTTAATTAAATTTTCTCTTAGCTCTATGTTGTTGGCTGACATGTATTCTAAGCTGGTTTCAGGAACCAAGTATGCAAATGAGTGACGTTCTAAGGCCGCATTTGCCAATGCTAACTGACCAACACTGATTGAAGAATAGTCTTTTTTTATCATTATGAGCGAAGCTTTAAGCCGTCTATAAATTGTCAAAACATCTTTTTCTATTGGAGGAAATATTATGTTTTGAAGTCGTTTACTTATCGTTATTTCTTCAGATGCTTTTTTATTACGAAGTCCTGATGGTGGTAAAACTTTTTCTATTATTGAAATCGCATTTTCGACTTCTTTCAAACCGCCTTCATATTGTAATTTGGCGCGAGTGACTCCGTTTGTAAAATTTTGTTTACTCTTCTCCTCGTCTTCACCACTTTGCTCGGCTAGATACAGGCCAAGCACAGCGCCAACTACGCTATTGGTTGACTGGGAGACACCAGCATCCATGTTGTACAAGCTGGCTTCAAGAATGGCTTCAATCTTAGTCAAACGATCTATTTTTATGCCAATTGCATTAATTACGTAAACAGAATACCCGCCAAAGGAAGCGAGTAATAACGCTAAACTCAGCACTAGCATTAGTATTTTGGCTGTTATGCTAATTCTAAAAAACTTCTTATCCGCTTCCATCTCCCAAACCTCGCTAAGATATGTCACTGACACTATAGACCTGAAAAAATATCACAATTGATTTCTCCTATAATTTATTAAGCTCTCGGAATTCAAAAATAATTCTGGCTTCATGATTAATTTCAACTCATCAACTTCATCAACAAAATAAGGAAAAAATTGTGCTACTCGTTCAGAAAATACTTTTTCTGATTCTTGAAATACGCTCTTATCTATCGACTGGATTCCAATTAATTCATCAACGCACAAAGCAAAATCTAAACCCGACTCGTTAATCACAATGAACTTATTTCGTTCATCGATGACAATCTGGTCTGAGCCGAGGTCGCCGGATAAATCAATGCAAGCGATTACTTGACCCCGCAAGTTTATTAGACCGCGGATAAATTCAGCAACTTTATACAAAGGCGTAACCTCAAATCCCTCAATAACCTCCAACACCTTATTAATTTCAATTGCAATGTAACTTTCTCTAATTTTCCCAACAAGGTAATCAACTGAACCATTTGTTGACATGGTTTTTGAAAAGCGATCTTGATCAGAAGCAGAACTTTTATGCGCTGAAATTTGGCCTTTTAATTCCCGGTAAACTGCTTTTGCTATTTTTTTAGGTGAAAAAATATAAAGGTTTGATCCGTCATGCCAAACAATTTCGTCCAAAAAATCATCTATATCTCCGCGCTTTTGCATGTCGCTCATATCGCTCGGTAAGGTTACAAGGCCTTTGTATGTGCTCATAGTAAGAGCAAATATAATTTTACCATAAGTAATTGTTATTATAGTATTATTTAAATTCCCATTCATTTCGCCGGGTTCTTTTAAATAAGCGCTTTCACTGTCAAAAATTGGTACCAATTTACCTCGATATTCACACGTACCTACACACGAGCGTATGAAACCATTTAATTCAGAAACAGGCCCATAGTCATTGGTAACTTCAGTAACAAATCTTACCGGAATACCAAAATTTTTATTACCCGCTTCAAAAACAAAAATTTCACTAGCATAATTCTTTTCCACCAAAAAACCATTATTATCTTCGTCGCCATTATCTTTTTTTTCATCACTAATGATTTTTTTCTTGTCAGACTTTTCTAAATTCGCTTTTGGTTTTTTAGCAGTGTCGTTCTCATCCAACTCACTAAAACTTAATTCATTGTTTTCATCAATTAGGTCCGAACTGGGCAGGGCGGCGACTAACTGATTGAATTTCCTTTCTGAGATATCTTTAGGAGAAACTTTATCAAATTTTTTAGCCAATTATCATCTCCTTATTATATTGAATATAAGTTAATAATTCATTTGTTAGATCACGGAGCTCGCCCTCTGCCACTCGATTATAACCAATTATTGAAACCATATTTACATTCGTTTCCGAAAAACAAACTCGTTGTGATACGCTTGTTTTCGCAACCAGAACTCCATCCTCACTTAATTGTTGTTTGATATGGGACAAGATCTGGCTCCTTTTATTTACGCCATTTAAAACTGCCAGAAGTGGGACCTTTTTAAGCTCATGCTGAGATTTTTCCAGAAAAATTTGTATCCAACCTTGACCAACGATATCATCCCTCGAGCTACGACACGGCACCAAAACCAACGAAGATACACGAAGGAAGCCAGCTAATTCTTTATTTAAGCTGCCTTGAGTGTCTATCAGCACAAAATCATAATCAAGCTCTACAAATTTTTCAGGATCCAAAATTTCATTACAAGTCACCTGAGATAACAAAGGATCTTTCGTATTTATTATCCAATCAGACGTCGATTTTTGCGGATCTGCGTCAATAACGCAAACGTCAAACTTTAATTTAGTAAGCATAGCCGCGATATTTACACAAAGTGTGGACTTTCCACTGCCCCCTTTAATGTTTGCAAAGGTAACTACTTTTGCCATGGATCAATTCCCCTTACCTGTAGATGTCGCATCATTCGACCCATTTGAAAACTTTAGATTCAAATTGTTGATCGATCAATGTTTACCAAAATCCTTCGCGCAGGCCCACATTATTGAGTGTATGTGAATTATAGAGCACTATCAGCGACTAGACCACTTTGAAGATGACTAATGGTATAGTAGGGTACTGTCAGACAACTAGGAACTCGCATCAGATTGCTGGCGCAGCCTGAACCTATGCGCTCAATAGTTGGCGCCACTCAGTAAGAGCGGCGGTTCGATTGAGCTTGAAATTGGTGCGTGAATAGAGGTGGTGTTACCAAACAAAATTACCCCCGAATAAATTTACAACGCTAATACTAAAGGCCCGTGGTCCGAGACGCGGGGCCTTATGATGGGGGGCCCCTGTCCGTGGTCCTGCGGCTCAACTGTAGCGATTAGGCACAGTAACCCCTACTTTTCAGCGGTCAAATATCTGCACTTCAGACGCTGCGTCATAGTTACGACACTAAACAAGGCTTCAGTTTTAGATGAGATATGGGTTCTGGCTCGCCTAGACCCACCAAATAACAACTGAGCCAGGCTAACGATGAAACCTAAGTGAAACCTTTTGGGCGAGAAATCACTGATTATTGCGCCAATATGACTGCTAAGTTATTGATTTAAGTGGTGCCCCCACACGGCACCTAACAGATATCCTTGGACGTTTTTTAATAAGATCAAGCAGCCAAAAACAGCTGTTTATACATATTAAGTGTCCTCAAATGTCTTTCATCGTCCGCCGGTATCCAGTAAAAAAGGGGGGACAAAAGGGGGGACGGATTTGGCGACCGCAAATAAACTTACCAACGCATTTTTAAAAACGGCACCAGCGGGCAAGCATCTCGACGGCGCTGGTCTTTTTTTCAGAAAGCGCGCCTCGGGCAGCGCAGACTGGTTTCTCCGATTTAGGCTGAATGGTGACAGACAGGAGATGGGGTTGGGTGGCTACCCCGCGCTCAGCTTGAAGGAAGCGCGAGAATTACGCGAGCAATACATCAAGCTGGCTAAAAAGGGCATTGATCCAAGAACAGCTCGCAATCGCATAATCTCCGACAATTCAAAACCCGGGAATACTTTCGAGCAGGTCATGCTCGAGGCATTCGAAGCAAAAAGGCCAACTCTGAAGGATGGCGGCAAAGCGGGCCGCTGGCTTAGCCCTATTGTGAAACACGTAATTCCAAAAATCGGTAACTACGAAATAACATCGCTAACGCAGCGAGACGTTGCAAATTGCCTGCAGCCCATCTGGCACGTCCATCCAGATGTTGCACGAAAATGCATAAACAGAATTAACATCACTATCAGACATGCCGCCGCGGCGGGGCTGGATGTCGATTTGGGTCTAACGCTTAAAGCCAAAACGCTACTGGGTGATCAAAACCACGAAGAGAAGCCCCTCCCCTCGATGCTGTACACGGATATCCCCGACTTCTATCAGAGCTTAGCTGACCCAACACATACGCATCTGGCTTTACGGCTTTTGATACTGACCAATTCAAGGGTTGGGCCGGTTACCAAAATCAATCTTGATCAAATTGATGGAGATATTTGGACGATCCCAAAGGAAATTATGAAGGGAGAGGTCAAACGAGCAGAGGCGTTTAGCATACCACTCTCTCAAGAGGCATTAAATGTGATAGATATTCTCAAGCCATTCGCGCGCGACGGCAACCTATTTCCAAGTAGCGGCAAGCACCCCGTTATGAGCATCAATACACCCCGTCAGTATATGGTGCGCCGGGGACTTTCAGCCCGCCCGGGTGGCTTCAGAGCCACAATGAAGACTTGGATGATGGAAGGTTCAATTGGTTCAGACCACATTCAAGAAACTATCATGTCTCATAAAGTCGGAAATTCCGTTTCTCGCAGATACACTCGGACCGAGCTTATAGAGCAGCGAAGGCCGATAATGGAGCTTTGGGCAAATTTTGTTACCGGGACTGAAACCGAAAACGTAATCGAGTTTCGCCATGGATGACCTTGAGGCGATCAAAGACAAAGTGCGCTTCATATTCAATGGTTACAAAAGTACCGATCCAGCGATGGAAGTTTATGAAATTGAGGGAGAGCTTATTTTAGGTTTACCACACGAAATTGGTTACAAAATTTTGGATCATGCTCCAGATAGCTTTATCGCGAGAGCCGAAATTAGTCATGAGTATTTTGAGTTACTGCTTGAAGCAATAGCGCACGCCGACCTCAATGGCCTTAATGTTCCAGCAAAAGCACGAGAGTTAGACGCTCGATTCAAACTGGATCCGGACGTAAAACCCCGCAACAAAGGGGGGCGGCCAAAGGATATGAAATTAGCTACCTGCATAAGAGTGGCGATCCTCGAATGCATGAGAGCCGGAATAAAGCCCACAAAAAATATCATAGCGCCCGGCAATACGATATGCGCTGCTGATATCGTCTGGGATATAATGTTTGAGTTAGACCTTGCCGAAAATTACCAAGACTCTTTTGCCATCATGCAGGCTTGGACCCGTGAAATAAGGCGTTATCCGTTAGACAAAACCTAGGGCAAGTTTCGACTTTTTCGTACTAATTTATAATCTGAGACGATTGCTGCATCCGCAACTGCACAGGGATGCACGCTATGAACTACATCAATTTCCAACAGCTCCAAGCAAAACTTGGTAACCGATCCAGATCCGCGATTTATGTCGATTTGGAAACTGGCCGCTTGCCACATCCAATTAAGATGGGGCGCCGATCTTATTGGATCGAGCATCAAGTAGATCAGCACATTCAAGACCTTCAGGGCGATCTCAATGACAATTCATGATCACCCCACCCGGACCTCCGATATACTCGGCTTGACCCCAGTATATAATGCCAGCCACAGAGAGCGCGATGACGGCTACAGCAAAGTCATCCTTCAGCTCGCTCCACGCTGGCGCATTATCGAATGCCGCAACGCTGAGCAGTGGATTATCCAGAAGCGCTCGGCAGAACCCTTGGACCGAGGCAAGTGGACTGGCGTCAGCTATGTTGTGTCGCGAGACAAGCTAATCGAACTCAGTGCAAGCCTAGGATTGCTCTCAGAGCCATCCAAGCGGGCTGTGCTGGAGGC
>ERZ651776.3747-NODE-3747-length-14694-cov-5.843812_pt1 | contig 14694 bp, 10 predicted proteins | sample MGYA00514761_ERZ651776 | MGnify/ENA metagenome assembly ERZ651776 | reverse complement strand
TTACATAATATTTAATTCTATCTCCTGAAGTTCCATTTGTTGTATCAATAGTGCATACTATATGATACCAAGCTGAAGTATCTCTAAATAATCTATTTGTAATTAATTCTCCATAGTTATTTCCATTATCTAAAGATTTAAAAGCTAATCTATCAGAATCATTAAAATATAATCTTGAATAAGTAGTGCTGTTTTCATCCCAAGCCATTAATATTTGAGTTGAACTTAATCCACTTCTTTTTACCCAAAAAGACATAGTTCCTATTTGTGCTGAAGTTGGTGTTGAAGCAGATATTGTTAAATAAGTTGAAGCCATAATATATTCCTAATTAAATTGTCCTGAGTTGTTTATAGCAGTAGTGATTGTAATTGAAAAGGCTCTATCTGCTGTTTGACCTTCAACATCTGTTGCTCTAAGTGTAAAGTTATATGTTTGATCTCCAGTAGGTGATGGTGCAGTTCCTGTAATATTGTAAGTTGCACTTGTCGCTGGTGTTCCTGATAAAGTTAAATTCATTGTTCCAGCTGGAGTATTAGCATTAGATGTTAATACAGCAGTTGTTTCAGTTATTGTTACATTACTATCTGATGAAGCTGCTACAGATAAAGATACTGATGATCCTGCAGCAATCGTACCTAATGAACCTGCTGCTGTAGAAAAACTTGGAGCAGTAGATGCAGTAATAATATTGTTTGTTGATCTTCCAGCATTACCATCTGGATTTTCTATTCTTACAAAATAGTTACCACTTGCTAAAGTTAAATTAACTGAAAGTGTTGTAGCATTGGTAAATGAAACTGTATTTGCTCTTGTTGTAGCTCCAGTAGAAGCATTGATAAAATCAACAATAGGTATAGTAACAAAGTTTGTTCCTGTAATATTTATTGTTGTAGCTGTATCTGGTGCTATCGTTTGTGATACATCTGCCACAGTAGGTTTAGTTTCTGTAGGTACTGCTGCAAAAGATAAATTACCTGAACCATCTGTTTTTAAATAATAATCATTGGTAATACTTGATGGTAAAGTTAAAGTATAAGATTGACCAGCACTATGTGGTGGTCCTTTAATTTTAACACCATGAGAATTTTGTTCACAATTTAATTGTATTTGACCAGCATTATCATTTCCTTTGATTTCAACAAGTCCTGTACCATTAGGAGCTAATAAAACATTTCTATTACTTGTTGTTACAATCGAATTAGTTTGTACATCTAAGTCACCACCTAGTTGTGGTGTTGAATCATCTACAACATTAGCTATACCTGGTGAGATAGATGTCCAAGCTGAACCATTATAAAATTTTAAATTATTGTCTGTCGTATTATAGGCTAGGTCGCCTTCATCTAAACTAGATGTGGGATCAGAACTAGCAACTCTATATCTTTCTGCAAAAGAATTAACTCCTGTAATATTTGCAGCAACAGTTGCCATGTTAGTTACATTATCTGCTGTACCTAAAGTATTCATATCAGTTACAACATCCGCAGTTCCTAATGTGTTCATATCAGCTACTACATCTGCTGTAGCAAGAGTGTTCATATCAGATACAATGTCTGCTGTTGCAAGAGTGTTCATATCTGAAACAACATCTGCTGTAGCTAACGTATTCATGTCTGCAACAATGTCTGCTGAAGCTAAAGTATTCATATCAGCAACAACATCTGTTGTAGCTAATATTGACATATCAGTAACTACTGCACTTGCAGATAATGTATTAATATTTGTTTGTTCAGAAGATGTAGGTTTTAAAGTTTGCCAAGCAGAACCTGTGTAATTTTTCATTACATTATCTGAAGAATTAAAATATAATGCTCCAGTTAATAAAGCATCACCATCATTATCTACTGAAGGATCACTTGATTTAGCACCTAAGTATCTATCGTCAAAACTATCAAAAGAAGATGCAGCAGAACTTGCAGATGATGCTGCTTCAGTAGCTTTTGTAGTTGCTGTATTGGCTTGTGTTGTAGCTGTTGCTGCAGATGCTGCGGATTCTGTAGCTTTTGTTGTAGCTATATTAGCTTGTGCTGTAGCTGTTGCAGCAGAAGTAGTTGCCGATGCTGCGTCTACAAGTAAATCATATTTAGCTGAATTTGCGTTAGTTGTTAAAGGTTGTGCGCCAGATGCTGTATGTGCTGTGTTTACTAAAAAAATATTATTTGTTGAGGTATCTTTAACTATGTCTCTAGCATTATAATCTGTGCCAGATGACCAGTTTCCTCTGTTTGTACCAAGCTCTTGTGTAACTGTTAATTCACCATTAGCATCAAATCCTAAAACTTTACTTGCTCTATCTGTTGCTCCTACAGCAAACTCTGTAGAGGTCATGGTATTAGTTCTTGAAAGTTTTATTGATCTATCAAGTTCTTCTTGAACTTGTTGTGTTGTCATAGTTGCACGATCCAAACCCTCTTCGTGTGTCTCCGCAGGGAATGGATCATTAGCGATATAATCTATCGCTTGTGTTTGCGGGACATCTCTAATTAAAACAACTGTCTCTGTATTAGTTGGAATATTACCAGATGTAAAAACTACATTACCACCAGATGCACTTCCCGCTCCTGTTACTGTGTAATGAGTTGTTATTGTTTTAACTGTTTCTGTTCCTGTTGCAGATCGTATGATAACTTTAATATCTGAATCAGCAAATATCTTGTAGCCATAAACAAAAGTTGTTTGACTACCATCCCCCGAATAACTATTTTTTACTGTTGTGCTTGATACTGTCATAGTGTTTCTCTATATTGAATTATATGCCTTTTGTCTATGGTTTTAAATAATAACTTTGACCTCTTTGTTCTTCATGTTTATCTCTCATTCTTCTAAAATATCCGGGGTCTAAATATTCCTTAACTTGATAACCAATTAAATAATCGTATGCTGTTTTGGTATAATACAAGTTTAAAAAAGGTACATTACCTTCTGCTAATTGTAAAAATTTTTTACCTGCCTTTTTTGGATCATTTAAACTTTGACCTATATTAATAATTTTATCTATATCAGAAGCTGTTGGTCCTAAAGCAGTTTCAAAAATACCATTACCATACTCATTTTGCAATTCATTAATTAAAAAATCACCATAAATACCAGCACCGCCACCTTGTGCAAATGCTTGTCCTAGAGTAGAGAGTTTATTTGGGTCTCTTGGCGATCTGCCTTTAAGCATATCTTTTGCACTCATAGCTATATAACCCCAAAATGTACTTAACATTAACAAACTTGCTAAACCAGATACTCTTGCTAATTTTGAATCATCTGGTCCATAAGAATATAATTCTCTACCAATAATTTTTTTCCATATACTAATAGGAAAACTTTTAAATTGCATAACAAATCTAATTGTTTCTCCCATTGGAGTACCTTTTTCTAAACCTTGATTAGTAATAGCTCTAATAGCTGCATCTGGTTCTGGTGTTCCATGCATAGTTTGATCCACTAAAACATTTCTCCATGTAATTTGTAAATCCTGTTTAAAGTTTCTTATTTCTCTTTGACTTAATTTTTTACCTACATAAGCAGTAATAACATTATCAGATAATTCATCAACACCCTCTGCTGTCATGTATTTTTTACCTTGAGAATCTAAAGTTTTAATAGAACGAAGCATATTCCATTTACCATCATCAATACCATATAATGTTAAAAAATTTCTTTCTCTTATACTTAAGTCAGAAAACTTGAATTCATTTAACATTCCATAATGTCTTGAAAGTCCTACTGCCATAGAACTTTTTAAACTTGCAATCCAACCATTTAAACTATTCCATTTAAAAAATGTATTTTGTAATTTTCCCATTTTACCCCAAGTGTCATTAGCAGCACCATATTTATTTCCCATAAAAGAATGAATAGAATTACTTGTTGTTTCTAATACTTCCATTGCAGCTCTATCATTATTTTGAAACAATCCATTCATAGCTTCAAACAATCCAGTTAATAATCCTCTACCTTGAAAGTTAGTTGTTCCCATGTATTGTGCTAAATCACCAAATGATGTGATAGTAGCTAAACCTAATTTACCTGTATTTTGTAATGTTCTTACACCCATTGCTACATTAGCTAAAGTTTGATTACCAATAGCATTAATACTTCCATCTATTTCTTTAAATTGATTTTCAAAAGTTTTAAAATTTAATTGTTTAGTAATTTTAGAATCTTCTTTTTTATATTTTTTTCTTAACAAAGCTAAAATTTTATCAAATGTATCTCTAGGATTTGTTCCTAATTCTTGCATAATGGCAATATTTCTTGCACTATTACTTAAAACACCCATTACACTTTCTTTTAAAGAAGGTTCGCCAAATGCAACATTGTATTCTTGTCTAGCCTGTACATCTTTAAAATGTAAAACTCTTGATGAATTTAATCTATTAGTTACATTTCTTGTGCCATAAATACTATTTGTACCACCATGTTTTAAATGATCTCCCGTCATTAAGCTGTCATATATATCACCTAAAATATTATCAATTTCAGCAGGGTCGCTTACATTAGAAAATGTTCTTGGTATATCTAATCTACCTTTTGTAAATTCTACCCAAGCTGTTCTATTGTCTCCAACAAGTTTAGAAATTTTACTAGCATTTGCCATTTTTTCTGTGTTGTGTGTAGTTCGAGTAATCCAATCATCTAACAAACCTATGTTAGCACCTAAATCATTTAATCTATTTCTCCAACTATTTTGGTATTTTTTTAAAATCATAGCAATGTCTTTAGCTTGTTTTACTCCTGTTGTAATACCAACCATTTCTTGCATAATTTCTATATCCATTTGACCTTCACTAAAGTCTCTCCAAGCATTGTCTCCTAATTTATCTATTTCAGATATTAACCTTTTAACTTCAACAACTTCTATTGTGTCTTGTTTTGCACCAATAGAATCTCTAGTAATTTTAGAAAATTTTTGTACACCAACTAATATTGCTGATACACCTTCTACTGCGTTCATTCTTCCTTCAGATGTATCTACAGCATCAACAATTTTTTGATAAGTGTCTAATGCTTTAATATTATTTTCTGCTAAATTTCTTTTTTTAAGAGCTTGCTCGTATTCAAAATTATTAATAATTTCTTGTGCTAATATTTCATCTGTTTTGCCTTGTTGTTGTTGATATGCGTTTTCATTAAGTTTAATTTTAGCTTCATCTAATATTTGATTAACTTGACTATCAGATAGCAAATCACCAGTTAGTCTTTTAACTTCTTTAAAACATTTAGATATTGTTTTTATTGTTACCATTAACTATTCCTTTTAGTACAATTAGTTCCTGCTTTAATTGCATCTCTTATTGTAGTTTTGTTTTTTATAGATTCATCAATTTTAGATATTTCAGCTCTATCTTGTATAATTTCTGGAGTTAAATCTTCATCTTTAATATCAAGTTGTTTCTGGTGAAACTCGTTTCTTAATCTTAAGTTGTCTGCTTCTAATTCTAATTCAGCAGTATTTTTTTCTACAACACTCACATCTTGTTCTATTAAAGTTTCTGATGAACCTCTTAATTTAAGATCACGTTCAGTTTGTAGTCTAGCATCATCATTAGCTTTTTTCTTTGCTTCAAAAATTTCTCTTTCTGTTTTTTGTAAGTTTCTCATATTTTGTAAATAAATTTTTGCAGATTTTCTATCACCATTGTTTAAAGAATCTTGATATAAAGTTCTAAATTCTTTAATTTGACCATCTAATTTATTTAATTGGTCATCTCCAATTCTAGTTTTTTCAACAATAATATTTCCTGTATCTACTTTTTCTCCATTAAGAACACGACCAATAGAATGTTTTAATAAAGCTGTTTGATTTTCTGGAGAGATAGCAGCTAATTTTTGATATATATTTGGTTTACCTCTTACATCTGCAATGTAATCACCTAGTCTTCCAATACCAACATGAAATGTAGAACCAAGAAAACCACCAGCTGCAATATTAAAAAAAGCATCATAGCCTGTATAGTCTGCTTGTTCTGATTTTGCCACACCATAAACAAGAGGTTCAACAGCGGTGTTACCTACAAGACCTTCAACAAAACCTCTTTTCATTCTAGCTAAAGTCTTACCAGAACGAGCCACCATGTTTGCAAATCTTGCTTGTCCAACTACCGGAACAAAAGATGCCGCAATATTAATAGGGTCTACAAAACTTGTAGCAAGAGATTCTAAAAAGAAAAAACTTTTAGCTAATTTACCATCTGGTCCTCTACTGATAATGTTTTGTCTTTCTTTTTCTATTTCTTTTCTTTTAACTAAATAATCCACAACACCTTCTCTAGTATCTTTTTCGAAAACTAAACCTAGATGACCATACTGTTTATTTAATTCATCTCTGTTAAGATAAGTATTGCTTGATTGGTATGCTTGTATTTGTTCTTTGACTCTAAACACAGAGGAAGTAGGGTTATAATTCCATGCGTTATAAAATGTAGCACCAGCAGCTTCAAAAAAACCAGTTTTAGTATTATTATATGCTGTGCCTAGTGTTTCTTCTGAAGTTTCAAATGTTCCTAGTCCAAGATTATTAATCATAATTAATTATTATCTAAATATTTTTTAAGATACGCAGCTTCTTTTTTTCTTCTTGTAGGGTAGTTGTCGCCAAAATCTATAAGTTCTTCATATACACCTTGCCAATCTCCTGCTAAAGCAAGTTTATAAAAAGTTGGAGTTTCTGTTTTTAAATTACCATATTGAAAAGCAACAGAAGCTAATACTGTAGCTTGTTCTTTAGAAAGTAAATCAAAAGATTGTCCGGAATCTTTTTCCCATTTCTTTTTTAATTTAGTTAATGATTGTTTGTGTGCAAATGTATTAATAATTTTCGCTTCTTCCTCTGTAATATTTAATTCTTTAGCTCTAGCAACTGCTTTATCACCTGTTAAACCTAAAAATGGTTTAAGTTTTGTTATAATGTTTTCTGGTAAACCTTTTAAATCATTCACACTTCTAGCACCCAAATCTAAACCAGAAGCAATCGTAACTCCAGATTTAGAACCTTTTGCATCTGGAACATATCCTTCTAATTTATTACCTTCATAATTTGCTATTTCTACTACATCTACATTTTCAAATTCAACAAATTCATCAGCATTAGCTGTTGAAACAAAAACATTACCAATAACAGAAGATACACTTTGTGGAACAACCCCATTAGGAACAGACATATTTTCTTCTCCTAAATTAATCTCACCATAAGGATCAACATATTCAATAAGAGGTAACTCATCTCCAGTAATAGGATATGTAGAACTTGGATTTAAAAATGAAGTTTCTATTTTTTGACCTTTAGCATTTGTAATGGGTCTTGTTCCATCTGCAAATTCAGCATACAAAACAGCACCAGTACCATCAGCGGACATTAACCATTTTGCATTATTTCTAATAGTTGATGTTATTTTTTCTTTAACCATTTCTTCAGTTAAACCTTCTACATTAGCAAATTTAGCATAGTGCATATAACCATCTGCTCCATGAAAACGATCTAAATAATTTCCTTCTGAAGTATCTTGAATACCTAATAAAATATTATCATTAACAATAGTAACAAATCCTTGATTAACAAGTTGTCCACCAACATCTACTGGAATCATATATGTTTTAGTGGGATCAATTTTATAATCACTCATAAAACTTTGAACCGCTGATTTAGCAGCTTCCTTTGAACCCATTTCAGTTCTGTTAATTCTTGATAATGTTGCTAGATATAAAGTGTTTTGTAAATCTAAAACAAACTCGTCTTTATTAACAGAGCCATCTGGTTGATTATAAATAACATCTTCATAACCACTATCTTCCATTGCTTTAGTAACATATTTTAAAACAGTTGTTTTTGTTTCTCCACTTTTTAATCTTGGTATAACTAATTTTTCTAAATCTTTTGTTGAAGTTCCTTTTAAAATATCTTCTTTTAATTCTCTGCTATTAGTACTCATAATAGTTAAATAAGCAGTAGGTAATTTTTCTTGTTGTAACTGTAGTTGAATTTTCCCCATATTATCTGAACCATAAATTGTGGGTAAACTATCAATAAAGTTTATTTTGTTTTCTATAGTTTCGTTTTCATCAAGAAGAACTTTGTTTATACTTAATGCTTCTTGTTTAGTTAAAATTTTAATATTAGAAGGATTAATTTTCATTCTAGTTTGTTCTTCTATTAATGCGTTAGTTAATATTATTCTATTAGATTTTTTAACCTCTGGATCATTTTCTAATCTATAATCATTAGTTAATTCTGCTATATTTGGATTTGTGTCTATTAAAAATTGAACTGAATCATCTTTTAATTTTTTTATTCTATTATCTCTAGCTTTTATTAAACCTGCTTGTAATTTAGATTGTGTTATACGATCAGCAGTTCCTACATATAAATCAGTATTAAAATTTTTACTTTTAATATAAGCATCTACTTCTCCTACAGGCAATGTATTAATAGTTTTGACATCTTCAGCATTTATTTTAGCTAAATCATAATTGTTTTTTAATTCATTGTATGATTCTATTGGTAAAATTTTCTTTGCAAAATTAAAATTAAAAGCCTGTTCTGTTCCTTTGTCTTGTAAAGAAAAAATTACATTATTAAATTGTTTAGTTAAAGGTTGAACCATTAAAGTTTCAACTTTTTTTATTAGTTTAGTTCTTTGTTCAACATTTAAATTTGGATAAACTGAACTATTTTGTCCCTTGTTAAGCTCTTCATAAGCAAAGCTAGGCTTATCATAAATATCTTTGTTGGCTTGATAACCTTGAACAAGAGCTGGAATATTACCAACCATTTCATCTAATTTTGGAGCAGGTATTTTACCAGTAAAAGCATCTGTATATAATTTAGTTAAGTTAGTTTGCAGAGTAGCATAATCAAAAGCATTAACATTACCTGCCATACCAAATTCATCTACAACATTTGCATCTCTATTATTAAAAAGAGCTTGAGTAATTAAAAAGGTTTCTTGTTCTGATACTTGGTTTTGTAAATCAGTAAAAACATTTTTTTCTACTGTATTATCAATTCTAAAAATTCCTCTATTAACAGCACTTAAAGCATTGTTTTCAAATAAAGTTTGACTAGCACTATTAGTAGATTGTCCTTTAAATTGACTAATTAAACTATTTGTTTGTTCTTTGTAATAAGCATTAGCAGCTTCTTTGTTTACTCCTAATACACTATCGTTAGCAATGTAATCTTCAACAGTTTGTAATTCTCTAGTAAATTCATTTCCTAATCTTAATGCTTCAGTTCTATTCTGTGTATCGTTTGCTTGTACAGCTTTCTTTACAACAAAATCTGTTAAAGGAGATAAAGCACCGGCAACAGTTTGTGATAAAGGAACTTGTAAATTGGATTTAACACTTCCAACTTGTGCTGTAGGTCTTGCTTGAGATGTGAATGTAGGTATTTTAGGCATTAATCATCTGCTCCCGGTAATGGATTAGGATAACTACTTCTGTTTCCAAAAGGAGATTTAGGTGTGCTACCAAAAATAGATTTTTGTCCAAAGCTACTTGTAGCTAACAAGCTAGTTCCAGCTTTAGCAACAGTAGATATATTTGCTAATCGTGCTTGTTGTCTTGCCATTTCTCCTTGGATTCTTGAAAATCTTGCTTCTTCCATTTTGTTAGCCATACTAACATCTGCATTATATCTTGTAATTTTATTTTGCATTTCTTTTTCTAAGTTATTAGCTTCTGTAACTCTTGCTCCAGAACCGCTATCTATAACAACACCAGATTTTGCTAAAGCAACTTCTACTGTACCTACTGATTGTCTAAACCTTTGGTCAAATCTTGCAATGTCAAATTCTGCTTGTTTATCAATTTGTCCTGCTTCTTGTTCTGCAATAGTTGCGTTTCTATTTGCTACTCTTTGATTGTATTTACCAATAGCACTTTGTTGTTTAACCTGTACAACTGTTGCTCCTATTGTAACTGCTTGTGCAACACTCATTAAAATAACCTCGCATACATATATTGGTCTGATCCGTCAAATCCCCATTTTCTCATTAAACCTTCTCTTTCTAAACCTAGCCACTCTGCAAATCTAATGCCTTGTTTAAAGTCTTTTCTAATGCCTGTTTGTACTCTTTGTATATTATGTTCTTTTGCAACTCTAGCAAAATCTTTTTTAATAGCTTTTGCTGTGGCTAAAGGATATTTCCACATTTCATTTGTAGCAATAACCCAACCTTCAGCAACTTGACCCCACACCATTTTCATACCTGCTGAAAATACAGGTGTGTTATTTATTAATCCTGTAAATGCTAGATTGTCTTGTTCTAAATTTTTTGCATCGCCTTGTAGTGTTACAAATTCAGCATCGCTTTCTAAAATTTTATAATTAGCTTGGCAGGAAAAAATAAATCTGCCATGTTCAAAAGTATAGGGAACTATGTTTAATTTATTAATCATTTGTTTGTAAGTCCGGGTATAAAGATAAAACAGTTAAAGGTAAAGGTTGCGTTTGTCTAACAAAAATAAAACCATCGGTATCATAGTTACCTCTAAACTCTACAGTTTTATCGCCATTAAATGTTGGCAATCCTTGATCCATAGGATCAGATGATTTTCTAAATGGTACTCTTTCCATATCTCCTAGATTACCACCAACTTCTACTCCAATAGATTCAAATAGTCTTAATGTAATTTCGTATATTCTTTTTGTTTTAGCTTGTGATGTTCCGTTTTGTGAACCAGCATCAAGTCTCATCGTTTGTAATATAGATGGATAACCTAATCCTACTTTTACATCTGTAGATGGTTTGTCTAAAGTAATAGAACCATCTGTAACAATTTTAGTAGGGTGTGTTGAGCCATTAGATAAAATGTGTACTGTTTGACCTTCTAAGTAATCTAATCCAGATATAGTACTAACAGCTGTACCACTATAAGAAGCTGCACTATCTAAAAAATTAAATGTTGTGTTATCACTTGCTGTAAATTTAAATGTATTTAAAAACTCTACATATCTTCTTGTAATATTATTTATAGTTCTTTTAACAATAATCCATGTTTGGTATTCATCGTTGTCTGTAGGAATTACTGCAACACTTTCACATTCAGCTTTAGTTTGACTAACAGTTGTTAATCTTGTTGTGTCAAAACTTTTCATACTTAAATAACTTAATCCTGTAGGAGCTGTCTCTACTAATGTAATAACATTAGAACTAACTGTAGCTGTAACTCCTGTTAAGCTATTTGTGTTAGCAGTATTAATAGCATTTTTTAAATTAGTCGCTGTTGTGTCGTTATTGGTTTCTGTTTTAAATTGTTGAGCAGAAGCTGTACCCGTTGTAGAAGTAAAAGTAATTTCTGTACCATCTGATTTTGTAATTACAATTCTTGTACCTGTTATGATGTTTGCATAATCTGTAACTGTAATTGTAGGTATACCAGAAATGCCGCCAAATATATGTCTGTGCCAAGCTGTTACTTCTTGCTCTCTTTGATATGTTAAACCTATAAGTTCACCATCTCCACGAACTCCCCATATAATTTGGTTAGGTTCTTGTTGGTAAGCTAATTGTGATAGTCCACCTTCTGTAATATGTTCTGAAAGAATAGTCATGTCTGGTGCGATATAACCATCTACATCAAAGTTGTAAGCAAGTTCTCTTACTTTTCTTTTAGCACGTTGTAAAAATAAAGTTACGTTACCAACTGATATAGCATCTAAATTAGATGAACCATGATTAGATTGTTTTTTAATTAATATATTTGTAGGTGTAATAGCACTATCTGAACCACCACCTGATACAGAAAATTCACCACCTGCTGTACCAATAATTAAAGTTCTAGTTGCTGTCATAAATCTAATTGCATTAACTTGATTAGATGCGATGGTATAAATAATAGCATCGCTATCTGCTACATTGCCACCAATGTTTGCATCCATGTTTTCATAATCTCCAGATTTAGAAAAGAATACTGTTTGGGGTTGGTTCGTTGTTCCTGCAAATACTAATCTTTGTTCAAAAAAAGTAACACAAGCTGGAAATCCTGTTGTGTTAGAAAACGATCCTAATTGCCAAGCAGTAATAGCATTACTATTCGCCATTGCAGTATCAATAGTAATAACTGCTTCTGTTGTACTATTCACACCTGTAATAACTCCATAACCAGAGTTCATATAAAATTGTCTACCTATATCTGTAGATAAAAAACCAGAACCACCATTAATACCTGTTACCGCAGATGCAGTTAAAGTTCTTCCTGTTCCTGTTGTATGTGTAGAAGGTGTTAAAGTTGTGTCTGTAATATTTGCATCTTGAAATGGTCCTTTAGTAAAAACTACATCTTCTAATGTCCAACTAATATCACCTGTTCTTGATAATTTAGCTGGTGGATGTGCTGGATGACATAAATACATTACATCAGCTGATTGCACAAATTTAATATCAAACAATTCATCTGTTGTATAAGTTGTTGTAATTTCAAAAACTTTGTTTACAATGCCGCCAGATGTATAAGTTGTAAAATTTGTACTGTTAATATTAGTTCCATCTTTATTTGTAAGTTCAAATGTATTTGTTGTTTTGTTTGCAACTAAAAATCTTTTTTCATTTACTTCTGTCATACCTACAACATTTCTAATTTTAACTTCATCGCCATTGCTATAACCATGACCAGTTGCTGTTACCACAGCTGGGTTAGCTTTTGTAATTGCTGTTATTGTTTTGTTAGCTTCAAATACTGTACTGCTATCTTTGTAAACTCTTATTTTAAGATTAGAAAACTCAAGCATATAAGTTTGAGTTGTAGAAAATTCAAAAGGCATTAACCTTGCTTTGTTTGCACTATTAGCAACTTCAGCTGCAAAGTTTGTGCCAGACCTTCTTGCTGCTGCACCATGTGGATAGATAATAAAATTTTCTAATTTTGTGCAACCAGAAGAATATTTAGTTAAATCATTACGACCATCTAGTCGTGGTGAAAGTTCGCCACCTGTAAAGTTAGTAAGCTGTACTGCAACTCGTGCCATTTATTAAAACCTTGCGTTAATAAAAGTACTAGCATCTATAGCATCTGTCATTCCAAGATCGGGTGCATTGTTTTGACCTTCAGTTGCATCTACAAATCTAGCATCTCTTAATTTATCTTGAAACAATGTATTCATCTTTTCTGATACTGGATTAGATGATGTAATACCATAAGCAATATCAGCAGCTAAAGCAGCTGATAAAGTTTCTCTTAACAATTCATCGTATTGATTAGGGTCTTCAACTCTTGAAATATATAAAATTTTCATTGTAGAAGTATTGCTTAAGATTTTTCTTCCTTCTACTTTATAGTTTGAATCATAGTCAATGATATAAAGTAATCTTAAACAATCCGCTGGTAATGTGAATTGAGCAGTAAAACCCCATGCTGGAGCTGTTGCGTCTTTTGCCAATGATGTTCTTTTTTGTAAACAGTTCCAAGGATGTGATCTAAAGATTCCATCTCTTACTTGAGTATATCTTGCATTACAAAGTCTAGCATTTTTAGAATCTTCTGTTAATGAAAGTATAGTGGTAGCACCTAGTTGATTTAATGCTCCATTACATATGTCTACTACTGATGCCATTGATTATGATTTTTTCTTTTTTGGAAAACCAGCTTTCATATTTGCGTAGGCTTTCTTTGTAATTGTACTTTTAGATTTTGGTCTTGAAGTTCCTGCTTTTTTTCTTGCGTTTATATTTCTATATAAGCTCATGTTTCTCCTGTTATGTTTTTACTGTTAGCACTCTAGGCGGTTTCCACTCTCGCTTCCACCGCCTAAAATTTTATTTTATTAATCTACAACGTACATCATAGTTAATTGAATAGTACCAGTACCTGCACTTCCACCCAAAGTAGCTGTAACAGGAAGTCCATCCTTGTTAGCATCTACAATAGAGTTTTCGCCTAATGCAATAGTATTTGCAGCATTTGCAGCACCTGCATTTACAGCAGTAGCAGCAGCTCTATACGCAGCAGCGGCAGCACTTACAGCAGTACCTGCTGCATTTGTGTGTGCAGCATAACCTACTGATAAAGTAGCAGAACCACCTAATCCATCATGTGCTAATCTACCAGAAATGATTCTTGCACCATTTGGTAAATTAAACATTTGGATAACATCACCAGATGCTAGAGAAGCTGCTTCATATTCTGCATGAGCAACTCTTACTCTACCCGCTAGTTCAGTAGTATCTATTTTTTGTGAAGGAACATTTTGGTCCCACTTAGTTTTCTGTATTGAATAAACTGTAGCCATTATATTTCTCCTATTATGCTTCTTGACATACTATACCAAGAACTTTTGCTTGTTCCATTCTAGTAGCTCCGATGCTCATACAGTAGTAAACTTGAGTAGCATACGATTTGTCTGCTCTCTCGTCTATTCTTGCATTTACATCTTTACCAATTCCTAGAGTGATACCATCTTGTGCAAAAGCAATACAAGTTCTATCGTTACCTGTTTTGCTAAGTCTATTTGATACAGTAAAGTTAAACCCAAGGAATGAATTTACTTCGCCATTAGCCAATGCTTTTACAGTATTGAAATCTGATGAAGTTACTTCAGTTGTTCCTAAAAGGTTATTGATTTGTTCTGGTCCTACAACAATGTGTCTAGGGATAGAAGGATCAACACTTGCTAAATCAAAAGTCTGTTTTGCAGTTCTTAATTTTGCGATTGTTAAACCAGTACCACCCGCAGCGATTGCTGTTTGAGCAGATTCACTTGT
>ERZ651776.3743-NODE-3743-length-14712-cov-4.629382_pt1 | contig 14712 bp, 12 predicted proteins | sample MGYA00514761_ERZ651776 | MGnify/ENA metagenome assembly ERZ651776 | reverse complement strand
GTAGCTGCTGGATGACCTCCCGGAAGAAAGCTTGCTGTCGCTCTTGCTGTTGCAGCGCATCTCGTCGTTCTTGATCTAGTCGTCTTCGTTCTTCTTTCCGTTCCTGATCTTGACTCGAGAGGAGCTCGTCTTGTCGTGCGAGGAGCTGATCTTGCATATGTTTATGCTCTCGTCTTTCATGCTCCAAGCGCTCTTGGAGCGCTCGCCTCTCATTCTCTTGGCGCTCGTCACGTTTTTCTATTGTAGCCTGGAACTCCGTTTGTTGCTTCTGCAGCTTTAGCATCATTTCATACACCCGATCTTGATGACTTTGTATTTCTCTCTGAAATTCCTCCTCTTGTCTTAGGCGATCCGATTTCTCTCTCTCTGCCACGAGCTCCCGTATAACACGGTCAAACCTTGCGGACTGGTCGCTGCCATTTGCATCGCCGTGAAGACTTATGAGCTCCTTGAGCACTGTGTCAAAGCCACGGCGCTCACCTGCCTGCTCCATGATTCGGGGTTTCAAGAAGAGGAATGAATGGATTTTTTGTGAGCGAGGGCGATCGATCAATGCTGCATAATTCAGTGCCGGTGAATTCAATTTAGATATTGGTTATGGTGGGGAGTTAGCACAATTTTTTTTTGGGAACGATTGGTAGCTAACTTACTTTACTCTCCTAGAATCAGTCTCGAAGTTCCGAAAGTCTCTAAACATCTCAAATAGCCAAATGTGCTTCATAACAACAACAATAGAGCTCTCGTTATCGTCTGCAATGTCCTTTTAGTCTGCAAGCAAGACATCTAGGTTAATCTTCATTGATGAATTGCTTTGGATGGATTTAAACACCACTCACTATTCCACTCATCGTTCCTTCTGATTCCTCCCTTTACCTCTTTAAGACCTCGCCCTGTGGTGAGCGCAGCATTAGCAACAGCAACGGTTATAGTCACTACGAAAATCCATAAGTCAGAAGTCACCCTGCTCCCTGCTGTGAAATAGCCCACATCATTTTTAACATTTAACATTTTACAGTCCATTCCATCCTTTTGCCGCTTCACCACCCACCCACCCTCCACCCACTTTAAAAAAAAAACCTTTATAAATTGAAGACTAAGAAGCTTGGTTTGACCTTTTTGAAAGGGCAACCAGCAAAGGTAGTAGTGCCGTCCCTCCCAAAGCTTGTTTCTTCAACGACGAGAGCATACTCGGCACCGGCGGCGGCAATTTTCTCGCTGAGGACGATTCCAGAGAAATTAACTCGGCCTCGTAAGGACTTCAAGCTGATTGCATCCACCGGGTCGCACCCATCTCTGATTTCCGTTGGTTCCTCAACTTCGACGAAATCTGCTTCCTCTTTTCCCTCGTTAATGCTAGCACGTTCCTCGTTGAGAGTAGCGAGCTTTTGGTTTCCTGCTGTTGTGGACGCTGTCGCTGCCCTCAGCTCTTTGTAAACCTTTGTTCCTCCCAAGACCCTATTGACCCCACCGCAAGTGCCATTCCAGATCCCTAGGTTCTTGGCGAAGCAATTGCGAACGTTGAGAGTAACGCCCTCTCCTCCTATTCCAATTGCTGCTGCTTCTTCTTCATCCAAGCCGCTTTTTTTTTCCTCTTCGGCTGACCCAACTTCTACAGCAACCTCTCCCACCGTAGAGTTGGCAATCCCGGCGTCATCTTCGGCATCCCCAATGTTGGCCTTACCGCTGACGATATTTCCGTCGATGATTACAGTCGGAATCCCGCCGTCCGGTCCGACTTTGCTCACGATGAGGCTGTGCCATTCACTTCCTCCCTCGTTGAGTTCTTCGCATGGGGGCAAGACCCACTCCCTCTCCGCAAAGGATACCTTAAATGAGTTCTTATTCACGATGGAAACGTTGAGAAATTCGCTTTCGATGATCTTCTGGTTCCAATCAACCGCGCTCTTTTCTTCTTCAACTGCCTTTTCCTCGTTGTCGTCCTCAGCGTCACCTCGTGACTCTCCTCCCAACGCCGCTCCACACTCTTCTCTCTGCAGATTAAAATCCAGGGCTACTGTGAAACTCCCTTTTCCAAAGTTCTCCCCTAAATGTGTTGATGTCGCAAGCGCTCCCCCCTCGCCAATAATGTTCAGACAAGGATTTCCCATGAGCTCGGCTACCTCAGTCGCAACTAAAGTCATGGCCTCGCCACTGACTGAATCCAAGTTTGTTTCGAAGAAGGCCACAAGGTTGGAGTTGGAATCGACGGGAAAGCGAGCGTCGTGCTTGTTGAGAACTTGAGAAACCGCGCTGGATGTAGGTAGCCGTCGAAAGAAAGGAATACGTTCAGTGCCAATCCATTCTGGGAAGGCTTCGCTCTGCCCCTCCTCCTTTTCCTCCTTTTCCTCCTTCCCTTCCGCCCCATCACCCTCATCACCCTCATCGCCCCGCTCCATCCTAGCAATATGAGCATCTCTAAGCTCAGCGTCAACATTCCTGAGCGAGAGCTCGACCGTACGGCCGCTCTCACAATCCACAACTGCCCGTTCTTCCACCCCCACCGCCAAGAGCACATTGACAGTGGGTAAGTCCCCGCCTGCAGACGCGCTCAGTACGCTGACGGGTTTGTTAATGGTCGTGTTCCCTTCTCCGCTACCTCCGCCCCCAGCACCCTTCTTCCCCTTCTCTGCCTCCTGTGCTGCTACTTCAAATGTTGCATCAAGGTATTCCGGCTGAGATTTGACGCTGTCATCGACCCAGTCACCATCGTAGCTAATACCGCTCATGGTGCATTCATAGCGCCCGATACCATTTTTCATGTCGTTAGCCATCATTCCGTCATAGGTACCGCGGTTATCGTTTACGTGTATCTGACCGCGACCTTCTCTCTTTCCCCGGTTAAAATCGCCATTGTAGATACTCCCTGGGATGCCGTCCCTCTCCTGCACTACCAGCTGCCCGTTAGGCCCATGGAGCCTATGCCTCACGAATACGCCCTCCTGGAGATCGCCGTTCATTAAAACCAATTTTCCCTTCCCCTCGCGCTTGTTTCCTTCCCAGTACCCTTCGTATTCCTCTCGCCCAAGAACATTGAACTCCTCGTCTTTCACCACCTTTGTTTCGACACCATACCCTCTCCTCTCCCCGTTCTCCCAGTTGCCAGTATAGACGCTCCCGTCGCGATATGTCCGCACGCCCTTGCCTGTCATTTCGCCGTTCATAAACTCGCCTTCGTAAATGGACAGGTCACGGAGCTCAAATTTTCCACTTCCGTCCTTAACTCCTCCCTTCCACTCCCCCTCGTAACTGTAGAAAGTGTTGGGTTTGCCATCGGCTAGTGGGCCATATCGATAGCTTCCCTTTCCTTCCCTTACTCCGGGGCCCGAGCTTACCCTTGATAGCTCCCCTTGGTAGCCAACTCGAACCATCTTTGCTTGAAACAGCTGCGATCAAATGAGCAGTTGTCAACCAAACACGCAAGCTTGTTTTAAAAAATCACAATCTCGGTGCACAATTTGCTACTAGGTGAGTGAGTGAAATGAAGTTTACTGCTGTTCTGTCTGAGTTTTGTTGTCGTACCACCTCTATAACCTCCACTGCTAAATCTCGGAAATCTTGAAATAAATCATTTTTTACCCTTGACATTTAACAAAGCTTCATCATCTGGCCGGTAACCATTTTATTCACATACGACACGACCGACCGACCACAATAAGGTCGAAAAACTCGCGTTGCTTCCACCTTCCCCCAATACATAAAGGAAGGTGGACGACCAACTTTGACCAACTCTCGGACAATACAGTCTGTAGTTCCCAATTGTTTCATCTTCCAATCAACTCACCTACTACTTCTGTCGTGTCATGGTTTTTCTTACCTGTTGCTGTCCTTCCCTTCCTCCTCCCTCTGCCGACGTTATGAAATCCCTCTCCTCTCACAATGTCATTGACGCACGGTCCTCGCAATCATCTTCAACGATGCTTTTTCCTTCAATTTTTCCGGTGCAAAAGAAGACAATTTTGGTGTTCACAAGAAATTTTGCATGAGTGGCAGGAGAGGTCCAGGCAGCTGCCTACAAGCGCCTCTCTGGCATTCTAGAAGAGGGGGGGATAAATTTAGTTCTGATGAACACAGCTAATCATGACCAAGCTGTCGAGTATCTCAAGCGATACGAGTCTGTGGAGCCTTTCCCCGGACATCTTTTTCTGGATCCGTCGAAAACTACTCATCGACACTTTGGCCTCTTTTATGGTGTTTATCGCAGTTTGATTCCGCCCATACTTTTAGGGGTGCCAAAGTACGGCTTAAGGTGAGAGTAATAATAGTTTTTCCTCTAGTGAGTGGTGGTTAGAAACCTAGAAAACGCATCATTTGATTACTAACATGCTTCGTCTTCTTGCTTTCGGGAAAATCAGGGGTGCGATTGAAGGCGCAGTGCTGGGATACAAAAACTTCAGCCTAGCCGGCTCATCCTGGCAGCAGGGTGGAGTATTTGTAATCGACCGGCCTGACGAAGAAAGATTTAAGGTAATATTTTCCCATCGAGAACAGCATCCTGCAGATTTTGCCGACCTCAAAGCAGTTTTGATGGCCGCTGGTGTTCCTACAGAATCGATTGAGAATACTGATGACAGTTTGTTTGACTATATCAACTCACTGAATGAGTACCTCGAAAAGAGAAAGATGGGGGATGACGGGTTGGAGAAGACAGCAGATGACGGGTTGGAGAAGACAGCAGCGGCTGCCTCTTGCTCGTCAGGTGCATGTGCTTTTCCGCCCCAAAAGAAAAAGAATAGCGCCGCCGCCACCGCCACCGCCGCCGCCACCTCCACCGCCACCGCCACAACTGGTGCCATCGCCACCTGCTCGTCAGGGGCGTGTACGTTACCCAAGAAGGATAATAATGTTGTTTAGTGTCGAAGGTGTTTTGAGCGTTAAGGCTTAGCTGTAATGACGCGGGAATCCTCAAATGTGTGACCTGCCGAGAGGAGTGAGCTAATGACAACAAAAAATCGTCGGAAATAAATAATTGAAAAAGTTTTGAAGCACTCTGGCCCTTTGTTTTTTCAATTTAAATTCTTGCAAACAACCTACTCATCCAACTACTACTACTACTACTACTTCCTACTATTTTGATCTCGAGCCAATCACAAAGACCTCCCTCAAATTCCCTCCTCCCCCCTCCTCTCCCCCAACTATTTCCCTCCCTAAAATCTCTACCCCCTCTATAACTCCCACTGCCTGCTCGATACCAGCACTTCCTCCGCCGGTGACTTTTTTTCCTGGCCCCGAGGCATTTCCCGAAACGCCGAAATAGAACCTTTTGGTGAGAATGATTGCGATTCCTCCTCTCGCTTCAATGGCACTCGCGGATATCCTCACGGTATCCCATGTCGCCTTTGGAGTGTAGCAAGTCTCGCTAGCCATGACAATGTCGAAACAATTGGCACCAACGCGGCTATCGGTTCTGATGCTGGTATTTACAACGTCATCGCCACCGCAGCTACCGACACCGACGTTCAACCCATTCCAATCACCCGCCAGACAAGTTACAAGGGATTTAATAGTTTCTGCGTCCCCTCCATTCTTCTCATAATCGACAAAGCAATTCAAGAAAATGTTTGGCCAGGTTGAGTTGGACAGTACGGTGTCGTTGTAATCTATGGCAGTGAATTTAGGCATCTTTTCATCACCTTCGTTCTCCTTCTTATTCTTGTTCTTGTTCTTGTTCTTCAAGAACCTGCGAAGGAGGTATATGGTGGGGAGGGCAGAGCCGCACCCAAGCTCAAGGATGGATTTTGGAGGAGATGCGATCAACTGTCGTACCTTCTCCATTGCTTTTTCCTCGCAGTTTTTATTGCCGTTGTCGCCGTCGCCGTTTTTGCCGTTTTTTTCAATGTCCCCACTTCCATCCAAACACTTGTCAATGAATCCCACCAAATCCAGCGAACCCTCCCAAGTTTTCAGTCCCCCCTCATAAATGCCGTCGATTAAATCCGTATTGTACCTCTCTTCGTCTTCGTCGTCCTCGTCATCCGAACTGCTCGACGAAGAGTCGGAGTCGTCATCCTCGCCTCCAGCCCTCCTCCTCATCTCCTCACGGCTCACCTTCCAACCCCTCGGGATTACAACCTTGAGGCTAGGGAAGGTGGATTCGCCGACGACCCTGTAAGGAAGTCCGGTGGGAAGTGGAAGAGGAGGTGGCGGGATTGGAATAGGAGCAGGTGCTGGAGGTGCCACTTCCTCGGCCTCGGCCTCAGGTGGTGGAATAGCCTGTTCCGGAACAACTAGCGCTGGTGCTGGATCGGCATCAGAAGAAGCTTCAAGAGCTTCGGGGAAAAAGTCAAATGAAAACGCGCTCATCGAACGATGTTGTGCTTGTTGTCTTGGCAGTTTTTCAGCACGAAATACGACTTAATACAAGATGATTTTGCTCACATTCTTCCGAAACCAAAGAAAAATTGCAATGCTAGGGTGATCACCGATTTAACGATAAATTGTTGTCAAAAGCAATCAGAGCAGTACGCCGCATAAAGCCACCTTTGAATTCTCCGCCTTGTCGGTCTATCACCAGACTTGCTTCCAACATAGAAGCCCACAAGTTTCTGGCTAATTCCTAATTCCACGATGGCGTATACAGAGCTATCCGGCTCAAAGCTAAAAGCGAAGCTCGGCGCCCAACTGAACGAGTCAGCTGCCGTTCCGATGACGAAAGACAAGCAGTCATTCGCCATGCGTCAGATGTCTAAGATGGGTTGGTCTGAGGGTGATGGTTTGGGGAAGAATCGGGAGGGGATGAAGACGCATATACGCGTGAAGAAGCGGGAGGAGGAGCAGGGGATTGGACAGGAAAAGGTCAGAATTGCGGAGGGACAGAATACCTGGTGGGCTGATGGGCTTGAGGGGACTTTGTTCAAGGTTAGGGAGAAGAAGAGACTAGAAAAGGAGGCAAGGAAGGCGCGGAAGAAGGAGAAGAAAGATAAGAAGAAGAAGAAGAAGAAGAAGAAGGGTTCGAGTGGTGAAGACGTATCTGAGGCGGAGGGAGGCGGCGACGACAACTCAGAAGTGGAAGTCGGCATTAGCGATGAGGCCATCATGAAGAAGTTTCGCCCGGCTGGCCTCGTGGACGACGAGGTTTTGTTTAATGCCACGGGTGGAGCGAGGTTTGGGATGCGGCAAGGTGCGAGGGCGGAGGGAAAGTGGAGCCGTGCGGAGGGGGAACGTATCATGGAAGAGGAGAGAATCGCAAGAGAAAAAATTGAATGGGAAGGGGTGGGGGAGGCACGTGTTATTGATAAGGTTGGGGAGACAATAAAGAAGAGGAAGAGGGAGAAGAAGGACGGTGGGAGAGATAAGGGGGAAGACGAAACTAAAAGGGAGAAGAAGGACGGTGGGAGAGATAAGGGGGAAGGCGAAACTAAAAAGGAGAAGAAGGAGAAGAAAAAGAAGAAGGAGAAAATTAGAGAGATTAGATAGGAAGGATAGACTGGGGACTGGAGATGAAAGTAGAAATAACTAATTGCCAGCTTTAAACTACTGCTACCACTACTACTGTTCATGTTCCAAAAATCATTCTTTTTGTTTACTTTGTCAACTTTTATCTCTATCACAACCCCTCCAACCCCTCCATCTTTCCCCCCCTTGCGTTTCACTTACAGCTGAAATAGTTCCTCGAACCCGATCCTCTCCCACTCTCCATCTGGCGAATCGTTCATGGCGGCGTCGAGTGCGCTCCTCGCTATGAGAAACTCCATCATGTCCGGTAGGAATATAATGCTGTGCTCGCTGGTGCCGTGTGTCACGGTCCTGAGCAGCTGCTTCGCGTCGTCCACGGTGACATATCGCGCTCCACCCGTTCCACCCCCCTCTCGAACGTTCCTCCTCTTCCCACGAAGCATCGCCTCCACCCTATCCTGCCCCGCCTCGTACCTCCATATACTCGAAAACGTCGCGGCCTTACCGTTGCACATTGCCGCCCCATTCCCCGCCACATCCAACGGGTCCACGCCTCGAGACCAGTAGTGGTTCGATGCCATTATCATCGACGAGTCGAATGGGCGAACGTGAGGGGTTTTCGGGACCCGCATCGTCCCGCCCCAAGTGTCCCCCTCGTAGAGGAAACCCTCGGGTCCGCCTTCAACGTCAACGCCAACGTCAACGTCACCGTCACCGTCACCGTCCCCCAAACTCGGCATACCAAAGACTAGGATGCAACCGTCCAAGCACGCCCCACCGTGCGTCCCGGACTTGAACTTCAAAATGGCCCCCTCCGCCTCCTCGACGGTCGGCTTCCTCCCCAGTTCCGCGTTCGACAAGACCTGGTAAATTACGTCCCTAAGAATTGGCTCGTCGGCGGGGACCCTGCCAACCGTGCCGTTCAAAGGGGGGTTGCACCCGCTGTTTTCCATGAGGTACGTTCCCCTCTCGTTAAACCCGCTGGACGCGCCAACGAACCCGGGCCACATGACGTGTGCGACTCGGAGCTGGGACTCCCTCTCGCTGAGGGAGGGCTCCTCGGCGAATATCGTGAGGCTGCGGACCGTCAGCTTGCGGAGGTCGTTCTCGCCGTCCATGTTGCGGGCGCATATCGTGCCCAGGTCGCCCGTCGTCGAGGGACCGAAGAAGATGAACTGTGTGCAGGAGTTTGAGCTGTCGTTGACGTCGTCGACGTCGTTGACGTGACTACTATTGCCACTCGGCTCCTGGTTCATCAGCTCGCTGATCTTCCCATAGCTATTGTACGTGTTGATCGCCATGATATCAGCGAATTCGAATTCCCTACCCAAGACCCCGACTTCCATCGAAAAGTCCTCCTCCTCTTTGGCCCGCGCCCTCATCCCCTCCAGCATGCCCTCCGCCCTGACTCTGAACTCCTCGCTGACTTTCATGTGCTTCAATATCCCCTCCTTGAAACCACCCGGTCCGTCATATTTGTACTTCTGTTCTTCCAAGGATCCCCTGACCCTATCGTCCAGCAAGAAGAACTTGAATACCAGGTCCAGAATCTGCCCCCCCAGGATCCTCCCGTGGGAAGACCCTCTCTGCCAGCTTGTCCCCTTGTTGTGGAGCGCCCTGAGCCCCTCCCGAACCTCGGAGTAAACCGCGACCCCCTCCTCCCCCGTCTCCGGGTCCACGGGGGGAACGAACACACCGAGAGGCGGCAGAGGCGACAGCTTTCGGATCGCCACGTCGACGTTCTCAAAACTCTCCCCCTCCCCCTTCACTCCCTCCGTAACCGAGACCACCGTGGAGCATATAGTCGACGAGGAGGAGCTCATAAGGCAGCCGTCGTCTTGGTGGTACCCGACCTGGGGCAGCGTGAAGTCGACCCACTCGTTTGTGCTCCCCCGCTCATGCAGCCAGGACATCACAGTGTAGTTCCCAGCTTCAACTCCCCCGAATTCATAGTAGTTGTCGTTTTTGCCGTCGGCGTCGGTGATGATATCGGCGGGCGTGACCCCTCCGAATCCACCGTCGCAGTCCCGACCCTGAATGACATCCTTGCTCATGGCCACAAGCTTACCGCCGTGCATGTAGTGCGGCACCAGACCAACCTTGATAGAGTATTTACTCAAGTCGTAGGGAGACACTTTCACCTTTCCGCTTATAGAGGCGGACCAAGCCGCCTGTAAGAAGGTTAGAAACAAGCAAAACTTCATAGTTGTTGTGCTTGTTTGTTTGCAATCGATGTTTCAGATTTGGTTCTTCTTCTTCCTTCTTCTTTAATTCTTCCCCCCCTCGACCCCCCCCCCTAATCTGATCTGTTTGTCCAGCCTCAACTCCGCAATTTAAATGAGATTTATTGTCGCCGGCATAATAAATACTCACTTGTCGGTAGCTTCCGGAAAACTTTCTGTTACAAAACCTCTTTCCATCCAACCTTTTCTTCGCCGGGTCATGACGACAAATGCCCATTCATTCAAGGTCGATACTTGTCCGATAGGCAAGGTTGGCGACACACTATCTTCTCTAGATACCCCCTGCCTTGTCGTGAACAGGCAGGCTTTTTCACGCAACGTCGACAAAATGAGTTGTCTTGTCAAATCTCTGGATACGGAGCGTTCAATCTGGCTACGACCACATGCAAAGACACACAAGTGCCCACAGATTGCTCATCTTCTCATGAAGGACAACTCTGTCCGCGGTATTTGCTGCCAAAAACTTGACGAAGTGCAGGCCATGGTGGCTGACAGAAGCCTCGGGATAAATGATATCCTAATTACGAATGAGATTGTCGGTCGTCGCAAAATCGAGCGTCTCTGCGGCATTATGAGATGCAATCCCGACTTCAAATTTGCCGTTCTGGTCGATAATTTTACAAACTTAAAGATGATCAACACGATTCTGAATGAATCTCCTGTTGACATTACACTGGGGATTTATATTGAGATCAATGGAGGGCAGAATCGTGGAGGGCTCAATTCAAGCGATGTAGAGCCTATTAAGAGTATAGGGGCATTTGCGAGCGACAGCAGCAATGACAGGCTGACATTCGAAGGAATTCATTGCTATGGCGGCTGGCTTCAACATGTCAGAGAAACGAGCGAACGAGACAAACTGATTAAGAAAGAGGTTGTTGACGAAGCGAGATCGGCCGTCGACACTTTGAAATCCATCGGTGTTCAATGCGGCGTTGTGACGGGCGCGGGCACTGGAAGCTTTCGGAGCGAAATAGCTGGGGGGGTTCATAATGAGCTTCAGCCAGGGAGCTACATATTCATGGATGCCGACTACGCCAAGAACGAGGAGGGCGCGAGAGAGTTTGAAAACTCGCTCTTTATCCATACAACAGTTTGCAGCACTGCGGTGTCCAAGTCGCGTGCAGTTCTTGACGCGGGCCTAAAAGCTAGTAGCTTCGATTGTGGACCACCTGTCTTGACAGATCGAGAGGTACACTTCGGCCTCGATGGCTCAGCTCTTTGCCCTGATTGCGTTGTTACCACCGGTGGCGACGAGCACAATATTGTCACTGGCGAGGGTGTAGAAAGACTAAAGTTAAAGGTCGGTGACACTGTCCGTATGATTCCTGGTCATATAGACCCTACCGTAAATATGCACGAGTGGCTCATGGTACTTGATGTCGAGAATGAGGGAGATGAACCAGTAGTTGTCGATGTGTGGCCAATTGCTGGTCGAGGGCCGGGGCTGTAGTTTTGAGGAGGAGGTTTGCGTGGTCCGTTTTCTTGCTTGAATCAAGCACGTTATGGAATAGCATGGGGGTCACTCACTTGGGGCAGCCTACGCATGCTTGGACAATGACGAATGAATGACAAAGCGAATGACAGAAAGCAGCAAGAATTTTTTAAGTAGGCAGGCAGGCACAAAAATTGGTTTCCAAACACTAATTATTCACTTCTTCGTTGCATTGAAAGGACAAATTCATCTAATTCGACCCCTGCGATACCATCTCGGTGATGCTGTTATATTCGCAGGCACTTTTCATAACGATGCTTCTTGCCTTTTGGATCACTTCGACCTGTTTCGCCGGCTGCTTACCTTGATTCAAGTAATAGTGCGCCAGAGACATTGTGGTGGCCCGGCCGATCCCGCCCTTGCAGTGAATAAACACTCGCTTACCTGGATTCATCTCCAGTTCCTTTTTTATGAATGCAGCTCCAATCCTGAGATTTGAGAGAGAAGGCGCACACGTATCAATTTCGTTCAAATTCAGGAGCTTTACCCCGTGTTTTTTATACGCACGCTTAGGGCCGTGGTACTCGTAGGTCATGTTTACCACTGCACAGACATTATACGGCGCTTCTTTTAGCGTCTTTACATCAGAGGGGAAAGGCATACTGCCCTGAATGATTTCTTCGTCCAAAATTGTAGCAAAAGGGGTGAACAATCTCAACCCAAAAACTTCCCTCAGGAAATATGCAGACATCGTCAAGGGAATGTCAAAAGTAACGTGGAAGGCGATTCTCTGCAGTCCCACGTAGTGAGTGTTGCGGTCGGCTCGACTCGACATAATTACAAAGGGCGTGTAGATGAAAAGTGAATGAAAACTCGATATGATTGGGAACTTCAAAAGCAATAACCCTGGAAGTGTCGCCAAGCAACCAAAGGCGACACACACAGCGCACCAAAGAACGGAAAATACCGCGAGTTTCGTTAATTTCCAGCCCAATCGATTTTCTCGGGCATTTCCGGGGTCATCATGTAACATACGCCTTCCCACAAAGAAAATTGGCAAGCAAGGGGCAGCTGGATTGCCAGGGAATAAATATGATAGGCTCAATGTAATCGCAATTGGTTTCGCGAATTTCTTCAAATCAAGAGACATGTGCGTGGGTCTGTTCTTGTTTTCTTTTGCTCTCTTTTGCTCTCCTCGCTCCCCCATTCTGATGACGGGGAGAATGAAATGATGATGTGTGATGTATGTTCGTGATGTTCTCAGCCTAAATTGATACAGTTACCAATTTCCTGATAGAATTTATCGAGTCAAAGGATGGTTTAGTATATCATCAGGTGACTTTTGGAAGCGTTTGTGCTTTTGATACTTAATTGACCACAATACAGTGCTATGTTTTTTGGCAACTTAGTTTTCCCTGAAAAAGAACTTCCTTCAGCTTTATACTGCCAGAGAAGAAGGAAATTCACTTTTAAAAACCCTTCAAGTGCAGGAAAGGAGGGTGTTAGGGCTTAGGGAATCCGCACGATAAACCAGGAAGTCCAAGTAGGACCCAACACCCCACCAACCCATTCCCTCTTCACCTACCACGCACCTCTGAACAGGCAGCAGCACACCGCCAACTATGGCGAAAAACATGAACGAGAACGGCATCCCTCCGCTAAGCTCTCTCTTGACAAAGCCTGCTGATCCCAACAGCAAGAAGTCTGCCTCCAATACCAATTCTCAAACTCCTGTAATGACTCCTGAGGAGAAACTTGACCTCTCACCTTGGGCGAAGTATAGGCTGTTCGGGAAGTTTCCCTTTAAGCTCTCCATCCATATCCTGCTGACGATTTTGATGACATACCATGCTATTGCTGTCAGCTCAATCTTTGATGGGTACAATAGATCGATTGCCAGAAGCTGGTCACCTTTGCTTTTTCCTGACAATGGTGCTAGTGAAGAGGAGAATTGGGGAAAAGACTACGAAATATACACCGTGAACGGAACTTTGACGGTAGGTAACTTATTGATCAATCATCATCACTTGATGCGACTACGCGTTGAGCGGATTTTTTTTCTCACTCACAGTCCATTCTCACAATCCATTTTCCCAATGCAATGAAATGAAATGAAATGAAATGAAATGAATGCAGCATGCGCAATATCTCATTGAGAAATACTACCTCATGCCGGCTTCAAGTGTAGATGAAATTAGCGTGTTTGACTTATCGAGGGGGGACGAAGACCCTGAGGACAACAAGATGCTGACTGTACCGACGTTAACGATAACTAGGAGCCCTGACGATGGGGACGATATAAAGGTAACGAACGAAGATAAAGTTGTGGAGAATTACAATCTTTACAATGCAACCTCTGGTTGGCCTCTAAGTAAGGAAGGGAGGTAAGATTTGAAACGGCGTGTACACGACACATGCTATGCTTTGTCTGTACTGTAATGAGTAACGAATTCAATGAATCCAATGAATGCAATGAATGGAGCAGATAGGACAGGGTGAAAATTGCTCACACACTTTTCTCCCACACCCGACATGACATTTCAGCTTGCAGCAGGCCGCCAATTTTCCAGTAAGCCCGATCTTCCTATCTGATTTCTTTGAAAGTTTGCTTTCGATGGAGTTCAAGTTGATGGTAAAAACCGACGGTTATACGGGAGGAGAGTTCAGCAAGCGATACGAGCTTTGCGTCTACTGGGAAGTGTCTGTTGTATACGAGAAGGGGGCCAGGGGACAGATTGCAGGTAAGCAGTTATGCGATGTAGCGAGTGATTTTTGTCGGTGCAAGTGTAAGTGTCCTTGTCTCGTTCCTTACTCCTATGTATCCCTCCTCCCCCCCCTCGCGCAGTCAGTTTGAACGATAAACCTGTAGAACGCTGCGACGAGCTTCCCTACAGCGATGAAGTGACTATTCTTACTAGTACTATTGCGATTTTCAGTTTGATATACCAGTGTCTACTCGTTAAGGCATGCATTGAAAGCTACAATATTCTGAAACTAATTTTCAAAAGGAAAACCATACAAAAGGAGGAAACCCGAGGTGTAAGCAAAGATGGCAGTGGAAGAGGGGGTGACACTCCCAGGAGCCCTTGGAGCACAAGCCCAGTCCTGGGTGCAATTAGTAGTCGTCTGGGCTCGTTTTTGAGGAGAGGGGCGGGGAAGAGCAGCAATAACAACAACGACGTCGACTACGAAGTCGACAACAACACCAAGACCAACAATACCACCACCAGCAACAGCAACAACAACAACAACAACAACAACAACAGCAAATCAGAGGATGACCCCACGACTCCTCTCATAAACACCAAGAACAGTACCTCAAATGATGCCAATAATAATAATTCCACAAAAAGCAATGCAACCAAACACACGACGGAGGATAAACGCTCCCGACTCCGTCGCCGAGCTATTGCTGCTGCCAGGGCCAAGCGGGCTGAAGCCGCCTGGGCCTCTCTCTCCTTTCGAGACCGCTACCTTTACATCTTCAACCTGTGGTTTGTCGCTGCCACAGTTGCCTCCGTTAACCCTCCCACCCGCGCTGGTCCGTCCATCGCCTCGACTAATCGACAAACGGACAAACCATCGATGTGACACACTATGTTCTAGAACATTCGATGTTGGCTTGAAAAGAACAGACACAAT
>ERZ651776.3742-NODE-3742-length-14716-cov-5.776624_pt1 | contig 14716 bp, 13 predicted proteins | sample MGYA00514761_ERZ651776 | MGnify/ENA metagenome assembly ERZ651776 | reverse complement strand
ATCATCAAGGATCGCATCGTGACGAAGGTGTCGATGCTGGCCTCGTCGGCGGCGGACAATGGGTGGACCGTTCGGTATCCGTCAATCAGTGCTGATCGGGCGTCGTCTTCCCATGGTTCCTCGAGAACTGGGTGCAGTGCCACCGCCAGTTCATGAGCGAACCAGCCGAAACCTGCGTCGTCGAAATCGATCATGGTGAGCGAGTCGCCGTCGGCCATCAAGTTCCCGAGGTGGAGATCGGAATGAATCATGCCGAACTCGCCCGGTGAGAACGACATGTTGGTGAAGTCGAGCATTAGTTGATCTCGACACGCCGAGAAGAGTCGGCGTTGAGCGTATGACAATGCAGCGACCTCCCAGAATCGCCCCCAAAGCGGCGAGGACCCGACCAGCCCGGCGCGATCCCAGGATCGGCGAGTGAAACCAGTGGGTGGTACCCACCCTGCGTGATGCGCTCGCACCTGGGCTGCGAGCTTGCCGATCCGGCCATAGTGCTGAACGACCTCGGGGCCGTTGACACCTGTCGGACTGCCGAGTGGCTCGCCCGGCACCCAGTCGACGACGCCGACGTGGTGCGCATGTCCGCCAACAGGTAACGACACATAGTGGTCGCCCGTGTCGGTGCTGAGTGCTGTCGGCACTGGGACACCGAAGTCGCCAAGTGAGGTGACCCAGTGCACCTCGGACCGAAGTTCAGCCAACGAGTTGTAACCCGGGCGGTGTATCCGAAGCGCGGCCCGGGTGCCATCAGACATCGTGAGCTGACACACCACGTTTTCGCTGTGCGATAACAAGCTGATCGACGACGCTGCCAACCCAAACAAGGGGGCTGCGACTGAGGCCGCCTCGAGATAGTCGTCAGTTGTGAGCACTAGTCACTGCCTGACGGAACGCATCGAGAAACACGTCGGCATGGTCCTGTTGGAAGACCAACGGTGGCCGGATCTTGAGCACATTGCCATGTTGGCCTGCTTTTCCGAGCAACATGCAGCGTGCCTTGAGTGCTTCGACCATGGCCGCAGCACCATCCACGTCGGGTTCGTTCGTGCCGGGCACGACCCAGTCGATACCGATGAAGAGGCCATGACCTCGCACATCGCCCATGCGAGCATGGCTCGCCTGCAGTGCGAGCAGCGAAGTCTTGAGGGCGGCGCCGACCGAGGCGACACTGGCCACAAGATCGCGATCGGTGATCTCGTCGATGACCGCCATGCCCGCTGCCGCCTGGAGCGGGCTCGCAGCGAACGTGTTGAAGTACCGCTGTTTGCCACGAAAGGACGTGATCATGTCGTGACTGGCAGCCATGCCTGACACCGGCAAACCATTACCCATGGGTTTGCCCATACAGACGATGTCGGGGGTGAACCCGCTGGTGTCGTATCCCCACCAGTTGCCGCTGCGAGCAAATCCGGCCTGCACTTCGTCGGCGATGACGAACCCACCGGCATCGCGGACCATCTCGGTGGCCTCGGTGAACCAGCCCCCGGGTGCGGTAGGTAGACCTTCGTTAGCAAGGATCGAACACAACATGATGCCAGCGAACCCAAGACCGTCCGCCTCGAACTGAGCAATGGTCGCTGCCAACTGGTCGAGATATCGCTGACAGAGTTCCGCTTCGGTTAGACCGTTGGCGAGAGGCCGATACATCTGGGGTGTAGAGATGGAACGCACGCCGTCACGGTCGGTGCCCACCGGGAGTCCTGTCAGCTTGGAGACAAGCGATGTGTTGCCGTGGTAGGTGGCATCGGTGCAAATCACGCCCTTCTTCCCGGTCAGCGAGCGTGCCATGGTGAGTGCCATCTCGGTGGCCTCGCTCCCGCTGCATGCCAGGATGACCGACTCGATCCCATCGTGGTGCAGGCCGACGAGGCGTTCGGTGTAGTCGACGACATTCGCGTGCAGATACCGGCTGTGCACGTTCAGCGTGGCTGCTTGCTCTGCTATCGCAGCAGCGACCCTCGGGTTTGCGTGGCCCACGCACGGCACGTTGTTGTACAGATCGAGGTAGCGCGTGCCGTCTGCGGCCTCGAGCCATACGCCGTCGCCGCGCACGAGTTCGACGGGGTCCTCGTAAAAGAGTGGCGCGTCATGGCCCATCGCCCGACGGTGCCGGTCCAAGAGTTCTGTCATGGTGCCAGCATGACATCTGAGGTACGTTCACACATATGTCAAGTCTGGGTGAGCCGAACAAATCGCGACGGACGTGACTGTCATGGCTGAGAGCCCGCTCGACCGATTACTAGAATTGTCGTGCACCGAGATCGAGCGTCGAGCTGCACTTGCGGCTCCATCTCCATCTCCATCTCCGAGTGTCTTCGATTCAGGTGCGAGTGCGTTTCGCTCGGCGCTCGGTTCAGCCTCAACGGTGCCGGTGCCAAAGCGGACGGTGCCGGTGACCCAACACCTTGCCGGCATCGGAGACTCGGTGCTCGCGCTGGCTGTGCACGAAGCTGCGCCTGAACTCTCGTGGGTCGCATCACCCCGCACGACCGACGGCGGCCGCGACGTTGCCCTCGCTCCGATCAACGACATCCGAGATCTCGGATCGTTGACGTGTGGACTCATGCTCTTGGCACCGAACGCGGTGTATCCCGAGCACTCGCATCCGCCCCAAGAGATCTACCTCCCGATTGCAGGCGGTGGCAGTTGGCGTTATGGCGGCCAAGCAAACTTCCGAGTGCTGGCCGACGACGCACTGGTGTACAACAATCCCGGTGACATACACAGCGTGGTAGCCGACGACGAACCGCTTCTAGCGCTGTACATCTTGTGGCCGTGAGCGGCTTGGCGTTTAGTCCAGCGCTCGATCGATCACCGCACCACTAGCGATGAGGCCTGCAACAAGATCGTCGTCCAGGCCGACCTCGTCGAGGACCTGACGGGTGTGAGCCGCGAAACTGGGGCTTGGCCCAGAAACGGTGGCAGAGGACTTCTCCATCTGAAATGGCATGCCCGTCGCCCGGTACGAACCAAATACCGGATGTTCGAGTTCGACGACATAACCGTTCTCGATGGCATGAGGATCGCGTAACGCTTCGTGGGGCATGTTGTAGGGCCCACACGGATACCCAGCCTGTCGCAGGATGGTCAACCACTCGGCAGTCGTACGTTGGGTGAAGGTCTGTTCGGCCTCGGCGACCACGGCTTGGAATGCCGGGTCTGTGGTATCGCCGCTCTGGGGTCGGTTGATACCGGTCGCTGCATGAAACTTGTCGAACAGGCCGGGCGACAGCCCAGCCAGCGAGATAAGCCCGTCGGAGGTTTGGTAGTGGCGGAAGTACAACTTGAATGCCCCGCCTCCGGCTTGGACCTTTGATTCGTAGAGGTCGCGCTGGGTGTCAAAGTCCAAACCGGCCGCTCTGACGGCTGCCATATCGGCGTCGAGTTCGGTGATCTGCTGGTCATCGATTGGGAATCCGCCAAGGAGTGGTGTCCCCAAGCTCATAGCGGTTCCGAGCAGCGACGTATCGATCCGTTGTCCCTCACCTGTCTGATCACGATGGCGTAGTCCCGCCATCACTGCGAACGCGGCCGAGAAACCGCTACCGAAGTCATTCACCGCGGGTCGGGTCGGCTGGGGAGCGGTGGCTCCTGACCGATTCATGACGAAACCAACGCCGCTGCGGCCTTGCACGAGGACGTCGTACCCGCCAAACTCTGCGTCGGGTCCGCCTGGCCCCAGTGCCGTGTGGGTCAAGTGCACAAGTCGGGGATTTATCGTGCGGGCGTGCTCCCACTCGATGCCATAACGGGCGAGATCGGGCAGCTTGAAGGCCACCAGCGCAACATCGGCCCATGCGAAGAGTGCATCGATCACCGTACGAGCGTCTTCTGAACCGAGGTCGATGGCGATACTGCGTTTTCCTGGATTTATGAGGGCATAGGCTCGGCTCTCCATGTCAGCGAGCGCTGCTAGCCGTCTCATTGCATCACCATCAGGCGGCTCGACCTTGACTACATCGGCGCCAAGTCCAGCGAGAAGCCGGCCACAGTGGGGGATGGCTGCGTTCTGGGCGAACTCGACCACCCGAATGCCATCGAGCACGCCTGGTAGCGCGTGTTCGGTCATGATGCCGCATTCTTGCGCGCCACGATGGCATTGAAGTCATCCCAGCTGAGCTCGCCCTGCATGAGCGATATGACCGCTCGACCGAGCCGCTGCCGTGGCCATCGAGCATCATCTACAAGTTGGACGTCGCCGGTGATCGAACCATCAGCCATGAATTCAAAAGTCCGATAGCCGGGTGGCAAGGTCGTGCCGCCATCTAAGTCGAAGTTGTTCTTGAAGGCCGGACTCACAAAGATCGGACAACCGAGGAAGTCGTACTGTGCTGGTACATGTGTATGGCCACCGCCCATACCTCTGACCTTCGCCAGCTCGGGCAGGAGCGCTCGCCATTCGTCGGTGTACCTGTCGTCTCGAGACAACCCAGTAGCAGCGGGCGGGTGGTGGAGCCACAGGAATACGTGGTCGGCGTCAGTTGCGTCGTGCATGTCGCGGACCCACGACGACTCGCGGTCACCCAACGCTCCGCTGCGGTGCAAACGGTCGTCGTACTCCGTTGGGTCAACCATGCGACCGGTTTCGTCGGGCACCATCACACCGGCGTTCGAGTCGACGAACAGAAAACACCAGTTGTCGACCTCGATGACACGAGACGTACCGATCGTTGGACGACCCATACCAACGGTGAACGTAGCGTGCTGGTCGTGGTTGCCAGGGCACACATTGATGGGAGCGTCAAGCTGGCTGAACGCAGCGGCAGCCCGCTGGTACTGCGCCATCCGTCCGTGGTCGGCGATATCACCGGTGACAACGACCATGTCCTGACGAGGTAGCGCATGTATATGGTCGCGGACCGCATCGAAAGCCTCGGCAGTGTTGTAAGCGAAGCCGCCTTCGGGCTCCTCGCCATCCTCGAGGAAGTGGGTGTCAGACAGTTGGGCGATGCGGATCACCTGGACAGTGTTGCACGGTGCGGGCGCCTAGATACAGGACACCGGAACAGGCCGGACCCGCACAGCTCGCTATCAGGGTGAACCACCGGCAACACTGAACAACATGGCGCTTGAAACGATCTGGATCCTGGGCGATCAACTCAACCGTTCGATCGGCCCTATTGCTAACCGCCAGCCAGGTGAGTGCCGGGTCCTACTGGTGGAGAGCACGACAAAGGCAGCATCGAAACGTTGGCACCGGCAACGACTTCACCTTGTGATCTCGGCTATGCGCCACTTCGCTGCAGAACTCGAGGCCGAAGGGTTCGACGTCGACTACCGTCGAGCATCCACGCTTGGCGACGGTTTGCGTGCGCACGTCAAGGAGTTCGACGTCGATCGGGTCAGAGCGATGGAACCCATGAGTTGGGATGGCCGGGCGTTGCTCGAACATCTCGGCGTCGACATCGTCCGCAACGATCAGTTCACGTGTCACTACGACGACTTTGCATCGTGGGCCAACGGTCGGAAGTCCTTCAAGATGGAGGATTTCTACCGGTGGCAGCGTTCTCGGCTGGAGTTGATGATGGACGGAGCCAGCGAGCCCGCCGGGGGCCGATGGAACTTCGACCACGACAATCGCGAACGTCCGCCCAAAGACGGGCGTTCGTGGCCGACCATTGCCCCGTTTGCACTCGATGACATCGACCGGTCTGTGATCAACGGGTTTGGTGACAATGTGTGGGGCGCCCCACCGGATGGCCACTGGCCGGTGACTCGAGCCCAGGCGCTCCAACGGCTCGACGAGTTCATCACGACAGGGCTTGCCCCGTTTGGCCCTCACGAAGACGCCATGTTGTCGGGTGAATGGAAGATGGCGCACTCGGTGTTGGCGTCGTCCATGAACCTTGGCTTGTTGCACCCCATGGAAGTCGTCGAAGCAGCCGAGGCGGCCTATCGCTCTGGAGACGCGCCGATCAACTCGGTCGAGGGTTTTATCCGCCAGGTGATCGGCTGGCGCGAGTACGTCTGGGGGGTCTACTGGTTGTGGATGCCCGAGTACCGCGACGAGAACCAATTGGTGGCCACCCGAGACGTGCCGAAGGCTCTTACCGGCGAGGCGCCGACCGACATGGCGTGCGTCCGAAACGTGATCGGCCATGTCGAAGCCCACGGTTATGCCCATCACATCGAACGGCTCATGGTGCTCGGCAATCTCGCGTTAACCGCCGGGGTGGACCCGCAGGCGATGACCGACTGGATGTGGGCCAGTTTTGTCGATGGTGCTGAATGGGTCATGTTGCCGAACGTCGTCGGCATGGCTCTGCATGCCGACGGGGGACGGATGGCGACCAAGCCGTATGCAAGCGGCGGGGCCTACATCAACAAGATGAGCGATTCATGCAAGCCATGCCGGTTCGACCCAAAGAAACGAACCGGCGACGATGCTTGCCCGTTTACCACCTTGTATTGGGACTTCTTGGCTCGTAACGAGGCTGCGTTCTCGGGCAACCATCGTATGGGTCAACAACTGGCAGGTATGCGACGCCTGGCCGACTTGGATGCCGTCCGCGAACGAGCGGTTCACGTGTTAACCGCGCTCGATGCTGGCGAGCTGTAATGCCTGCACACTTGCCGAGCAAGGTGTGTGTCACCTGCGGACGTTCATTTACGTGGCGCAAGAAATGGGAACGGACGTGGGACGAAGTGCGTTACTGCTCGAAGCGATGCCGAGGAGGGCCGTCAGCAGACGACCAAGCATGTGAGATCTTGATCCTGAGATGGCTCAACGAGAGGCCTTCCGGTACATCGATCTGTTCGTCCGAGGTAGCCCGCGCCCTTGCTGTCGCAAACGGCTGTATCGACGACGAGTGGAGACAACTGCTGGAACCGGCACGTTCCGCAGCTCGCAGGCTGGTGGCTAGTGGTGATGTCGTGATCACGCAGAGAGGCGGTGTTGTGGACCCGTCCACAACAAAAGGCCCGTTCCGGATCCGCTGGGCATGACGTGACTGAACTCACCGTCCCAGAGCCGGGCCAAGCCGCTGCTGAAGCTTTTGTCAAAGCGCATCTCGCTCATCTCGTGGTTGGCCCCATCCGCGGTTCGACCGCCTTCCGAGGTGGGCAGCAGGCAGCGAACGCAGCACTGGCGCATTTTGACGTGACGGGTTACGCGACACGCCGCAATGAGGTCTACCCCGCAACTCGGCGGGGTGCATCCCGGTTGTCGCCCTACATCCGACATGGGTTGCTCTCGTTGCCAGATGTACGGGCAGCAACGGCGGACGGTCCCACACCCGACGTCAACAAGTTTCACGACGAGCTGCTGTGGCAAGAGTTCGCCCGTCATTGGTATGCCCGCCTCGGACACCGGACCGCTCGAGGGGTGCGTCGTGTTCAGTCGCCGAAACAGTCGGTGGGCGCAGCATGGGATCGGTCAATGGCGTGTATCGACGTGTCGATCGACGAGCTGGAATCTGACGGATGGCTTGTCAATCAGGCGCGCATGTGGCTTGCAAGCCAGTGGGCAGTGCGTTCTGGCTCGTCATGGAGCGAGGGCGAGGATGTCTTCTTCCGACACTTGCTCGACGGTTCTCGAGCCGCCAATCGCCTTGGCTGGCAATGGACGAGCGGCGTAGGTTCCTCGAAGCACTACGGCTTCAGCAGATGGCAGGTCAACAAACGGGCGCTAGGGCTCTGTGATGGTTGTGACCATCGTGCTGCGTGTCCGATTGAGGAGTGGCCTGATGATCCGATATTCGGCCCACCCGAGCAGAGCGCCCGGCAGGTGGAGCACGATCCGACCCTCGCCGGGCCTCAGAACGAGCTGAGGACACGAGACCCAGACACGGTGTGGCTGACTGCCGAGTCGCTGGGTGACTCCGACCCGGCGTTGATGGCCTACCCAGACCTTCCCGCAGTATTCGTATTCGACGAGCCGTTGCTACAGCGTTTGCAACTCTCGGCGAAGCGCCTCGTTTTTCTGACCGAGACCTTGGCAGAGATTGCCACGCACACGCAGCTCTCCATCCTGGTCGACGACCCCGTAGCGGTGCTCGGTGAAGGTCGTTCAACCGACCAGGCTGCAGGAAACTCACCCGGCGAACACCCGGCAGTTACCTTCGCGCCGGTGCCCGGATTCCGCTCCAGGGCGGAAGTGATTCGTCCTGCCGCCGTGCTCCCGTGGCCGTGGTTGGTTCACCCCGGCCCAGGGTCAGTTTCGTCGTTCAGCGCCTGGCATAAGTCGGTTGTTAGGTAACTGAGTCGGCTCGTTACGACGCCGCCTGGACGAGCCAGCCAAACACCGGGTCGTTCGCTCGAGTAGGGAGCATTTCTGGATGCCACTGCACAGCCACGATTGGTAACGACTGATGTTCAATGCCTTCGACACTGCCGTCGTGGCTGGCGGTTACCCGCAGATCTTGTCCGACCCGATCGACCGTCTGGTGATGCAGCGAGTTCACCTGGTGGCCAGGCTCATAGAGGGAGCCAAGCACTGAATCGGGAGCGAACTCCACGTTATGCAGCAGCGTCGCAGGCGGCTGGGTGAAACCCGCGTGGACCGGCACATGTTGATGCAAGGTCCCGCCACTAGCCACGTTCACCAACTGCAGGCCCCGGCATATGCCGAGCACCGGAAGCTTGCGTTCGGCAGCGGCGGAGAACAGCGCCAGTTCGAATGCATCTCGTTCCAGTTCAGCCGGATCGTCGCCGGCGCCGCTAGTAGCGCCGTACTGAGCCGCATCGATGTCTGCGCCACCGGACAACAAGATGCCGTCAAGTCGATCGACAAAGAGCATGGGATCCACATCGAGCGGAAGGTTGACCGGCAACCCACCAGCTTCGAACACACCTCGGGCATAATCGGCGTAGAACCAGTCGCCATCGAGGTCATGCAGGACCTCGGGGGTTCCGACGATCTGGCCCGCCTTTTTTCGTCGTCCGGTTAAGCCAATCAATGGTCGGCGGGTTGATGAATCCTGGGTCATACCGTCATCTTTTCTTTTGTGCCCGTGGGGAAGGCGACCCGGTCGAGGAACCAATCCACGAATGCGTGGCACTGGGCCGTGTTTCGTTCTTCGTGCGCAATCATGTCGGCCAAGATGGTTTCCCGATTGACGCCGTGTTCGCTCAGGTAGTCGTCGTCGCAGGCACTCAGCCACGCGGTCACGTGATTTTGGTCCACTTCGGGGTGGAACTGGGTGCCTACTGTTTGTCCGAGTCGAAACAGCTGACTGGCGTGTTCGGTAACCGCAAGTAATTGGGCGACAGGTGGGGGAGTGAACCGGTCATGGTGCCACTCTTTCCACGGGCCAGGGCCCGCTGGATTGTTATCACCCCGGGTTGCTTCGATCTCGAACCACCCAAGCTCGGTTACTGGCGCAACCTCGACCGATCCACCCAAGGCATCGGCCAAAAGCTGGCCACCGAAACAAACACCCAGAATCGGGGTCCCGGCCTCGTGGGCCTCGCGTAACAACTCGAGCTCGCGATAGATCCAGCTATCGATTTCGTCTTTGCGGGTCACCGACCGGACCGATCCCATCGGCAGGATTACGTCGTACTCGCTGAAGTCGGGCCACGGCGACGCCACGTTTGGTTCATCGTAGTTATGGGTCACGATATGGGTGTCAACATCAAAGCCGCGCTGCACGAGCCGGACCTCGATTTGACCAGCAGGTCCATCGGGTTCATGGGCGATGACGAGGGCACGTTTGCCGGAGTGGCTCATGTGATATTGCCCCTTTCGTTAGCTACCGAACTAGTTTGCTATGTTCGAGAGACTAAACGATAGAGGGGCGGCACCTGTGCCGGAGAAAAGTCTGCTGCTGAGTCGAGGTTGGTCGTAATGCGAGCAGTCCTAGTCACCGAGGCCAACACGCCACTTCTGTTGGTGACAGACCACCCTGAACCGGTCGCGCAGGGTGATGCAGAGATCATCGACGTGACCGCATGCGGCGTCTGTCACTCGGACCTGCATGTAGTCGAGGGTGTCTTTCCCAGCCCGTTACCCATGGTGCTCGGTCACGAAGTCACCGGCGTGCACGCCGAACTTGGACCCGTCATGGTGTACGCCCCATGGGGTTGTCGGTCGTGTGTGCAATGTGATCGCGGCCTGGAAAATATGTGCGCCAACGCGACCGAGGCCGGCCTGTTCACCGATGGCGGTTACGCCGACCGAATGTTGGTCAAACATCGGCGTTACCTCGCGCCGCTGGATGGTCTGGATCCCATCGCGTCGGCGCCACTTGCATGTGGAGGTCTGACCGCGTGGCGCGCCGTGCAACACGGCCTTGAGCTTCTTCGCGAACGCGGTTCACACGGACGAGCCACCGTGGTCGGAGCAGGTGGGCTTGGTCAATACGCCATCAGTTATCTCCGGTTGCTGACCGACGCCCAGGTCACGGCGGTCGACATCGCCGACGACAAACTCGCTGCTTCGATCGAGATCGGCGCCCATCATGCGGTCCACGCCGATGCTCTGGCGGATGTACCACCGGGCGACGTTGTTCTCGACTTCATTGGAAACGAAGCCACACTGACCAATGCGGTTCATCATGTCGCCCGCCAGGGACTGGTGATTGTGGTCGGTCTCGCACTGGGCCGGGTGCCGTTTGGTTTCGGCGCTGTGCCTCACGAAGCTCGACTGATGTCGAGTATCTGGGGGAGCAGAAGTGAACTCGACGACGTGCTCGCCCTGGCTCGTCGAGAGCCGACGCTGTTACGCGCCGTCGACGTTTTACCGCTGGCCGATGCCCAGGTTGCACACGACCGGTTGCGCATGGGCCAGACTCGTGGGCGAATCGTTCTCACAACATGACCGACGTACCAACCACCGATAAGGGGGAGTCATCCAGATGGGTCTGACACTCGAAGCATTTCACACACTGTGCCAGGAACATGGCGTCCACACGGTCGAGGTGGCCACACCAGACACCTACGGGCACCTCCGAGGCAAAAGGGTTCCTGTCGACCGGTTCTTTGCATCGGGGCATTCGTCGGCCTTCGGTATCGCCGACGCCATCTTTGTGATGGATATGCAGAACGATCTGCCCGACAACGAGTTCATCAATATGGATAGTGGTTTTCTCGACTGCCACCTTCACGCTGATGTCAGCACTGGCCGGATCCTGACGCATCGCCCCGGGTATGCACTGGTTTTTGCCGATGCTTTTGATTCCGATGGCGAACCTCATCCGTTGTCACCCCGTGCGATCCTGAAAAAACAGATCGCAAAGTGCACTGCGATGCATCTCGATCCAGTCGTGGCTACCGAACTTGAGTTCTACCTCTGCAACGCTGACTGGTCACCGGTGCAGAGCCACATCCAGTACAGCTCCCTGACCGATGCCCTCGAACTCGAAGACGTATTTGCCGACATGCGGTCGGCTCTGATTGGAGCTGGTATGGACGTCGAATCGTCCAACGCCGAATACGGGGCGGGCCAGATCGAGATCAACGTCGCGTACAACGATGCGCTCACCACCGCCGACGACACCGTGTTGTTCCGATCGATCGTCAAGCAGGTTGCGGTGCAACATGGTATGCGGGCCACGTTTATGCCGAAGCCTTGGATGGATCAATCCGGCTCAGGCATGCACGTTCACACCAGCCTGAAGTCCGACGGGGCCAATGTCTTCGCGAGTTCCAGTGGCGGACCGAACGAAACCATGGCCAAGTGGCTTGCTGGCCTCCTGAAACACGCGCCGGCGCTTGGGCTGCTGGGCGCACCAACAGCGAATGGCCCCCGGCGCATCGACCCGTATACGTTTGCGCCGACTCACATTCACTGGGGTCTCGACAACCGCACGGTGCTGGCCCGATGTATCGCCGAAGCTGGTTCGCCAGCCAACCGAGTCGAGTTCCGCGCCGGCGGCGCCGATGCGAACCCGTACCTCTTCATTGCCGGTCTGCTTGCCGCCGGAACCGATGGGATCACCAATGATCTTGATCCCGGGCCAATGAGCGAGGGCGACATGTACACCAACCCAGGTGACTGCATACCTCTGGCGAACAGCCTGGCGGGGTCGATCGAGGCGTATTCCGGAAGCGAGTTGGCAGTGCAGCTTGGCGACATGTTCTCGGCGAGTTACGTGTCGATGGCCGCTGCCGAGGTCGTCCTTGCCGCAGAGCACGGCGTCGCCGGCGACGTGAACGACTGGGAACGCGCTCGTTACATCGAGTTCAGCTGACATGAACACTGTGGCCGCTCAGCCTCCGGTAAACGTCACCGATTCGCATCTGTACCTCGACGGCATTCCCCACGACCGATTCGCGGCTCTACGAGCACAACCTGGAATCGCCTGGCATCCGTACGGGGACCCGACCGATGACAGCGCTGGTTTCTGGGCGGTGACCCGCCACGCCGAGGTTAAGGAGGTGTCGAAGAACCCCGAGATCTACTCGTCGGCGCTTGGCCACACCAACCTCTGGGACCTCGAGGCAGATGCACTTGAGGCCCGACGATCTCTGATCGATACCGATGCACCCGATCACACTCGGTTGCGACGGCTGATCAGTAGCGTCTTCACACCAAAGAACATTCGGCGGTGGGGTGACCTCACCCGTTCCGTCGTTGGTGATGTGCTCGATGACTTCGAAGCCGCCGATGGCGGGGACTGGGTAGACCTGGTAGCAGCACCGCTTCCCATTCGGGTCATTCTGGCAATCCTGGGTGTACCGATCGAGGATGCCGACTATCTGGTTGAGCTATCCAACTATTTGGTCGAAGGCACGGGCGACGAACAATCGCTGCCGGCTAACGCGTTCGGCAACACGACCGAACTTCGGTTGTTGCCGTTCAATAGCCCGGCAAGTCACGCCATGTTCGAGTACGGGGCTCGGTTGGCTGACTTGCGCCGCCAAGATCCCCAAGACGACATGGTCACCATGCTCGTCCAAGCCGAAGCCGACGGCGAGAAGTTGTCTGCCAGCGAGTTCCGGAACCTGTTCCACTTGCTCATCTTTGCTGGAAACGAAACCACCCGCACCGCGCTCAGCCATGGTGCGGTTGCGTTTGCGGATCATCCTGACCAGATGCAGCGGCTACGCGCCGACCGATCCATGATCGATACCGCAACCGACGAAGTGCTTCGGTGGGCCACGCCGGTGCTGCACATGCGACGCACTGCTACGACCGACACCGAGCTGGCAGGCACAGCGATCGGAGCCGGTCAGAAGGTCGTCATGTGGTATGCATCGGCGAATCGCGACGACGAGGTCTTTGCGGACCCGTTTGTGTTCGACATCACCCGAAGCGGTGGCAACCAGTTCTCGTTTGGCGGTGGTGGACCACACTTCTGCCTGGGGGCATTCCTAGCTCGGCTCGAGATCTCGTCGCTCTTCGATCAGATGGCTGAACGGGGCCTAGGCCTGCGCCAGACTGGCGACGTGCAACGGTGCCCGTCGAACTTCGTACACGGCATTCTCTCTGTTGACATGGAACCGGTGCGCTGATGCCAGGGTCCGTAAAACTTGTTGTTGATGCCGAGAAATGCATCGGCAGCGGCATGTGCGAGATGCTCGAAGAGGCGACGTTCCTCATCGACGAAGACACCAATATCGCTGGTGTTGTGGGCGAGGCACTGCTGCCAACTGACCGTGCGGCAGCAGTGATCGATCGTTGTCCAGCCAGTGCGATTTCTGTCGCGATCCAGGACTGAGCCGCTATGAACCATGCTCCGATCGATCTCCACAACGCTGACACGTTTGCGGCTGGAATCCCACATGACGCATTCGCTCAGATGCGGGCTGCGTCTGGCCTGACCTGGACCGAACCAGGGCCAGGGGACCGCAGCGGCTTCTGGTCGGTGACTCGCCACCAGGACTTGGTCACGGTGTCTCGAGACACAGCGACCTACTCGTCTGAGGTTGGCCATATACAGATCTACGACATCGACGAGGATGCGCTCGACGCTCGGGCATCGATGATCGACTTGGATCCGCCGATGCACACTCGGCTGCGGCGGTTGGTCAGTTCGGCGTTCACGCCTCGACATGTACAGCAGTATGAGATCGCGATTCGTGAGCGCGTGAGTAACTGCCTCGATGCACTCGAGGCCACCGGCGGAGGTGACTGGGTCAAGCTGATTGCTGCGCCCATTCCGATCGGCGTGATTTGTGATCTCATGGGAGTCCCAGAGCAGGACCATGACTTCATGGTGGAACTCTCGGACCACCTGGTGGCTGGCACCGGCAACGATCCGCTTGATGCAGATGCGTATGGCAATACCACTGAGCTGCGACTGCTGCCGTTTAATAGCCCCGCCGCATTCGGCATGAGCGAATATGCCAGACGTCTGGGCAACCTACGCCGCGCTGAACCTGCCGACGACCTCATCTCTAAATTGATCGAAGCCGAAGTCGATGGCGAGCGGTTGTCCGATGAAGAGTTCGCCAATTTCTTCCGACTCATGATTTTCGCTGGCAATGAAACAACCCGCTCGTCGATGGCCCATTTGGCCATGCACATGGTCGAGTTCGCCGACGAGTTCGAACGGGTACGTCACGACCCGTCTCTGTTGCCGTCACTTACCGACGAGGTCATTCGCTACTCGTCGCCGATTTTGTACTTCCGCAGGACTGTGACGACACCGACCACGCTTGGTGGCACAGACCTGCTCCCAGGCGACAAGATCGTCATGTGGTATGCCGCAGCGAACTTCGACGACACCCAGTTTCCTGACCCTCGGGCGTTCCGAGCCGACCGTCCGCAAGTGCCGGCCCATGTCGCCTTTGGCGGGGGAGGCGCACACTTCTGCCTGGGTGCATCACTGGC
>ERZ651776.3738-NODE-3738-length-14730-cov-3.519825_pt1 | contig 14730 bp, 8 predicted proteins | sample MGYA00514761_ERZ651776 | MGnify/ENA metagenome assembly ERZ651776 | reverse complement strand
CATATGCATATGCTTATATAGACTGGTACTTGCATTCCAATTTGCCGGATATCCACTAGAAGCGCCTGATTGAGGCCCTAAAACATTGTTTTGAACTACTCCAACATGAATTCTATTACTGGAAACAGATTGTGAACCTGTAAAGTAAGCCTCCACATAGATTTCCATTTTCCCATTCGCAACATCGTGATAAGGATGGATGGCAACATTTACGGGAGAATTTTCTTTTAATACTGATGAACCTGTGCTTGCCCAAGTCGCTCTGCTTTGAGCTGTGCCAGATCTTTGACTACTTCCCGAAAACAACCTTCGGTTGATAGTACCTGCAGGGAAACCAAGTAATTCGACCCCTGGGTATTGATACAGCGTATCTCCATAATTACTAGAACCTACTGTAACGTTATAATTTGGAGTTCCAAAGGCATAAGGACCACAATGCACATTTAATATCACTACCCTACCCGAGTTTTGCGCTGCAAAATCATCTGAAATTTTATGACCAGATGGATCGAATTTAGACCTTTGCCCAGTAAACGCTTCAAGTACAACATTTTTCTTTTCTGTGGTGGTTTTTACAATTATCTGTGCGTTTACAGAAACAGCTATCAGAGTAAAAAAAGCTAAGATTTTGGTTTTCATATTTATAGTTTTTAAGTCGTTATTAATAACAGTTACTTTATCAATAATTGTTGCTTCAAATAAAACGATTTTTAAGTCAAAAAGCAACTCCAAACCGAACTCCTGAGTTTACTTCAAAAACTCAACATGATATTCAGTAAACTCTGATTCCAACTTTTTAGGAATATTGGACTCCCCCAACATTTCTTTAACGTCTATTTCTATAATTCGACATATAGCTGACATTGTAGTATCCGCTGCTCTATTCTCAAAAGGATCTGCAGTAATGTGGCCAGACTTATCCAAAATGTAGAAAACAAATGAAATGGCCATCGCCATAGGCACAGCAGCTACTCCCATACTTTCGACCAAAATACACGGCAACAAAACGATGAACACCCACAAAAAAACTTGCGTAAAATACACGTAGTAATAGGGAAAAACGGTTCCTTTAATTCTTTCAGCCATTCCTTGCAAATCCATCATGGTTTTTAAGGATTCCATGACTTGCTTTTGCTCGATATCCGATATGTGCTTCCCTCGTTTTAAGTCAGCAATTTCTTCTGCCTGAATCCCTAATAATTGAGTCGATGGGTTTGTCCATTCTTTTGTATAACCGAATTCTTCTTCGCTCAAATACTGCTTTATTTCTGAGTTATCACTTTGTCTCCTTAATTGCAATTTCACAGAGTTCATCCAAGCTAGGTGTCGGTAAATCAACCTTCTGCTATCTTCATTTTTATGAATTAAGGCAATCAATTCAAATGAAAAGGAACGACTTACATTGACTATTCCTCCCTATATTTTTCGCGCTTCCCACCACCTATCGTATGCAGAGTTATTTCTAAAACCTAAAAATATTGCCAAGGCACCGCCCAGTATACTTATCGGTACAGCAGGTATATGAATATTGACATACATGTGTTTGTACAAGAAGTAAACTGCAAAATCAACAACTAAAAAAATGAGAATCGCTTTGTAATTGTAACGAACAATTCCAAAAAAACGCTGAAATCGGTTTGTAGAAAATTGAATGATCATGTGTCGAAAATAAGAAGTACAAATTAATAATCTTACGTCATGCATCTTTCCTATCAAATGTGACTGGGCGTAATTTCATCATATCGGACAATTCCACATCAATAGCCACAATATTTTCTTTAGCTCTAATCCCGTTCAGCCAATCTAAATAACTAAATACTATTTACCAGTATATTCTAAATTTACCCCATGAATATACATAACTCCACTATTGGTATCCGCTGAATTCGTCCCTTGTCTTCTCAGATAAAAATGCAGAACTTTTTCTGTAGAGTTCATAGAAATAGAATGGCTATATTCCTTCAATCCATATGCAGTTGAAGAAACATTTAACGAAACAGTGCTGCTGCTTATCCCTGTAATCGTTGTTGAATTCTCAGCTAATTTTGCACTCCCAAAGCGGAAGGAAATATTTCCCGAATTAGTAACATTACTATACAATAATTTTATTTTCACAGCTGTACCAGCAACCCAGTCACTTGGTAGAGGCACAGACATTGCAATTTGACCACTTACATTGTCTCCCATTTCAATAACTGGAAGTCCCGAGCCTCCCACGATACTTTTCTTAGTTGTTGAACCAGAAAATGCTTCCGTTGGAAACATACCTGGCGCAATTACAATACTCCTGATAACATTTGGCATCGGCGCACCCCACGTTAAATTACCATTGCCATTAGTTTGTAAAAATTGACCATTGGTGCCATCAGTATTTGGATAAATAACATTGCCCAGTTTTAATTTACCTGAGGTAACAACTGAATCAACAGAACTATTGCCTAATTGAATCGTGTTGGAGGCTTTTACAATGGCTCCTGCACCAATAGCAGTTGCATATGTGAGATTGGTATCTGCAACATCTGCAATTGAACCAATAGCTGTGTTACCAGACCCCGTTTTATTGGTTTGCAAAGCTTTATTACCAAAAGCAACATTGTTGTTGCCAGTGGTAGTATTCTGCATCGCTCTAAGACCAATTGCTGCATTCAAATATCCTGTGGTGTTTGAAGCTAGGGCATAATATCCTGAGGCTGTGTTTCCAACTCCTGTAGTGTTTTGGTATAGAGCGTTGAATCCTATGGCTGTGTTATTATTTCCTGTGGTGTTTGAACGTAGGGCTCCATTTCCTAAAGCTATGTTAGTTGCAACATTCCCAGAACCTAGACCAATTTTAACGCTATTTACAGTTAAATCAAAAGCGCCTAAATTTACTGCTTGTGTTGCACCTAAATATGGAACTAAGCTGCTAGTATTTGTAGTTTGAAAACTTAGATTTCCACTGCCATCGGTTGCTAATACTTGGCCAGTTGTACCATCCGTGTTTGGATAAATAACATTGCCTAGTTTTAATTTACCTGAAGTAACAACTGAATCAATGGAACCATTGCCTAATTGAATCGTGTTGGAGGCTTTTACAATGGCTCTTGCACCAATAGCAGTTGCATTTGAGAGATTAGTATCAGCAACATCTGCTCCTTCTCCAAGAGCAGAATTGCCAGTTCCGGTTTTATTAGATCTCAATGAAAACATACCAACGGATGTATTAGATCGTCCTGTAGTGTTTGACCTTGATGACTCTAACCCTATGGCTGTGTTACCATTTACTGTAGCCTGTTTTAGTGCAAACCTACCAATGGCTGTATTATTACTTCCTACTTTATTAGCAGACAGAGCTTCTTGTCCAAGAGCAATATTATAACCCCCAGTAGTATTCTCATATAAAGCTCCGTTACCAACACCCAAATTATAAGAACCGCTTGTATTAGCAGCAAGTGCATCAGTTCCGACACCTACATTATTCGAAGCACTATTAGCACCAATTTTAACAAGATTATTTGGTTTAGCTCCTAAAAAGAGATTTTTGTTAGTGTCATTATAAGCATCTTCAAGAGAGTCAATAGCAATGCTAGCTGCTTCAAACAACTTATTTAACGCTATGCCTTGCCCGTCCGAAATTAAAAGTGAATCATTACTTACATTTATTAAAATATTCTGGATCTCATTCGTTGAACTAGAATCCTTGAAAGCCGCTGAATATAACACCGAGACTGAATCTTGAGTATTTTTTAAATCATTTTTCGCTTGATTTAATCTAGCACTGTCATTCTGAATACTAGCACTATTGCTTATTCCTGTAGAATAATTAGTCGCCGCTGAATCACTTAAATTTTGGAGTCTTAATGCTAATGCTGACTGATCTAATGTGTATTGAGCTATATGGGCCTTAAAACGGTTATCTATATCGTATATTCCTAAATAAACCTTACCTCCACCTGTTAGATGCAAGGTATCATCGAGCCCAAACGAAAGTACTTGAGCATCGGTATTATCCAAATATGGAGATAAGTCAATTAAGGTAGAAGCTGAGTTCATCGAAATTTCAAGAATGTTTCCAGATAAAGATAAATCTTGAATTTCGTTTAGAGGATTTGCATCAGCATCATTCACATTTTCAACATTTTTTGCATACATCGCATATGGTACAGACAATAGTTGAGACTCGCCAAAGGTTAAGAATGTATTTCCGTCATTATCACTAAATTCTATTTTAATAAAAAACGGATTAGAAGTAGACTTCCCCCAATTGATACTAGAAAAAGTATTTTGAATCGGAATCCCATTACCAATTGTAAGATTTATAAGCCCCATTATATTAGTGAATGTTTCATGGGTTTCTATATATCCGTTTACAAGATCTCCTTTTTGATAAATCGTCATTCTTAGACTCACATTCTGGCCGCTTATAACAGATCCCGAACCATCTCTTAAAATCGCTTGATATCGGATTCCTTCATAAGCAGACTGTGCACTAGTATCTATAGTTAGCCAAATAAAAACTACAACAAGAGCAGATTTTAAAAATTGGTTAAAATTGAAATTCATATTTATTAGATTTTGATGATTCTAAATGTTTTTATTAATTCTTGGTTCTTGGTTATATTCAGGAGGTAACTTCCAGGAGGTAAATAGGGCAATTCTAACTTGTTTTCGACTTGCTCCAAGATCCCCTCAGCAACTTCTTTGAAGGTTAAATCTAAAATCCGATACTGAAATAATTCAATAGCAGAAAAGTCCGTAATCAATATATTTAGACTTCTTGAGTAAGGATTTGGAAATACCTCAAGCCTAAATGTTTCAGGAGTATATTCCCAGACAGAAACAGCATTCCAATCAACTTGATGAAACCCTTGTGTAACGAAATAATATCGGTTTCCTTGGGTAATTGAGATTGTTTCTCCAATCGTGTATGAAAGCTGATAATTACCGACTCTATTATCTTCGCTGGCACAAGAAAGTACCTCTAACTTACTTTCTTGCGCAATTCCTATATAGAAAGCGACAAATGAAAGTACAAATAAAATAGTTAACTCTTTTATTTTCAAACTATTGAATGGTATTTTTCTTACTTAAAATAATTTATAAATTTAATTATTTTTTGGTTTTAAAACACACTTCAATAGACCCAATAAAATACACTTAAAAAAATACTTAATACTGAGTATTCAGTAAAGAAGAGGAAAGTACATTTGAAAAGTGTGGTGTATTATAGATATTGAAACAACTGGCGTAAGTAAACACCGTGGTAAAATCACAGAAATTGCGATTTACAAACACGATGGTAAAAAGGTCGTAGATGAATTTGTAAGCCTAATAAATCCTGAAACCAGCATACCCTTCGACATTAGTCGTTTAACAGGAATCACGAACCAAATGGTGCAAAATGCACCCAAATTTTACGAAGTAGCCAAAGATGTTATCAGCATAACTGAGGACTGTGTTTTTGTTGCGCATAATGTCAATTTTGATTATGGTTTTATTGAAGAAGAGTTTGATCGATTGGGCTACGATTTTCAACGCAAAAAAATGTGTACGGTCAAACAAAGTCGAGTTCTTTTGCCAGGTCACCGCTCCTACTCTCTTGGTAAATTATGCCGAGATTTAAATATCATTCTAGATGGTCGACATCGTGCCGCTGGAGATGCAAAAGCTACGGTAAAATTGTTTGAATTGTTATACGCTAAAGATCCCAAATTTGGACTCAAACTCAAACCTGAAATTCAGCTGTCTAAATACTTGCATCCTGAGCTTGATGTGGAGAAGGTTTTGAGCATTCCAAAAAAGATAGGAATATACTATTTGTACAACTCAAATAAAGACGTGATTTACGTTGGAAAAAGCACTAATCTCCGCACTCGATTATTCAATCATTTAAGACAACCAAAGACTCAAAAAGCAATAAAAATGCATGCCGAAGTTGCGGATATTTCGTATGAAATTACGGGATCTGAAATTGTAGCCTTACTGAAGGAGTCGCAAGAAATAAAAAACCTAAAGCCAAAATATAACGTAGCACTCAAGCGCAGTTCTTTCCCTTTCGGGATTATAGAAGAATTCGATTTATTTGGGTATCATTTGCTCCGTCCTGTAAAGCTAGAAGCACATCATCAATCGATATCTACCTTTTCAAGTTTAGCCGAAACTAAAAGTTATTTAGAAAAGGTTTCTAGGGATTTTGGTTTGTGTTTGGGAATGATTGGTTTGCAGAAATGCAACAGGGGTTGTGTCTTTTTTGGCACACAACAATGTGAAGGTGCAGCGATTTGCAGTGAAGAGGCCGATACTTACAATTTGAAGGTAAAAAACGCATTGGAAAATTTACGTTTTATTAATCGAAGCTTGCTCATAATTGAGCCTGGACCCGAGAAAAACAAAAAAAATGTAGTGGCTATTGAAAATGGTGCCTATCTTGGAATTGGAGAAATATCAGAAGAAGAAAACCTTTCCTTAACAGAAATCCTGGACAACATAAAACCCATGCAAGACGACAAAGATTCGAGAGGAATAATTGGCCATTTTATCCGTAACAACAAGCTCAAGAAAGTGCTGGAGTTTAATAGAGAATATAATTCCGCTATTAAGCTGATTAATCAATAAACGCCAAAAAAAATGACAGCAAAATTTTCCTTTGCTGTCATTTCTATTAATTATCATATTGCCTTAAGCTACTGTAAATCAAACCTGTCGAGTTGCATAACCTTTGACCAAGTAGTAACAAAATCGTTTACAAATTTTTCTTTTGCGTCATCACTTGCATATACCTCTGCAATTGCTCTTAGCTCAGAGTTCGAACCAAAAATTAGGTCCGCTCTAGTTGCATTCCAAACCACCAAGTTGGATTTTCGATCTCGCCCTTCAAAGTTCATTTTATCTTCAGCAATTGCCTTCCAACTCACGTTCATGGTCATAAGATTTACAAAATAATCATTACTCAATACTCCGATATTTTTAGTGAAAACCCCTTTATTTGAACCATCATAATTAGCCCCGAGTACTCTCATCCCTCCTACTAAAACTGTCATTTCTGGAACGGTGAGCGTTAGTAACTGTGCTTTATCTACCAAAAGCTCTTCAGTAGACAGCGTATACTCCTTGGTTTGATAATTTCTAAAACCATCAACCATTGGTTCAAGCAAGGCTATACTTTCAACATCTGTTTGCTCTTCAGTTGCATCCATTCTACCAGGACTAAAGGGAACTTTAATATCGAAACCACCTTTTGTTGCGGCATCTTCAATTGCCGCATTTCCACCAAGTACAATAAGGTCTGCGATTGAAACTTTCTTGGCACCAGATTTTTCATTGAAACTAGCCTGAATCTCTTCATATACCTTCAGTACTTTTTTTAATTGAGCAGGATTATTGCTTTCCCAATTTACTTGAGGTTCTAAACGAATTCTTGCTCCATTAGCACCTCCTCTTCTATCTGATCCTCTATAAGTTGAAGCAGATGCCCAAGCTGTACCAACTAATTCTCCAGTAGTTAAACCTGCATTCAGAATTTGACTTTTTAATGCTGAGATGTCCTTTTCGTTAATTAATTCATGATCAAGCGCCGGAATTGGATCTTGCCATACAAAATCTTCCTCTGGAATTTCGGGACCTACGTACGTAGATTTTGGCCCCATGTCTCTGTGTGTTAGTTTGAACCATGCCTTTGCAAATGCATCATTGAACGCATCGGGGTTTTTCATGAATCTTCTAGAAATTTTCTCATATGTAGAATCAAACCTTAACGACAAATCCGTAGTTAACATGGTTGGTTTGTGTTTTTTGTCTTTGTCAAATGCATCAGGAAATACTGCTTCTACATCTTTAGCCACCCATTGATGCGCTCCTGCCGGACTTTTAGTTAACTCCCATTCGTATGCAAAAAGTGTTGTTAAGAATGCTTGACTCCATTTTGTAGGCGTTGGTGTCCAAATAACTTCCAATCCTGAAGTGATAGCATCCTTTCCTACTCCTGTTCCATATTCGTTTTTCCAACCAAAACCTTGCTCCTCTATTGATGCACCTTCTGGTGCAGCACCTAAATTATCGCCACTGGCAGCACCATGCGTTTTACCTAAGGTATGTCCACCTGCAATGAGCGCAACTGTTTCTTCGTCGTTCATACCCATTCTCCCAAAGGTTTCGCGAATATCGATAGCAGCTAATACCGGATCTGGGTTTCCATTTGGCCCTTCAGGATTTACGTAAATTAAGCCCATTTGCACAGCAGCAAGCGGTGTTTCTAATTCCCGTTCTTCTGAATATCGTTTATCTTCTAACCATTTACTTTCTGATCCCCAATACACATTGTTTGCTGGTTCCCAAACATCTTCTCTTCCAGCGGCAAAGCCAATCGTTTCAAATCCACTCGTTTCCAATGCCACGTTTCCGGCCAAAATCATTAAATCGGCCCATGAGATTTTGCTTCCATATTTCTGTTTTACGGGCCAAAGCAGTCGCCTCGCTTTGTCTAGATTTCCATTATCAGGCCAGCTGTTTAGTGGAGCAAATCGTTGTTGGCCTTCTCTACTTCCACCTCTACCATCTCCGGTACGATAGGTCCCAGCACTATGCCAAGCCATTCGGATGAACAATCCACTGTAATCACCATAATCTGCTGGCCACCATTCTTGAGAATCGGTCAACGTGGCCGCAATGTCTTTTTTCAATTCAGCATAATCTATAGAGTTAAAAGCCTCTTTGTAATCAAAATCTGCTCCCATTGGATTGGATTTCATGCTGTGCATGCGGAGCACGGATAAATCCAATTTATTTGGCCACCAATCTTTGTTAGTAGTTCCTTCCCCTTTTAATACCTGTCCGGACGATTTCATTTTATCGAACCCAAAAGGACAACTTCCTTTTTTTTCCATTTTTTGTTCTGGTTTATCTGCACAAGAAATGGCAAGAGCCAGACATGCCGTAAGTAATAATTTCGATTTCATAACCTTCATTTTTATTATCTGACACAAAGGTGAATTAATATTATTATTTATAAAAACTATATTATCAATATCTTCATTGACAGTGTAAATATTAGATATTTGCACTTTGAATATTCAACAATTTCAATATGTGCTAGCGGTAGTTGATTCAAAGAATTTCGAAGATGCCGCAGAACGCTGTTTTATTACTCAATCTACACTAAGTACCATGATCGGCAGGTTCGAAAATGAGATTGGAATTAAAATCTTTAATCGAAAAACAAAGCCTGTATCTGTTACTGCGGAAGGTGAATTATTAATCAAACGTTTGCGCATCATTTCAAACGAAGTAGGCGCTTTAAAAAACATAATTCAAGAAATAAAAGGAGAAATGGTTGGCGAACTAAAGCTTGGAATAATTCCAACTGTTGCCCCCTACTTACTTCCATTGTTTCTGACTGAATTTGCTAGCAAATTCCCCAACGTAAAAATTGTAGTTAAAGAAATGCCTACTGCCCAAATTCGTGAACAACTAAAAAACCGTTTGTTGGATGTTGGAATTCTTGCCATACCAATAGAAGATGATGAGTTAATTGAATATCCGCTTTTTTCAGAGCCTTTTATGGTATACGATTGTGGAGAGAAGAAACTGCCCAGTTCGGTGGCAATAGAAGAGTTGGATTACTCGAATCTTTGGCTATTACATGAGGGTCATTGTTTGCGTACTCAAGTATTTCAAATCTGCGAACAATCAAATTTAAATCCAAAAGCTAATCGGAACTTTGAGTTTGAATCTGGCTCAATGGGGAGTTTATTGAATTTTACTAAGGCTAGTAGCGGCATGACCATCGTTCCGCAGTTGGCGATAAATCATTTATCTAAAAAAGAGCACAAACGTCTAGTTCCATTTTCAGAACCCGTTCCAGTGCGTTCAATTGGTTTGTTGACTCATCAGCATTTTGTAAAGAAACGACTCATTGATGAGTTACAAACTATTGTAAAACGCTCTGTGAAAGATTTAATTCCTTCAATTCTCAAAGAGCAGGTTATTCGTCCAATCCATTAACTAGTCTTCAAGTTATATAACCAAAAAGCCCTGTATCGAAATACGATACAGGGCTTTTGTATGTCTTAATTTGATTGCAAATGCTGAATCAAATCAGATACTCGGATAACTAGTTTCCACTAGAGTCTCTATTAACTCTTAATTCACGTCCGTTGTATTCTTGATCGGTAAACGAAGAACTCATTTTACCAGAGTGCTTTTTATTAATATCGAAATAAGCATTAAGGTTTCTTAATCGGATATCACCAACTTCCTCTCCTTTAATTCCTGTTTTCTCACTCAAATAAGTACGCAATTCCGATTCATTCATTCCGTCTTTACGACCTAGGTTAATGAAGAAAGTTACGTCGTCACCACTAGTAGTTTTTGGCTTTCTTGATTCACGAGCACCTCTATCGCTTCGGTCTCCTCTCCTATCTCTACGATCTCTGTCTCCACGACCGCTATCTCTTCTATCACTACTTCTTGGAGCACGATCTCTATCACCTCTTCCTCGATCTCTATCGCGACCTCTACCTCTATCGCGATCCCTGTCGTTTCCTCTTCCAGGTCGACTTGTATCGTTCAAATCTGCATGATCTTGAGAATAATTCAACTTATTCAGCTCATGGCTCACCAATTTTTCGATAAGCATATCAATATCCAACCCTTCCCATACTTCATATGCTGCATCTAACATCTCTTCAGACAGGTGAGTTGAAGGTTCAGTATCTGCAATCGACTGAAACCAACCACGCATTCTGTTCATTTGGACATCTTTTACGCTTGGCACAGCTATCTTTTCGAACGTAATTTTCAGACGATCTGTATACTGCTTAAGCGTACCTGCTTCACGACTATTTACAAGAGCCAATGAAATACCTTTTTTACCAGCACGAGCAGTTCTACCTGAACGGTGCGTGTAATATTCTCTAGAATCTGGAAGCGAATAATGAATTACGTGGGTAAGATTATCTACATCAATTCCACGTGCAGCAACATCAGTTGCAACTAAAACCTGTAACTCATGGTCTTTAAATCTACGCATAACACGTTCACGCATGGTTTGCGTCATGTCACCGTGCATGGGCTCTACTCTGTAATCGTCTTTCGCTAATTTCTCAGCTACTTTTTGAGTGTCAATTTTTGTTCGGCAAAAGATTACACCACGCATATCTGGATCTTGATCCAAGAAACGCTTTAAGGCATCCATCTTATCCGATGACTTTACTTGAGCGTATAAATGCTCAATATTTTTATTAACCTCTGTTCCAGTACTAACCTGTACTTCAAAAGGATCAGTCATGTATTCTTTTACAATTCTTCTGATGTCCTTTGGCATTGTTGCCGAAAACAACCAAGTCAATTTCGTGTCTGGGGTAAATTCAAGAATCTTATCGATATCTTCTTTGAAGCCCATGTTCAACATTTCGTCGGCTTCATCCAAAACTACATAGTCCACGGTTGATAGGTTAATTGCTTTCCGACCTATTAAATCCAATAAACGGCCCGGTGTAGCTATAATAATCTGTGGTTTTCTTTTTAGTTCGCGAATCTGACCAGATATGTTCGCTCCTCCACCATAAACTACTGCAGTGCGCAATCCATCAATATACTTCGCGAAAATTGCGATTTGCTCAGCGATTTGATTTGCCAGCTCACGTGTTGGCGCTACTATAAGTGCCTGAGTATTTGCATTAGTTGCATCAATAAGGTGCAGTAATGGTAATCCAAAAGCTGCTGTTTTACCAGTACCTGTTTGAGCGAGCCCAATAAAATCTGTGCTTTCAGTTAATAATTTTGGAATCGATTGTTCTTGTATTGGAGTTGGATTTTCGTATCCAAGTTCAGCAATAACCTTGTTAATTTCAGGCGAAAGGCCCAGTTCTGCAAATGTCATAACGGTATTCTAATTTGGCGCGAAAGTACTATTAATTAAATTCTTAGCTCTATTATTGGGCATACTTCGAAGGGTAAAACGCTTATTCTATTTACAATACAGCTTTCTCAGGTATAAATAAGCATCTATTCGGACGGCTAACCAAGCTAGTAAACAGTAGTTTATTAATCAAAACACTTTTGAAAATGGTAGTAATATGTAGGTTGTTTTAGTTGAAATTTTTAGCATACGATTTTTATATATGACTTAATGAAGTAACTCCTTCAAACACTGTTCGACTTCTCTCTAATACATGAGAGTATTTGGCATTTCGATCACTAACCTTTGCGGCTCAATTGACATTTGTGGACCTATCAGAAAAGTAGATCATAAAACAGATAAATCTAGCCGGAAATTCAGGAAAATATAATCTCTAACTGAAAATGCTTTTTTATGAATAGTAAATTCAACTATATTTGAATAATTAAAAATTACGCCATGAAAACTGTTTATTTGGACAAAACCAGTGGCTGGTTAATTTATGATATAACAAACACTACCTCTACTCGGGACAAATATATGCTGGGGAAATATTGGACTATGACCGAAAGAGGTCTGGAGTGCCAACATATGGATATGTCTAAAGAAGGCATTCGATCTCGAAAAAAAGAACGAAGAGTTCAACCCTCTAGCAAACCGGTAACTCCGACGCTAAAAAACACACCTAAAACTACTAAACAGCAAGCTGATACAACAACTACTGCTGTTATAACTCCTGCCGAAGAACATGAAATGCAGCCGCTTTTTCCAACACCTTTCACCATAATAACCTAGGCTTATTATTCCAGAAGTTATCTGAAAACGGAATTGGCTTAAGAAATGTGTTCCGACTCATTTTTAGCGTCAATTCTGTTCTTTTTTAAATGCCTTCTTTATACTTACTTTTGCACTCTCAAAAAAGTACTTTTATCGGTACTTTTAAGTTTAAAATTTCGGTTATGGCAGAACAAAAAGAGGCGGTTGAGGCAGCTGCAAATACAATTCCAGAAGAAGCTAGAAAAGAATTACTTGCCGATTTTAAGTTAGCAACTTTAAGTCGCGAAACCAGTTTGTTAGGACGTCGCGAAGTGCTTACTGGAAAAGCAAAATTTGGAATTTTTGGAGACGGAAAAGAAATCGCTCAAATTGCTTTGGCCAAACAATGGAAAAATGGCGATTGGCGCAGTGGATACTATCGCGATCAGACCATGATGATGTCCGCTGGATTGTTGAACGTTCAACAGTTTTTCGCTCAACTTTATGCCCACCCTTCTATTGAAGCTGAGCCTGCATCTGGTGGTCGCCAAATGAATGGTCATTACGCTTCTCGTTTTATTGACGAAAGCGGGAACTGGTTGCCTCAAACCGAAATGAAAAATTCCTCTGCCGACGTATCTCCAACAGCCAGTCAAATGCCTCGATTATTGGGCTTGGCATACGCCTCAAAATTTTATAGAAATTCTCCAGAACTCAAAGACAAAAAGAACTTTTCGAACAAAGGAAACGAAGTTGCTTTTGGAACAATTGGCGATGCCAGTACATCTGAAGGTATGTTTTGGGAAGCACTTAACGCAGCAGCCGTGCTTAGTGTTCCTATGGTAATGTCTGTTTGGGATGATGGACACGGAATTTCGGTTCCAAAAGAATACCAAACCACAAAAGCGAGCATCTCTGATGCACTCGCCGGGTTTCAGCGAGAAGAAGGAACAAATGGTTTTCAAATTTTTAAGGTAAAAGGTTGGGATTACCGCAACCTATGCTTAACCTACGATGAAGCGGTTCGCGTTGCAAGAGATGAGCACGTGCCTGTTTTAGTGCATGTAGAAGAAGTAACTCAGCCACAAGGGCATTCTACTTCTGGCTCTCACGAGCGCTATAAATCTGCAGAGCGATTGGCTTGGGAAACTGAATACGATTGTATTGCCCAATATCGCAAATGGATGATTGAGTTGGGTGCAAGCAATGACGAAGAGTTGGACGCAATTGTAAAGGACTGTAAAAAAGAAGTTAGAGATGCTAAAAAAGCAGCTTGGGATGCATTTTTAAATGAAATAAAAGAAGAGCAAAGCACGGCTGTTGATTTAATTGAAGCAGCAGCCTCGGCAAGTGAAAACAAAAATTTCGTTCTGAAACTTAGCAGTGATCTAAAAACTATTGGAGAGCCAGAAAGACGAGACATTTTTGTAGCCGTTAGAAAAGCAATTCGATACCTACGAAAAGAAAATAACTCAGCTAAAGAAAACCTAATAACATGGTATAAATCTGAACTAGCAATTAACGAAACCCGTTACGATTCATTTTTATACAACGATTCAAAAGGCAACGCATTAGAAGTGCTTCCAGTTCAGCCTAATTATGATGGAGAAACGGTTGTTGACGGAAGGGAGATTCTTAGAGAGAATTTTGATAAACTCTTAAGCGAGCATCCAGAAATGTTGATTTTTGGTGAGGATGCAGGTAAAATTGGCGGGGTAAATCAAGGGCTAGAAGGATTACAAGATAAGTATGGCGTTCATCGTGTGTTCGATACTGGAATTCGTGAGTGCACTATCATAGGCCAGGCAATTGGGCTTTCGATGAGAGGGCTGCGTCCTATTGCAGAAATTCAATACTTGGATTATTTGCATTATGCAATTCAATTGATCAGTGATGATTTAGCCACTGTGCAATACCGAAGTAAAGGTGGGCAAAGAGCCCCAGTAATTATTAGAACTCGTGGACACCGATTAGAGGGAGTTTGGCATTCAGGATCACCAATGGGAATGATCTTAGGAGCTGTAAGAGGCGTCCATGTTTGTGTTCCTCGAAACATGACACAAGCTGCAGGCATGTACAATACTTTGATGAGTGCGGAA
>ERZ651776.3736-NODE-3736-length-14742-cov-3.378657_pt1 | contig 14742 bp, 14 predicted proteins | sample MGYA00514761_ERZ651776 | MGnify/ENA metagenome assembly ERZ651776 | reverse complement strand
CAAGAATCTCCTGAAGTTAAGTCAAAATCTAAAGAAGAATTTAGAGACTTACTATAGTCAGCTCTAGGATTATCAAAATTTTCCCAATAAGGATGAAACCATGCGCCTGCACCTACATTTAAATATAATATTTCTTGATCTGGTTTATCTTCATATAAAAATTTTGTAGAATTTGGATTTACATCAACTACTTTATACCCATATGCTGCAATTAATCTAAGAATTTTTCTTTTTATTTTCTGTCTTAACATACTATGTAAATTATAGGCACCTTTAAAAAAAATCAACTGATAATTATTTGTAATAAATATATTTCATTATTATCAGTCATATTACCTCAAGAAGTTTGTAAACATAAGCGTGGCATGGAAATATTAAGTTCTCTACCCATCATACTGAGTAAAACAGAAACCCTTTGATTTTCATTAATCCCCATAAATATAGCATTAGTGCCTTTTAAAACACCATCATTAATTTTAACATCCTCACCAATTTTAAATCTAGAGTTTACTATAGAATCTAAATTACCTTGATTATCTTCTTGGACCATTAAATTCTTTATTACTTCATTTGAAATAATACTAGGCTCATTTCCAAAAGCAACTATTTTATTAACTCCAAATGTTGAGTTAATAGATGCAATATTATCATGTAATAAATTTAATTGTATAAAAAGATATCTTGGAAATAATGGCTTTAATATTTTTTCTACTTTTCTTGCGTGCTTCCTGGTACCTATATATTGAGGAAGATAAACAAAATAATTTTGTCTCTGTAGATTTAGCTTAGCTCTAAACTCTTGATTAGAAAGAGCATGTATAACATACCAATTTTTCATTATAATAATTTTCTTTCTAAGCCTAAAAATTTAGGAACAACTATATGGTATTTACTATATTTATTTTTTAGAAATTTATACCTAATATTTGGTTCATCTAGCTTAGTCATGATTATTGCATCCACACTACTTCCAACTTCAATGTTACTAATTACTTTTTTCCCACAATAATTATCATTCTCCTTACCTAACACACCAATAATATTAACTTCTGTATCTATAGCTGTTAATATTAATATTTCTGAGAGTTCTGATTTATCTGATAATACTATTGAAAAAAATATACTTGTGGGTGCTCGCCCACGTGCAGCAACGTTTACAAAATCGGGGGACATTGCATATGCAACAGCCGAGATTAGTGGTGAAGTTGTTAAAATAGATATGAATACAGGAGAAATTCTAAAAAGAGGAAGTAGTGGTGATAATAAATCGAAACCTAAAGATGTCGTTCTAAATAAGGATGAATCTGTTGTCTATGTCGCTGCTGGAAGAGCTAATAAAGTTGTTGCGATGGATGCTCAAACTCTGGAAATAATTACTAGCATACCTGTCGGAAAACGCGTTTGGGGGCTAGCGATTAGTAAAAATGGAGAACTGCTATTTTCGACAGATGGTGTAAGCGGAACTGTATCAGTCATCAAAACTAGTACCAATGAAGTGATTAAAACAATCAAAGTTGGTGAATTTCCATGGGGCGTTATCATAAATGACTAACGTTTAATGGAGTGGTATTTTGACCGCATCCTCTTTATTTACGCTCTTATAATATTGTGCCTGATTGCAAGTCGTGCGATATCCGCAATGCTTGATACGTTAAGTTTATTTTTTATTTGAGTACTGTAATTCGCAACTGTTTTGTAGCTTAAGAATAATTTTTTTGCTATTTCACTGGTGTTTGAACCCTCTGCTAACATGCAGAATATCTCAAATTCACGTGAAGACAATTCAGAAAGTAAAGAGTCTTGTCCTCGATGTTTTTCATAGGCTAATCTTTGTGCAAGTTCGGCATCTATAAATTTCTCTCCTCTCGAAAGGCATATTATAGCTTCAATAAGTAGTTGAGGGTCAGTGCTTTTAGTAATGTAACCGCTAGCGCCCGCTTGTAACGATTGTTCCACAAAAATAACTTCCTCATGCATGCTAAATACAAGAATTGTAGCTTTTTTATCACGAGAACAAATACGCTTTATTGCTTCTATACCCCCAATCCCGGGCAGAGAGAGATCCATAACAATAACATCTGGCTTATGCGTAATATATAATTTATAGGCTTCCTCTCCACTATTTGCCTCTGCTATTACAGCTATTTCAGGGGTGTTTTTTAATAACACCTTATAGCCAGCACGAACCACCGCATGGTCATCAACTAACATTACTTTTATCAATTTAAACATATCGAAATCTTTTATGTCTCTATCGGAATAATTATATCAATTGTCAATCCATTATTAACTTCACTGGTGAGTTCGAATTTTCCATGATTCATTTCAACTCGTTCTTTCATCCCAGGCAAACCTAATCCTGTCATTAATTTGTCTTTATCCAAACCAACACCATTATCTCGAATATTCAGATTTATATGTTTTGAATCAGAAAAGTTTACCAACTCCATTGAAATAAAAATTTTGCTAGCAGATGAATATTTCAATGCGTTAGTTAGACTCTCCTGAACGATTCTGAAAAGACTAATATTTAAAAGTTCTGTTAAATCAGAAGGTATATTTGAAAATGAAAAACGACAAAAAATATCATCTTGTCGACTATTCCAATCATCAACCATCGACTGTAATGCTTTAATCAATCCAAACTCATCTAAAACTGACGGCCGTAATCGATGCATCATATTTTTTGCAACTTGATAAATATGGTCTGAATATTCTATTATCATTTTTGCGCTTGAATTTATTCGGCTTTTATCTGATTTCTCATCATTTATGATGGCAGCAGCAACGGCTTTAATAGCTGCAATAGTCTGACCTAATTCATCATGAAGTTCTTGTGCAAGATGTCGACGTTCTTCCTCCTGAATTTCAAGCGAGTACTTGGTCAATGATTGATTTTTCGCCTTAGTTTCCAGCAAAACTTTGGCCATATGATTAAATTGTTGAGAAATACGATCTAACTCAGGTAAGCGGAAATGAGGTAATTCCAATTCATAATTTCCTTTCTCGATGTCTGACAAACCTTTTAGTATTGTATCTATTGGTGCAAGATATTTTCCAATAACAAAATATAATAATATATTAGCCGAAATAATAAATGCCAACAAAAATATTAAAATACTCTTTGTTTCAGTCCAATTTTCATCAATTTCATCAGTTGGGTCGGCACGTATAACTATTCCTCTTGGAGGTTCTATCGGATCATACAACCAATGACGAATTACAGTTGGTGGAGGTCTTACTAGCTTAACAAACCACTTTGGTGATTTTATTACCTTGAGAATAGTATATTCTTCATGAGGTGCGATTAAATCATTTGAACTTGCTATATCAATATGAAGATGGCGTGTTAAATCCTGTTCCGAAAGCGTTTTCAATACTTCTATTTGTTTTTGTTTATCCGACTTCAATATTGTCGAAGAAAATGCAATTTCGATCAATTGCAAAGCAAGATTTGCAGTCGATTCAACTTCATGCTGAACAACATCACGTGCATTCGCAATGATATAAAAGCTACTACAAACAAACAGGCTGATAAACAATATCGTTATGAGAAAATTAAGCCTGATTCTAAGGCTCATAAAGTTTGACCCCCTTGCATAATGTTTTAGATATTAAGCTGAACTAACCGATGTTACTATGTAGCCTACTTGAACTATTTATATGAAAAGCTATCCTCATAAGGTAGATTATGAGTCTACAAGACCATCTAAACTAATATAAATAAACATTTTAATTAAATTAGGAAAAACTCCTGATGAACAAACACATCAAATTATTCACTTTACCATTATTTATAGGGCTTGCACTTTTAAATACTACTAGTGCAGAAACAACATCACTGGATTCAGCAGTTGAAACTAAACTGCTTGCTCAAAAGGATGTTGTTATATCTCAAAACAAAGTGGATGCTCTAGTAAGCAAAACTGACGAAATGGTACAAAAATATCGTGATGCAATACGAAAGACTGATAGTTTGAACACATATAATGGACAAATATCAAGATTAGTTAGACAACAAAAAGTTGCCTTAAATGCTATTAAGCGTCAACTTGACAATGTTGAAGAAACTCAACGAGACATTATACCTTTCATGGTGAGAATGATTTATACATTAGAAAAATTTGTAGAACTTGATCTTCCTTTTTTAACACAAGAACGCCAAACACGCGTCGCAGGTTTAAAAACCATTATGGACAGTCCAGATGTATCACTGCCTGAAAAATATCGTCGTATCATGGAAGCCTATCAAATTGAAATGGAATATGGTCGGACATTAGAGACATACTCTGACACAGTTAAACTAGAAAATCAGGAGTTTACAGTTGACATATTACGTGTTGGCCGATTGCTGATTAGCTTTCAGACACTTGATGGGAAAATGAGCGGAGTGTGGAATAGAAAATCAAAGTCTTGGGAAAAAGTCTCATCTGAATATAATCGTTCTATTAAACAAGGTTTACAAATTGCAAAAAAACAAGCACCACCAGAATTAATAAAGCTACCCATTAATATGTCAGAGAAAGAATAATGAAACGATTAATTTTTTTAAGTTTATTTGTATTTCTATCATTCGTTTCTGCCGATGAGCCAAATGATTTACAATCGTTGTTAGAACAAGTAAAAAAAGAACGTTATCAGGAAAAAGAAGTTCTTGCTAAACGAGAGGCAAAATTTAAAAGAGTTAATAGTAAGCAAGAAGAGTTATTGACCAATGCGTTACAAATACTAACTAAAGAAGAAACTCGCAGCACATCATTGAGAAATAAATATGATGCTCAGGAACTCGAGATTGCGCGACAAAATAATATATTGAAAGTAAAAATGGGGGCCCTAGGTGAGCTTGATGGCATCATCAAGCAAATAGCTGGTGATTTAAATGGCATTATTGATGCGTCTCTTGTCTCTGCTCAAAAACCAAACCGCGATAAAATTCTTGATATCTTATCTGATCGTAAAGAATTACCTTCCTTAGAAGAACTGGAAGAGCTTTGGATATTGGCCATGGATGAAATGGTCGAGTCAGGAAAAATCGTGACCTTCCCAGGCAAAATTATCACTGCAGCAGGAAATGAAATTGAACAAAATGTAACACGTATTGGTGTTTTTAATGCCGTCTCTGCAGGTCGCTTTTTAAGAAATCTACCTGGGACGGGTAAATTGATTGAGCCTGGCAGACAACCGGGACAGCGCTTTTTAGATATGGCGCAAAATATTGAAACTAGTAGCTCCGGAATCCACGCATTCCCCATCGATCCGACACATGGAGGCATGTTAGCTCTTCTGGTTCAAGTGCCTGATCTTAAGAATCGAATTGAACAAGGCGGTCTTGTTGGTTACGTTATTATATTCATAGGTTTGATAGGTGTTTTGATAGCTTTAGAGCGCTTGATTTTATTAGTAACTACCAGTCGTAAAGTTAAAAAACAACTTAAAAGCAAAAAATCTGGAGATAACCCATTAGGTCGTATAATGCAGGTATATGAAAAGAATCCTTCCATTGACACCGAAACACTGGAACTGAAATTAGATGAAGCTATATTAAAAGAAATGCCCAGAATTCAACGTGGACTGGCGGCACTTGCTTTACTTGCGGCAATATCACCCTTGCTTGGCTTACTCGGAACTGTAACTGGTATTATTGAAACATTTCAATCTATAACACTATATGGGACTGGTGATCCGCGAGTAATGTCTGGTGGTATATCACAAGCATTAGTAACAACTGTTATGGGTCTCTTAGTTGCTATTCCCTTACTGCTCTTCCATAGTTTCCTTTCTTCTAAAAGTAATGCATTGATTCAAATATTAGATGAAAAAAGTACAGCTTTCGTTGCGCTACTTTCTGAAAAAAGTCATCTTAAAGATAATGCTTGATCAAGTAGACATAATGAGGGAGTTTTTTATTAAAGGCGGACCAGTGTTCACTGGTGTTTTCCTCCTATCGATATGTCTTTGGGCATTAATAATTGAGCGCTATTATTTTATATACAAAATATATCCTGTTCGACTTAGATCAATTGTGCAGCAATGGCAAAAACGTCATGAAAGATCTTCATGGTTTGCATTAAAAGTCAGAGATGGCTTGTTAAGCGAAATATCTATTGAATTAAAACATAACCTTATACCCATCCGAGCCTTGACAGGCATATTACCGCTACTTGGTTTACTTGGTACTGTAACAGGAATGATCGCGATATTTGAAGTTCTAAACGTCTTTGGTAATAGCAATGCTCGTGGTATGGCAGAAGGTATATCAAGAGCACTATTACCAACAACAGCAGGTCTAGTGACTTCTATCATTGGTATATACTTTAGCGCAGATCTCTACAAACGGACTAAAACCAATGAACTATTGGCTAAAGATCTACTAACACATGACTAATTATGAAACATACACAATCAAATCAAGAATCTGCCGCTGAAAGCGTTAATTTAACACCCTTAATTGATATGGTGTTTATTTTGTTAATATTTTTTCTAGTTACTGCTTCCTTTACTAAAGAATCAGGAATTGATGTTGATCGACCGACAGCAAAAACTGCAGCCAGAGAAGAGCAAGGCAGCATGATCATTGGTGTCAGCAAAGATGGTGAAATTTGGATCGACAGCCAAAAGATTGATATGCGTGCAGTGCGTGCTCATGTAGAACACTTGCATGCACAAAACCCAGAAGGAACTGTCATTATTCTTGCTGATCAAAGTGCACGAACAGGAACCACCGTTGAGGTACTTGATCAAGTTCGTTTAGCTGGTGTTACTAACGTATCAATTGCAGCATCGAATGAATAATTAATTTTTACTATTGTGTGAACCATGCGACTTTCGAATCTGAAAATTCTGGAGACTACAAAGGTCCCGTCAGTAATCATTGTTGCAATAATTTTCAATATTGCGATATTCATTCTAATTCAACAATTGGTAAGCAACGAACATACGCTTAACTTGAATTTATCCGATCTCAATCCTGTTAAACTTATACGTCTACAACAAAAACCTGAACAACCTAAACAAAAAAAAGAAATTGACGAGATAGAACCACCCCCTTTAGAAAAGCCACCTCCGCCTCCAAAAATGGCTGAACCTCAAATTGAAAAACCTCAGCCCATGGAATCAAGACTATCACCACCCGATATAAACATGCCTTTATCATTGTCCGGCACACCTTATCTCGGAAATTTTTCAAAAAATGCACTAAAAGCTACGCCTCGTAGTAAGCCCTCCAAACCAAATATCGACATTAATGTAGTGCCTACTTACAGAATACAACCTATATATCCTCTTCGCGCTTTACGTAGTGGTATACAAGGTATGGTTACTGTCGAATTTATTATAGCAATTGATGGCTCAGTTAAAAATCCTGTTATCATAAAATCTAAACCACCTAAAATTTTTGATAGTGCTGTTTTAAAAGCAATATCAAAATGGAAATATAATCCAGACATGATTGATGGAAAACCCGTGGAAAAGAAAGCACATCAAGATGTAAAATTTAAATTAAAACGATGAGTATATTCATGCAGAAAAAATTGGGAAAAAGCATTTTAATCACAATTCTTATCGTTTTTTACAGCTCACTTTTTGCAGAAGAAAAGAAAAAAAATTATAAATTAGAATCTAATGTACATGCTGAATTAATTGGGATTCATGAGCAGATTGAAGAAGGCCAAAATGTCAAAGCGCTTAAAAAATTAAAAAAATTAATATCATCAAATAATCTCAAAGCTTATGATTCTGCTGTTGTCTATCAAACTATTGGCTTTGCCAAAAGTAATATAGGCGAATTCGAAGAGGCAGCAGAAAATTTTATTCAAGCATTGTCTATTGATGCTCTACCAAAAGACGTCACACATGAACTAAACTATTCTGCTGCACAGTTATTAATACATATAGATAAGTCTAAAGAAGGCTTGGAATATCTGTCTAAATGGTTTGCTACTGAAACCAAGACGACGGGAGATGCGCATATACTTGCTGCAACAGCTTATTATAATATAAAAGACTATCAACAGCTCATTACTCATGCAGAGAAAGCACTTGTTTTATCCAGTAAGCCACAACTAAGTTGGTATGAACTGCTATTAGCTGGTTATTATGAGATAAATGAATATCAAAAATCTGCCACCCTACTTGAAACTATCATTATCAAATATCCAAAGAAATTAAATTATTGGTTACAGTTAGCAGAAATCTACCAACGCCTTGAACAGGGAAAGAAAGCATTGGCGATATATGAACTAGCATATGCGAAAGGGTTGCTAAAAAGAGACGATATAAACCGTTTGATAAGTAACTATTTATATTTAGAAATGCCATATAAAGCGGCTGTACTCCTTGAAAAAGAAATGGCTGTTGGTGATATTAAGCCTGATATTGAAATGTTGAAGCTGCTCGCCAACAGTTGGATGCTCGCTCAGGAAAAGAAAAAAGCTGAACCTGTATTTAAAGAAATTATTAAAAATTTTAGAGATAATTATTCACGACTCCGACTCGGCCAATTATATACTGAGGCAGAAGAGTGGCAACAGGTGATTGAAGTTCTTAATGTTGAATTCGAATCTAAAGACAAAGTTTTATTATCCAAAATTAATTTACTATTAGGCATTGCACAATACCACTCTAGAAATATTGATAAGGCAACAAAAGCTTTTACTAGTGCATTATCTGACAAATCGACAGAAGAACAAGCTATTTGGTGGTTGCAACATTTGAAGAAAGAAACAATTAAACAAGAAAGTTAGGAAGATACTTTACTTTGATGTTTCTAAAATCTTAACCAATTCACAGATAGTTTGCATCGTTCATGTGTTTTTCTTCGCAAAAGAAATCTACCCATATGCTCAGAATCTTTCAACATCATTCAGGAAAGAAAGCCTTTCGGCTAGCAACACACTAATTTCAATATCTTTGTGTTCCTTTTCTATCAGTGACTATTTCTTTTTTTCATTAATTTTATTTATTAAACCGACCAAACTTCAGCATAATGATTGGCATTATCAGGAGATTAAGTACAGTTGATGATGTCAATCCTCCAATAATAATTGCCGCCATAGGGCCCATGATTTCGCGACCGGGATTATCGCTATTAATGGCAATCGGCAGCATTGCCAATGCGGTCACCAATGCAGTCATCAATATTGATGGTAATCTTTCCTTTGCACCTTGGATAGCTACCTCAAGGTTCCATGGTAAACCTTCATCTTGTACAAGGTACTGATAATGAGTAACCAACATGATTGAGTTTCGTATAGTAATCCCAAAAAGCGTAACAAATCCTACGAGAGAACCAACAGATAGTTCCCCTCCTGTAATCAATACAGCTATCACACCGCCTACTAATGCAAAAGGTAAATTAATTAACATCAATAACACATGCCTAAAATTGCGAATAGCCATATAAATTAGCATCATCACAATAGAAAAGATCACACTCGATAGTACAATTAATTCCTCTTTTGCTTTAGCTTGTTCAATCGCAGCACCAGTGAACTCTGGATACATTTCAGTATTGAATTCAATTTGTGAAAACACTTTTTCTTCAAGCTCATTCATGAAGCTGACTATATCTCGATTAACAACATGACTAGTTATGCTCTGTACACGTTGTCCATCCTGATGCAGTATGCTGTATCGTCCGCTTTGTTGTCTTACATCAGCAAACTCTTTCAAAGGCAACAACAATCCTCCGACAGTTTTAATTGGTAATTCACGAACATCGTTAGGTGTCTGGCGTTTATTTTTAGGTAAGGTGACAACGACATTGAAAATACGATTATCTTCCTGATATTTCGCAACTGCTAGGCCTTCAAATGCAGTTTTAATACTATTCACAACTTCAACTGGAGTGAGTCCATGCTCTTTTAATTTATCCAGACGTAATGCCAGTTGCAATAGAGGCGTCGGACTAGAAGACTGAACTTGTACATCCCTTGCCCCGTCGATAGTTTTCATCACAGCAGATACTTCCGTTGCTTTTTTATCTAGGGCATCCAGATCACTTCCATAGATATTAACCACGATAGGCGTAGAATATCCGGAAATAGTTTCGTGTATACGTTCAGAAAGGAAATTATGTGCTTCATGACGTAAACCAGGAAAATTATTCAATGTATGGCGTATGCTGTCCAATACTTCTTGTTGTTCTGATCCACTCAAATTGATATTTAAATCAACCTCAAATTCACTATAGTGACTTCCAAAAGTATCTGCGCCTCGCTCCGCCCTGCCTGACCAGAAAGATACAGAAATCACTCCCGGTATATCCATAAACAATTTCGAAACTTGATTCCCAACACGAATCGATTCTTGCAGTGATGTTCCAGAAATACTTGAAGTATGAACAATATAATGACCTTCTCTAAGGTTAGGGAGAAATTGACCACCAATCCCCGGCAATACTGATAAACCGGACAAGCAAAAGAGTATTGTCGAAATAATTACTAGGTAGGATGAACGTGAAATTAGTGTTAAAGCTTTTTCGTAATATGTTTCTAATATATTGATTAGTGGTGGTTCAATATTTTTTAACTTATCTTTTGCTAGAAGCAGATAACATAATGCAGGCGTTACTGTCAGAGCAACCAATAAAGACATCATTATTGACAAAATATAGGCCATGCCTAGCGGTGCAAACAATCGTCCAGTAATACCACCAAGATGTAATAAAGGAACAAAGACTAATGCCACAATAAAGCTAGCATAGACAACTGAACCTCGCACTTCCATTGATGCGTTGTAAACTACATCTTTCATTGATAGAGGGTTACTTAAAAGTTTATTTTGTCTTAAACGTCTGAATATATTTTCTGTATCAATGATTGCATCATCCACCACTTCGCCTAATGCAATAGCTAGACCACCGATCACCATTATATTCAGATTCACGCCCATTTCTAACAAAACCAGAATGGCTGTCAATAACGACAACGGAATTGCCAACACTGAAATAAATGCAGTTCTGAAGTTGAATAAAAAAACAACAAGAACCATAACAACAAGTAAACCACCTATCAAAAGATGTCCTGTGATACTACTTACGGAACGTTCTATGTAATTAGCAGGGCGAAATAAAGTCGGGTGAAGTTTGATGTCGTTTTCTGCAAAGATCTTATCAAGACCTTGAATAGCTTTTTCAACATCATTCGATACATTTAAAGTATTTGCACCATATTGTCCGATAACCATAAGAACAATACCTTCTTTGCCTAAGATTGATCCGGCACCAAAAGCGGGTTCTGCACCATAATCAATATTAGCGACATCTCCAAGCGTGATACTCACTCCACCTATATGTTTGACAACAACCTGAGCTAGTTCATCTATTTGTTCAGGTAATCCTGTCAAACTTAGACTTAAGCGTTGATTACTATTCTCAATGAATCCAGCACCAAAGATTCCTGTTGCTTGCTTCGCTACATGAGCAATTTCATTTATTCCTATGCCATATTGTCTAAGTTTTTTTTCATCAATTTGGATTTGCAGTTGTTTTATCTCACCACCAAAAACATTAACGTCTGCAACACCTGGTACACTTAATAGAGTAGGAACTAGGTTCCAATCAACCATGCTGCGTAATTCCATCATGTCTTTACTTGATGATGTCACGCCCATGGTTAAAATTGTTGCCGATGATGACGCCATGGGAACAGGAACTGCGGGCCCAACACCCTCTGGTAACAAATTAATCAATCCGGCAAGCCTCTCTGAAACAAGTTGCCTGTTACGATAGATATCAGTATCTTCTTTAAAATAAATATTTACTACCGATAGACCTTGTATAGATTCAGAACGCACATGATCGATACCGATTAGTCCGGATAAAGTTGTCTCTATTGGTCTAGTAACAAGAACTTCAACTTGTTGTGTTGAGTATCCAGGTGCTTCTGTTTGTATGACAATTAGATTTGGAGAGAATTCAGGAAAAATATCAAGCCCTGCACGGGATAATTGATAGATGCTATAAATCATTAGTAATGAAGCAATCGCTATGACTATTCCACGATGATTTATTGAGAACTTGACGAGCGATGCTAGCATAATAATACTTTATGACTAATCATCATTCTCGTCGGGTATAGCCCATTTAAATTCTTCCGATAACAGGGTCTGCCCACCTTCAACAACAACTAAATCATCGCCAACGAGCATCTTGTCTTCCAACAACCAACCATTGTCTATTTTTTTAGCCATAGCCAGAGATTTTCTTATGAATGATTTCTGCCCATGTTTGATGTAGATCCACGGTTCATTCGCATACCAAATAACAGCTCGATCTGTTATGAAATGACCCTCGCTAATATTGCCACCCTCTTCTATCCATGCGAACAAACGCATTCCCACTCTAACTCTTTGAGACTCGAGTAGATAAAAATAACTCTCACCATATAGCGGATTATTGACCTCTTTTGCTTGGTCAAGATAAAACATCTTTTGAGCTCTCTTTCGCTTATTAAGAATGCTGACAAATACGGTTTGATTCTGTGGGACCATAGACTTACTTTTCGGTAAAGATAATAATACGAGTGCTTTTCGATACGAGGTCACTTCATCAAACATTTCCTGCTGTTCGTGGAGAAGAAGATTTGCTATAGCTTCACCCCAACTAGATTTAATCTTGTTGACAAAACTATTCATTCGCGTGTCAATCGCGATTAATTCAGATGCCTTCTTATCACGTTCATGATGAATTTTCTCCAGTTCTCGTGTTGAAAGGCTTTTTACTTTATACAAGGCTTCTGCACGTTCCAAAATTTTGTTATGGTTATAAAGTTCATCCTGTAATGTTTTGCGATCTACTAACAGAAGCTGATGATCTCCCTTCAAAGAGACCAAAGGTTTCACATCAATAACTTCTGCATGTGCCATGAATTCTGGTCTCATGGAAATACTTTCTGCTGTCTCGTATTTCAATCCTGATGCTTCAGCAACATTTTCATCTAATATTATCGCTTTATAACCATCAATGATTAAAATTCTTTCCTTTTCCTCTCCTTGTTCATTTGTATTGTGATCTGCTTTATTATTCTTGATTAAGTTATTTATTAAATCATTATCTTTATCGATTGTGCGAACAGCTAGAAACACCACTAAACTAATAACTATTAAAATAAGGCTGAATTTAATTAACCAATTCATTTTTACTTCTCTCTTCAATCATTTTTATCCATGAGGCCACAACACCATTTATACTTATTTTGGAATATACACTTTGCAACGAATGTTCAAACTCTAGTAAGGCATGTATCGCTTCTTTATATACATCAATACGCTCCTTTCGAGCTTTATAAAACTCTATCTTATTTCTCATTATTGTAATTAAATCTATCCCACCTATTTCCATCTGCTTTTCTAGTTCTTTCTCACGTTGCTCAATAGATTCAACAATGTCATCACTTATCTTAATTGATGATTTATGACGTACAACTGACCGGTATTTCTGGTAAAGTGAATTTAGCATTTCTTTTTGTAATACAATAACCTCTTGTTGCTTTATTTTACGCTCTTCAATTGCTTTTAAAATATTGAAATCTTGTTGGCTATTTTTAAACAGAGGTAATACCCATGAACTTCCTAAAGACCAAAGATTATCTGTTTGATCGAAAATAAATCCAGGAGATAGAACCAGATCGGGATATTGTTTCTCTATTTCTAGTCTCAGATCTGCTTCAGATTGAGCATAATCATTTAACTTGATCGCCATATCCAAATTATTGTTCATCATCACTTTCTGTAATTCTGCGAGATCTGAATCAATTATCTCCATCTCTTGATATGCTATCTCTGCAAACGACAATGGGTTTATAATTTCAATTTTGATCATATCCAACTCGGATTGAGCCAAATGAGTCATCGTTAATAGCTCATCTTTATTTTCTTGCAGTTTGTTTTCCTGCAAACTCAATTGAAACAAACTTCGTTGTAATTCAAGCTTCATTGAATTCAGCTTGAATTGACTCACAGCTCCCAACTCATACTTGTTTTGTAGATGTACAAATAAGTCTCTCAAGACTATAAGCTCATTTTTGATCTCTGAAATTTTTGCTCGCCTTAGTGCATAAGCATGATATTTCTCTTCGAATAAACCATAACGATCCAAAACAAGTCGATACATCTCTAAGCTTGAATTTAACAGATTAACTTGTTCTTTAGCTATTCTCGCCTCCCGTTTACTCTTGCGTTCATAGATAAAACTTAGAACGACACCTATAGTCCATTCTGATTGTCCATCAGATGTGTCACTATGATGCTCAAAGGGAATAAAGAACTCTGGATTTATTTTATAATCACTATGATCTAAAATAATTTTTGACTTTTTCCATTTCTTATACGCTCTTTGCATTTCAGGATCATAATATATTCCTGTTAAGAATAGACGATCAATTGAAAATATATTAGTCTGAAAAACCTCAGACGCAACTCCATTCAATTTAAGAAATTTATTTAAATCGGGATTGCTTATGGACCAAGAATTAATCTCATCTAAAACATCAGTCATATTAATTGGTTCTTCATAGTACGCCTGATTCATGCAGCCCTGCATACTCAAGCAGACTAGGAATATGGACAAGTTTGATTTTATGGATAGAATCATAAGTTTGGAAAATATTGAATTAATGATATTTTTAATAAATAAGCTTAAAATTTGCCATTTTACAAATTCAATTGGGATCTACTTGAATTAAAATACTCCATGTATATAAATAATAGAACCAGTTATATATTCATCCTGTTAATTATTCCCGT
>ERZ651776.3735-NODE-3735-length-14752-cov-12.789438_pt1 | contig 14752 bp, 23 predicted proteins | sample MGYA00514761_ERZ651776 | MGnify/ENA metagenome assembly ERZ651776 | reverse complement strand
TAATACTATTTGCAATCTTCCTAGCGGTATATCCGATGATAGGTGAAGGTTGGGCGGCATTCAGCAATGACTTCAATGTTGCTGGTGTGTCTGACTTCATATCAGAGCAGATTGCAAAATTTAAACAGTAAGGATAACAATGAAGAACTTAACAAAAGTAATCTTGGTGTTGGTAGGAGGCCTGATGTTGGCACAATGTTCTACCTACAAGATCAAACCAGATATGAACAAGAGTGGAGTTGTGAACAAAACACCTAAATGGTATGTTGATTACAAGCATGAAACTATGTTCAAGTACCAAGAGGCGGCAACGGCAGTGAGTCCAGACATGGAACTGGCCGTAAAGAAAGCGACGCTGTTGGCAAAGGCAAAACTTGTGGACAGGATCAATGGTGAGATGAACAGCAGAACAACTATCACTAAGAACGAAGCCGGCACTAACGAAGATCTAAATGTTACCGCAGGATCTCAAGATGTGATTGTCAATGTGATCGAGGATACCCTTGCAAGAGGTTATGAAGTTACTAAACAGGAGATGTACCTCACTAAAACTAAATCTTACAGAGCTTATATAATGATTGAAGTTAGCAAGAAAGAAGTTGAGGAGATCATCAATCAAGTGAACAAGAAAAAGTTGGCCTCTATTGACACAAGTGCTGTTACAAAACAAGCAGAAGCAATATTGAACTAGGGCTATGAGAAATTTATATTATATTATTGCCCTGGCATTCCTTACACTGGGATTGATAATATTTTCCACAACCGCAAATGCGGGTGGCCCATGGAACGATCAATATTGTGACGTAGAAATCACAAAGATAAAGGTTGTTAACGAAAAAGGTGAAACCATAAAAAATCTCACAGAAGAGAAAGTCACTTGCAATGACGGAGCCTCGGATTTCCTGTACGACTCGGGCATAGCAAAAAAATGTGAGATGTACACATGGGATATGCCTATCGGCAATGTATTAGTTACTCAGAGGCAAGTTGCCTGCGAAAAAATAGATGGGAGTGGATATGAGATTGTTCAAGGTTATCACAGTATTGATTAGCCTGATGCTGTCAAGCACAGCACTAGGTGACACAAAAGGACAAATAGGAAACATGCCAACACCAGAGTATTGGGGAGAACAGCTCAAATACAGTGCACCTTCTTTCAGGTTCACACGAACACAGTTTATTGGATTTTGGCTCAAACGAGAAGAGAAGAAGATGCACCAATCAGCGGTGTATTTCGCACTCGAAAACGCAGAGAACGGCAAGATCGTCAGTTGGTACAGCAAGAAGCGTCTGGCGGCGGGCAAGGTGCGTGTGATACATTCATACCCAATATCAGGCGGATATTGCCGTACGTACCAAGCATACATACAGGTCAAACGCAAATCACGGCACATGACCAACAACGCCTGCAAATATATTAACGACACACCTTGGGTGTTTTATAAATAATCAGTATAAATAAGTTTATAACACAGGAATTTACAAATGGCAACAGTTCAAGCAAGACATGAAAGAAATGACCCAAACGCAGGAATGCAGGGTGCATACTACACAGTAGACATAGCGATGGGTGCCTTCTTAGACACAGAAACAATCAACGGTGGAAGACTTTCTCCGTGTGCGGCGAACGACTTTGCTACGAAGCCAACTACACTTGCACAGTCTTTATTAGTTTCAAGAGGACAATTAAGGTACAAGATGATGTTGAACAATCTTCAGATCAGATCAAACTGCAGGATCATCAACATGGTTACGACTTATTCCAGTGATGCTGGCGATAACCCAATCACAGACATAAACTTTGGTATAGTTTTTGAAAACGACGACTTCGTACCAACAACAGGTACACAAGCGGATGACTCAACTACTACAACGACCAAAGTGTTGTACATCAAAGACAAGATCGCAGAAGCACTTTACGCCTCTCACACAGAGCTTATGACTGTGTTCAATCCAACTTCAGGTGCAGGCCTTATACAAAACACAGAAGTTTCTGTTGGCCCTGTTATGCTTGTGAGTCAAGATGAGATTTTAGACGGTATCACAGTTGCAGAAGTGGCTGGATTCAGATCTAACGTTGACGCAGAAACACCTACAGACAACGCACTAACTTACTCAGCAGAGTAATAATCAATAATTTTTATTTTTAAAAAGTTAGTAAGAAAATTCTGACTTGAAACTACTATTCGTCTGCGTAATCTAAGTTAATTGCAGTAGAGCCATCCACAGAAGTGAACGTGCCGTCGTATGCCGCTGGCAAACTATCGCCTGCCCTGTACTTGGTTTTCCAATCTAATACCCATGCGGCCCAGTCTGCCTTGAATGCCGCCCTCTCCGACTTCACGTCAACCCTTAGGCCGTCTGTGCCTGTGATATCCGCCTGTGAGTGTGCTATACCATTTGGACTACTCGGAGTCGTTGGTTTGTTCAAAGTTGATTGTGTTGAATGAAGTGTAAGGTCCGCCATACGTATATTTACCAAACTATTCAGTAGCATAAATGCAGGCTTTAATTTATAGTAAATACACTTTATAAATGTTTATCGCGATACTCACATTACTATCAGCACTGTCCATATCAGGAGTTGCAATATTCTACTCTGTGATTGGACTTGCGACCATATTCCCAGGTGCTTTCGTGCCTGTTGTGATCATGGGAGGTGTGTTGGAAGTGGGTAAACTTATAACGGCCTCATGGCTGTACAGGAACTGGAAGTTCACTCCGTTCATGTTGAAGACCTATCTGACAACGGCCGTCATAATACTTTCGTTGATAACATCAATGGGTATCTTTGGTTTCCTATCAAAAGCACACCTGGAACAGAATCTGGCCTCGGACACACTGATACAACGTATACAGATACTAGAGGACAAGATTGACAGCGAGAAGAACTCCATAGTGAGGCAGAATGCAGTCATAGACAGGCTGGAGAAATCCATAAACAGAAGCACAGGAACTGCCGACGGAGACATAGAAGTGCAACAACAGATCATCGCAGATGCCAATGAAAAATTAAAAACACTACTTACGGTCGAGACCAACACGGTGAGAGACCTAAACGACAGGCTGAAGGTGTTAGACAAGAACGTCAGTGACATACTGACTTCAAACAAATCATTCTTCAACGAAGAGAAAGCGGCCGCAGACCTTAAAGCAAGTCAGAAAGAGGAACGTGAACTGATAGCAGTAAACGTCAAAGAAGCACAGGACAGGATTTCAGAACTTAAAGCGGATCACAAGGCAGAGACCGCAGAAGCAAAAACTGTTATCGCCAACATGAGATCAGGATCACAGGACAACAAAAGCACATTCACACAGGACATAGAAACAGCAGAGAATAAAATATTTGACTCTCAGGGCAAGATTGACGAATACATTGTTGAGAAACAACCACTTGAGAAAAAGATGCTGACGCTGGAAGCAGAGATCGGGCCTGTGAAGTACATAGCCGCACTGGCAGTGGATTGGGGTATAACGGACCAGGTCGAGACTAGCAAGGCTGTAAGGTGGGTTATATTGCTGTTAATCGTGGTGTTTGATCCCTTAGCAGTATTACTATTGATCGCGGCCAACCAGAGTTTGATGAGAAGATTCCCACCAGAAGCACCCAAACCGCAGGAAGTCATAGACCTAGAGAAACCAGATGAAGAGGACGTCACACTCAAATGGAACGCAATGATGGACAAGTCAAACGCGGCGGCCAGGATGGAAGAGGCCACAGAACAACTGCAAGAGTGGAAAGACAAACTGGAATCATTCAACACCAAGGTACCAACACCTGAGAGCAGACCTGTTGAAATCGTACAAGAGGACAACAGTACGATTCCACACATAGATCTCGTAGGCCAAAAAAAAACTGAAGACAAAGAAATAGTAGTAGATAATACGGATAGGTTTGCTGACTCTGATGAACACCTATTTGATACAATCGAGAAATTAAAAACCATTGAAGACGGGTTTGATCCGGACGAAGTCATGTTCGACATGGTTGAAGAACCAGAAGTAGACAAGGACAAACAACTAGAAGAATTCAAGAAACGTGAGCAAGAAGAACTTGCCGCACTCCAAGAGTATGCACGTAAGGCCATGGAAGAAAATGCAACAACAGTAACGGTCGAAGAGGCCTTGAAAATGTCTGAAGCAGAAAGTGTTGAGACACCTATACAAGAAGAACGTATCAAACCTGACCTAACAGAAGTCATTGAACCAGAAGCCGAAATAGAAAAACCAAAGAATGTTGTCAAAAATTCAAAACCCAGAGTGATGAGGACAATACGACCAACCGAGGACAGGCCCCCAAAGCCGATTCTGAGTAATTGGCAAAGAGCTGAATTACTCGACAACTTCCACAAAGAACACGGCAACTTCGAAGACGTCCAAGACTACGTGCAAAACGAAGAGCAGGGTGATACAACTACCTGGAAAAAGATAAAAAATAAAACCACAACAGAGGAAGACTATCATCTAAGAATGGAACAGAGGATAGAGGACTTGATGGCAAAAGTTGAAGCAGGAGAAACAAAATTAGAAGACTTGACTGCAGAAGACAGACAAGTTATAATGGATATAAGAAATCAAAACGAGGTTTAATTACATGGGACTGAACTTAAAAATGTTTGACACTCTAGGTATGTTGACTGTGGTGACACCACCGTCCATGATGAATCCGGAAAAGCTCAGTTTCACCATCATAAATTTGAGGGAAAAGGAAAAGAACCACTTTGCAAAAGCGTTGAACACATTGTTTCCAAATGATAATATCACAGTGTACATGTATGATCACCCCGGATACCAGGAATGGCTGGAACAGGCCATCACGAAATCTAAATACATAATAATGGAAAAAACCAAAGCGCCGATATGGATCCAAGAAATGGCACCTGAGAAGAAAACTTATTATGTTTCTGAAGAACAAACAATAGAAAAAACATTTGAGATAATCAATAAAAAAGAAAGCGAGGCCTAATGTCAGAAGAAGCGTTGATATGCTCATTCTGTGGCAAGAGTCGTAAGGACGTCACGAAGATGATCGTGGGCGCCAAGAAGACATCTATCTGCAACGAGTGTGTAAAACTATGTGTAGAGATACTGGACGAAGATGTGATCAAAGCACGGAAAGAAAAACTGTACGCAGGAGACAAGCACATCCTAAATCCCGTGGCCATCAAGGAACACTTGGACCAATATGTCATAGGACAAGATCAGGCCAAGACGGTGTTGAGTGTGGCCGTGGCAAACCACTACAAGAGGATAGTTCAACCACCCATTGACTTCGATCTCGATAAATCAAACGTCATGGTGCTAGGAGCCACAGGTGCTGGTAAGACACTGATGGCAAGAACAATAGCAAAGTACCTAGACGTACCATTCGCTATAGCGGACGCCACGACTCTCACAGAGTCAGGATACGTGGGCGATGATGTAGAGAACGTGGTGCAGAAACTTTACGCCAACTCTGAGGGTGACATAGAGAAGACACAGAAAGGCATAATATTCATAGACGAGATCGACAAGATATGCAGGAAAGGTGAGAACACATCATTGACAAGAGATGTATCCGGTGAGGGTGTGCAACAAGGCCTACTTAAAATTGTTGAAGGAACCGAGTGCAGGGTACCGCCACATGGAGGTAGGAAACATCCAGACCAACAGACCATAACAATAGACACCAGTAACATCCTGTTCATAGTGGGTGGTGCATTCACGGAACTGGAGAAACAGATCAGAAGGAAGAAAGCATCAGGGGGTATAGGATTTGGAACCAAACTGCAGGAACAAGACGACAGGAATTACCTGTCAGAAGTTCAACCTGAGGATCTTATCAAGTACGGACTGATACCGGAGTTCGTGGGCAGGTTCTCCATGATCACCAACATAGATCCATTGGATGAAGCACAACTGATACGTATACTGACAGAACCCCGTAACGCCATCCTGAAACAGACCAAGTACCTGTTTGGATTGGACAACATAGAAATTGAGTTTACCAAAGAGGCCAAGCAGAGCATTGCAGGTAAGGCCAAAGCACTAGGTACCAATGCAAGGGGACTGAAAAACGTAGTAGACACAGTGGTTCTACCCTATCAGTTTGACGCAGAGGAGATGAGGAACAGGGGAGTCGCCAAGATACAGATAACTAATGCGGTGGTTGACAAAGGAGCAGACCCTGTGTTAGTATTTAAAAAAACAAATGGAATATCAAAAAAACAAAGTTAGACCCAAGTTCAAGAAAACAGAGAGACCACTGGGTTTCCAAGGTTACTACGTAGAAGTGCGTGAGGGCGAGGATGCCGTCAGGGCATACAGGAAGATCAAGAGATGGATCAAGGAAGACAAGTTCATTGACCAGATCAGGGCCAACAACACTTACCAAAAACCATCAGAGATCAAAGTAGAGAAAGCCAAGGAACGCAGGAAGGTGCTACGAAAACTGCGTAGGGAACGCGACAGTTTCATATCAATGCGTCCACAAAGAGGCAGATAATTTTACCAACATAGGTCGTAATTTGACATATAGCACATATATGTTATAATAAATAAAGTTGAAGATTGCTTTAGATAGGATCTTCACTATTAATAACTCGCTTAAACTTAAAAGGAGGAAAGCACATGAAAAACAATCTATCTATTTTTAACAACCTAAGACCACTAACCGTAGGGTTTGACAATGTATTCGATCAATTGGAATACATGATGGAAGACCGTTTCTTTGAGAAGTCGGGCAACAATTTCCCACCATACAACATAGTGAAGACCGGTGAGAACACTTACGACGTTGAACTTGCACTTGCAGGTTTTGGGAAGGATGACATCGTAGTAGAGTACAAAGAAAATACACTTACTGTGAAATCAAAACCAAACAAAGACCCAGCAGACGAAGTTGAAAGTTACGACGAGGGAGTGATACACAGAGGCATCTCAAAGAGGATGTTCACTAGATCATTCACTATTGCAAATGACGTGGAGGTCAAAGGTGCAGAACTGAAAGATGGTTTACTTAAAGTGAGCCTGGAGAGAATAATTCCAGAACACAAAAAAGCAAAAACTATTGAAATCAAGTAAAGCAAAGTGGATAGGGTGGTAATTACCACCCTTCCATAATTGACAACTTGTGTAGATATGCTATAATAAAGGTATGGAAATGACAGATATACAAACACTTACAAAAGAAAAAATTAAACTAGACGAGCCGGGACTATATGACGTTTTATTCCTTAACGACAACATCACGACGATGGAGTTCGTTGTAAAGGTTCTCAAACAAATATATGGCAAGACACCAGAGCAGGCACAGAACATCACAACAAAGATTCACCAGGATGGACAGGGCATAGTCGGCTCATACGTACACGAAGTTGCCGAACAGAAAGGCATAGAGACAACACTAGCCGCAAGACAGGAAAACTTCCCACTACAGGTAAAAGTCAAGAAGCAGTAAGATGGAACTAAAGGACTTCGTTCTAGAGAATCAAAAAATTATTGATCTAGTCAAGGACAGAACCGGAGGCAACACTCAAGTGGACATGTACTATGGTACATTGGACTTTGCCACAGCAAGATTCCATTCCATACTGATTAAACTATCTCAAGACAGACTGAAGGAACAACAATATCGAGCAGAGGTAATAGAATGCTTCGAGACCATACAGGCGTTCTATAGGAATGTGCAGAGGTATAGATTTTGGCCATGGATAGCGAAACCATTCATAGGCACAGTGCTACACGGCATGGGTACAAGGCGTATACCAAAGATAAAGTTTCTACTCGAAAAAATTAATAATTAACAGTATGATTAGCAATTGGTTGTTCTGGGCAATACCACATCACTACATCAGGAGATACCTTTTCACATTCTGGCTTGTGATGTTTTTCATACCAGGATATTTCCTGGGATTGCAATTTACTAAATTAGGATTTATAATAAACTGGCTTTGGTTCGATCTCGTTTTTTACGGGTGGTACAGGGCAAAACAAATGATAGGAGACGATGAATGAAAGCAGTAGTATGGAGCAAGCCGGCATGTCCTTATTGTGATAAGGCAAAGAATCTACTCAAAAACAAAGGAATAGAGTACGAAGAAAAGAACATAGCGGAAGGACACAAGATACAGGACCTGTTAGAACTTGTACCCAATGCAAGGACCATGCCCCAGATATGGCTTGATGGAGAACACCTTGGCGGCTATCACGAGTTGGAAAAGAAACTCCAGGACTGATAAGTTTGCAAGGTAAATATTGGTGTAACGCCATTGTCCAAATGACGTCGGAAAAACTGGACGCCTGAGCAACTGCTCTTTACTTGATAAAAGAACGCCCTTCCGTACGCAAAGATCTTGCCAACATTTACAAAAAAAGGTATAATAAGTAAGATGAAAAATATTTGCATAATGCCCTGGATCGCTGTTGACAGGAACAGGAATAATGTCGTGGGCAGAACCACACTCACACCTTGTTGTTTTTATGAACCCGAGGGTGAACATCGTGACATAGAATCTTATTGGAACAGTGACGAAACAATCAAACTTCGTAAAGACCTTCTTGCAGGCAAAAGGCCTAAAGGTTGCAGACTTTGTTGGAAAGCAGAGGACAACGGCATTACTAGCACGAGGCAGAGGATCAACGAAGGCAGACTGGAAGAGTACAAAGAAAGACTCTCGCAAACCAAGATGGAACTCCCACCCACCCAGATCAAATACACTGTTGGGCAAGAGTGTAACCTCGCTTGTAGGATGTGCCTTCCCACTTTCAGTACAAAGGTAAAAAAGGTTTGGGATATTCTTGGCAAAACACAAGACATGGAGTTGGACACGTTAATGAACACTCCGGATTATATTCTCGAGAACAGGAAACATATAAGTTATGTGGATATAACGGGAGGCGAGCCGTTCTACCACAAGAAAGCAAAGAACCTTTTAAGAGAGTTGATAAGGACCGGTGACAACGAACATATCACTTTACACATAACAACCAATGCCACGAGGATAGATTTAGACACAGTGGCATTGATCAAAAAATTCAAAGACGTAGTTTTGACTATCAGCGTAGACGGTGTGGGTGATGTGCAAGAATACATAAGACCTGGTTGCAATTGGAACAAGTTGTCAGAGAACATAAGACTTCTGAGAACGAATGGGATATCGTTACAGGTAGCATCAACAATAAGTGTAATGACAATATTGCGATTGCCGGACCTGGAGGATTGGTGTAATAAGAATGACATATTCTGGTCACACCCGGGATTGATTGATAAGCCGGGAGAACTGTCTCCTCACAATCTACCATATCAACTACACTACCTCGTGCCTGAAAAATACAAAAAGTACGTGGAGCCAGAAGCCACACACGATCCAGTAAATTTCATTAAACAACTTGATCAATACTGGAAGACTGACATAACCAAAGTTATGCCCGAGTGGAAAAGAGTTTTTGACAAACTACACTGGAAACAAAGCGATCATTTAGATAATCTCAACAACGTTGCAGAAAAGTACGTCAATGGATAATTCAGTTAGCAAACACTACGAGCAGATGAAATGGATTATTGCCAAGGCAGAACTAGTAGACAATCACAAAAGAGGATCCTTGTCCTACCAAAAGCCGAAGTCTTCATCAACGTTTGACATGCACGAAAGAGTAAGTGGACTACACCTTGGACTAAGATCCGCAAATTTACCCGATATAGTGAGCTGGCTAAAGTCTATCAAGGTAGACATGTATGAATTCAATCACTCAGAAGACAAGATACAAAGTTCATCACTGCCCGACATTGGTATGCATTGGGACGAATACGAATGCGAACCAATGTCGGCCACAGTACACACGGTGCTTGAATTTATGCAACAGCACAGAGACAGAACACCCGTGGTGCTTAAAAATGAATATTGGTATCATCAAAAACTTGCACAAAGGACAATAGAAAAACTAGATGATCTATCCAAGGATGATCTTTTAATATTAAGTGTGCCTTTCTACAGCAATTTCAAGAACCATGGCTTTGTTAATAAAATTCTGTCAACTTGCACAGAAATAGGAGTACCTGTGCTACTAGACATCATATGGTTGCCCCTGACCAAGGAAGTTATAAAACTTACTCACACCGATTGTGTCGAGGTAGTCACACACAGTATATCCAAAATGTTGCCCATGGCAGGAATGAAGGGTGGTTTTGCATACTGGAAGAAGCCTGTGAGCAAAGAGCAATCATTGTACCCGTTGGGCAACAAACTGATCTATAACATATGCAAAAGATACTTGGATGAATTTGGTTATCACTACGTGAGAGATAGATTTATTCCTTACCAAAATAAATGGTGTAAGATATTCGGAATTGACACACACGATCTTTGTTATGTGGGCAGTATTCCAAAAGGCCATTGGCTAGAAACAGAAAATTTACATGTACATGAGTTCAATATTGATAATAAACTTTTCAATCTCGTACCTTACATGGAGAATGATATCGTTTTAACTAGGTTCCTGCATGACAATTGACAAATACCAAAATATAAAGTATAATTAGAAACAAAAGGAGACAAATGATAAAAGAAGCATTAATAAAAAAATTAGAAGGTGAGATAGAGGTAGCCAAGGCAGATCTAAGGACCTTCCTGGCTAATCCCATAGGTGTAGCGGAACACATTGACTACGTGATCACTGCCGAGAAGAAACTTGAGATACTTGCACACGCAGAAGATAAATTAGAATCGCTTACGAAGTTATAAAGTGACATACACAGTCAACGACAAGTGTATAATGTGCAAACACACAGACTGTGTCAGTGTATGCCCAGTTGATTGTTTCTACGAAGGCGAGAACATGCTGGTTATAAATCCAGATGAATGCATCGACTGTGGGGTATGTGAGCCAGAGTGTCCGGAGGACGCAATACTGCCAGACACAGATGAGGAAGGTGCCAAATGGGTGGAGTTCAACGGCAAATGGTCGCAGGAGTGGGCGGTGCTCACAGAGAAGAAAGACCCAATGCCTGACCATGAGAAGCACTCAGGAGAACAAGGAAGACTAGAAAAGTATTTTAAAGACAAATAATAAAGGAACATAATGAAAAGAGACAAAAAGAAATCAAAATGGCAGGCCAGACGAGAGAAGGAGGCCAGCCAGAATTCACAGTTCGATCCCAAGATACATCAATTAGGTAGGGAAGGATATGGATTCCAAATGAAACGAGACATCGAGGCAACCGAAGAAGAATTGTCAGGCAAGAACCTGCCATTCAAAACAGAGAAATGATCATTGACAAGATCACAGAGATGGGGGAGAACTTGAAACTGTTGGAAGGTCACGACAGGCTACACTATCTCATAGACAAGGCTAAGGATATAGAGCCGTTACCGGATGCCGCTAAAACGGAAGACAACAGGATACATGGCTGTGCAAGTAAACTATGGTTGATAGGTGGAGCAAGAGATGATGGCACAATGATATACCAAGTAGACGGAGACGCACACATCAGCAAGGGCACTGCAAAGGTCGTGACCGATATTGTCAACGGTGAACACAGGAGTGCTGTTGGGAACCTGACAGTGGAAAGTTTCACACCACTGGGTATAAAAGAACTACTGACAGTGCAAAGGCAGAATGGACTGGGAGAACTAATCGACAGAATTATAAGGATAGCAAATGATTGAAACACCTCCAGGATGGGTGCCAAACGATAACGCATCAGTTGACCCGCATCTAGAATGTGATCTAAAAGAGATCAAAGAACATCCACCAACTCAAGAGGAGTACATGCCACGGATAGTGGAGAAACTTAAAGAATGCTACGATCCTGAGATCAGTGTGGACATCTACAACCTTGGACTGATATACGATGTCAAAGTCACAGAAGACGGTTATGTACATGTGTTGATGAGTCTGACAAGTGCATTCTGTCCAGCGGCAGACATCATTCCACAAGATGTAAAAATGAAAGTGGAGAGCATACCGAATCTAAAATGCAAAGTCAAAATTACCATGCAACCTCAGTGGGGCCGAGACATGATCAATCCAGAGATCAGAGAACTGATGGGACTGTAACCAGAACCGTTGACATATTCCCAATTCTAATATAAAATACTAGCAATACTGAATCATGTTGGGGAATCTGTGTGTAATTCACTGGCTCTTCCAGGAACCGTAAAGTCGGAGTGCCAACCAGTATAAGTCCGCTGTCGAGCGAAGGCCTGGGAAAGTCTAGTTCTACAATGTAAAGTTAACAGTGGCAATAAACGTTAACTCGTTTAATGAGAACTGTTATGAAAAAAACAAAACAAAAGATTGTGTTGTTCTTCTACCTCGTGGGCTTGATCGCCTTGAGTAGGATAATACCTCATCCACCAAACTTCACACCTGTACTCGCGATGGCAGTGTTCATGCCATACCTGACACGTGATCTATATTCGGCCATGCTAGTACCATTGTCGGCTATGTTTGTATCGGATCTTTACTTGGGTGTACACTCGAGTATGTTTTGGGTTTATGCCAGTATCTTGTTAGGCACAACATTGAGTCATTACACAATGTCTATGAAGAAAACGTATGTTCACTTGGGATCCAACGCACTGTTGTCAGCAACCATATTTTTTGTGATAACAAACTTTGCAGTATGGATGTCTGGTTCAATGTATCCACTGACAATTAACGGACTATTACTTTGCTACACAACGGCAATTCCGTTCTTTGGCAACACACTGGCGGGTACTTTGTTTTACGTTTCTCTTTTAGGTCTTGTGTCCTACTCGGCAACAAACATATCAAGGAGATATACGGACGATGAAGAAAATATTACTAGCAGTCTTAATGTTATTGCTTCCCCACACCGGGCTACAAGCAGATCATTCGGCTAAACACACCTGTGAGCAGTTGGAGTACGCACCCTGTATCACAATATCAAAATACATACTAAGAGATCCAAGTGTCCTTACAACAGCGTCAATGAGTGTGGACTACGTTGATCAGTACACAATCGAGAACACCAACACCATAGATACAGTACAAGCGATATCCAGAGTGACTGGATTGAATGTTGTGCAGTCTGGTCCTACAGGACAACAGACATCTGTGTTCATGAGGGGCATGAACTCCAACCACACAATGGTCGCAATCAACGGTGTGGCAATCAAGGACCATAGTACGACAGGTGGACTACACGACATAGGTGCAGACTTTATAAAACACGTCACAGGAATACAAGTGGTCAAGGGATCGCAAGGTACACTGTATGGTGCCAACGCAGTGGGTGGAGTCATAAACTTCATAACAACTGACAGTTACGCCAACAGCATATCCACAACGGTGGGATCCAACGCCACCAAAGGTGTCACACTCAAGATACACAGAGACATCGACAACCATTCTATCAGCATCATAGCAGACGGAACCCAGTCAGATGGTATATCGGTTGCACCCTCTGGAACGGAGAAGGATGGATTTGATGCAAACAACATCACGGTCAACACCAACAGCAAGTACGAGGGATATGATATCAGAACAACACTGATCAGAAGAGCCAGTGACTCGGACCTGGATGGTGGGAGTGGTGACGATCTTGACTACACTGCTGAGAGTGACATGAATCTTTATCAACTGTCAAGCAAGATAGACAACAGCAAAGGGTTCTCGAACTTTACATTTTCACGTACAGAATACGACAGGGAGTATGTGAATGGCACAGAGATCGACAACTACGATTCCGAAAGCAACACTGTGTTGCTGACAAACACCATACTGAAAGACAAGTATGACATCACACCAGGTGTGGAGTACGAAGAGTTCGATGGTTCGTTTAAAAATAGAGGATCATACTCTGCAAGTGTTGACACAGGCGGAGAGAACATGGGATACTTTGTTAACGGTAACCTTGTAGCATCAGACAAGTTGTTGGTGTCAGCGGGTATCAGACAGGACGATCCAAGCCTGTTCGGTGACTACACCACATACAGACTGGGCGGAACTTATGATCTAACAGATACATTGAAGTTGAAGAGTAACTACGCAACATCTGTGAAGACTCCTACGCTTTATGAAATGCACGGATCGGACAACTACGGCTACAACGGGAACCCAAATCTACAGCCAGAAGAAGCAGAGACCATGGACATTGGATTTGAGTACAGTTTTGGAAGTAGTGTTTTGGATGTTGTGTACTTCACAACAGATCTGGAAAATCTAATTACATATGGGAGTAGCACATACTCCAATGCTTCAGGCACGTCAAACAGGCATGGTGCAGAAGCAAAGTTCAACAGCATGATTGCTGAAAATGTTTATTGGAGGAACAACGCCACGTTCACCATAGCAGAAGACGACAATGGAACTTCGGTTACTAGGAGACCCAAGTGGACTGGACTTACAGCGATAGATTGGAAGAAAGAACAGTGGACAACAACTGCGGAATATCTGCACACAGGTAGTCATCTAGACATAGACTCTACCACGTATGCAACAATAATGAAGCCATCGGTTGGTGTTGCAAATTTCCACACCAATTACCAAATGAACGAAAAGTCCAACATTGTGTTCTCATTGAACAATGCATTTGATGAAACATATGAAAGACCAGACGGTTATGCACAGCACGGAAGGAATATGTTGTTGACATACAAACTGAAGTTCTAGTATAATTTGTTTATGCAAGTCACACTCGTAGACAAGATGGGCACAGACTTATCCGTTGTCAATGCGGCACGGGTAAGTTACGCCAAGACAAAAGACTCCTTTGACGTTGTCAAGGACGAGAAACTGATCAAGTATC